>Ga0209991_10001695_pt1 | contig 10035 bp, 9 predicted proteins | sample ChitaG_FD_183167 | JGI IMG/M metagenome (GOLD analysis project Ga0209991, IMG submission 183167) | Deep subsurface microbial communities from South Pacific Ocean to uncover new lineages of life (NeLLi) - Chile_00310 metaG (SPAdes)... | ecosystem: Environmental > Aquatic > Marine > Oceanic >... | reverse complement strand
CAGCTAGAGTTATCCATAAGGATTTTGCCTTTAAGTTAAGATATGCTAAGGTGTGGGGGTCAAGCAAATTTGATGGTCAGAAGGTAGATAGAAATCATCTGTTAGAAGATGGTGATGTTGTTGAGTTTCACCTGTAGATTCGTTGCTGGTCGCTAGTTGCTCGTTGCTCGCATTCCCTCTCTCCTGTGGGAGAGGGATGGGGTGAGGGGGAACATGAGCAAGAAAGGAAAAGGATGAACAAGAACGATTTATTAACCCTTAAAGACTGGTCCGGAGAAGACTTGATAGACATAATAGATAAAGCGATTGCTATTAAAGAGAGTCCAGAGAAATACGCTAACCTTCTGGAAAGACAAACTCTGGCTATGCTTTTTCAAAAAACCTCGACCAGAACACGTGTTTCTTTTGAGGTGGCAATGACCCAGTTGGGAGGGCATGCTATTTATCTGGATTGGAGAACTACCAATTTCACTTTAGCTGAAATAGAAGATGAAATAAAATATCTTTCTCGGAATATAGACATTATTATGGCTCGCCTTTTTAAACATATAGATTTAGAGAAAACAGCCAGAGCCTCAAGAGTTCCTGTAATAAATGGCTGCACAGAGAAGTATCATCCCTGTCAGGCTTTGGCTGATTTAATGACTGTTAAGGAGAAAAAAGGTAGACTGGAGGGGTTGAAGTTGGTATATGTAGGAGTGCAGAACAACGTCTGCAATTCCTTAATTAATGGTTGCACTAAGGTAGGTATGAAGATTACTGCGGTAACTCCTATAATCCATGCGCCAAGTGTGGATAAGGAGCTCATAAAAGAGGCAGAAAAGAGTGGACTGTTTCAAGCTAGCCTGGATATAGAAAAGGCAATTGATCAGGCAGATATTGTCTATACTGACACCTGGGTGGATATGGAGCTTTTCCTCGACCCTAAATTCAAAAAAGAGAAAGAAATGAGAATAAAGAAGCTCAAGCCTTATCAATTAAACGAGAATCTGTTAAAGGGTAAGGATATTCTCATTATGCATGACATGCCTATTCATGAAGGATATGAAATAACCAGGGCAGTGATAGAGAGTTCCCAGTCTATCATATTTGAACAGGCAGAGAATCGACTTCATGGAGAAAAAGCTATCCTTTTGAAACTATTGGGAAAAATCTGAAAAATCTCACCACAGGGGGCGTGTGGACAAAAAACTTTCTTATTAGCAGCTCTGCTGACTATCCCATTCTGAAATTCATAATTGAGAACACTGTGTACCATGAAGATTACCATTCTTTTTTGGAAATTCGAGATAATCTTGGCGATGATGGTGTGATACTGGCATGGACAGGTAGAAGCCCTTGGGCAAGAATGTTGATTGAATTAGCAGGCGTAGAGCGATTATCTCTGGATTTTTATGATAATCGCCCTCTTGTGGAAGATCTTTTATCTTCTATAGAAAAGAAATTAGACGAGGTTTATAAAATTGCCGCTAACTCACCGGCAGAAGTAATCTGGGCACCTGATAATGTTACCGGAGATGTAGTTGGACCAAAACTTTTCCAGAAGGAGGAGGTGATCTTTCCCTTGAGGAAGCAAGGGCTGCTTGGAAGAATAAATCAATTATAGCAAATTTACCGGCCTTCCTTTGCCTTAAGGAAAAAAAGATAGTAAGAGAATATATATACAATCTCATTAACCGGGTTTCTGGCAAGAAAAATTTTATGCTAGAAATAAGTGAAGATCTTCCTCATAAAACTCAGGGAAGGACTTTGTCCTGGGTGGCTGAGGTTATGAAAGAGAAAGGAGAATGAAAGGTGAGATCTTATCTGGAAGAAGTGGATTTTGAAAAAATAAAGCTGCGATTTGAGGCCTTCTGGCAAAAGGAGATTATAGATAGACCCCTGATTGCTATTACTGCCCCTAAAAAGGAAGAAAAGAAAAGGAATTTTCCCATTCCAGATAACCTGGAGAAAAGATGGATAGATATTGAATATATTCTAAACAAGGCAGAGCTATACTTTGAGAATACCCTGTTTTTGGGTGATGCTATTCCCTTCTATCTGCCCAATACAGGTCCAGATTCCTTTACAGCTTATCTGGGAGGAGACTTAATATTTAAGGATGAGATTACTTCCTGGGTAAGGCCATTTACTAATGATTTATCAGAGTATGAGCCTGTATTTGACAAGAGCAATAAATGGTGGCGGTTTATGAATGAGTTGATTGACGCTGTATGTGAGATAGCTAAGGGAAATTTTCTTATTGGCATACCGGATATGCACGGTGGTGCAGACTCCCTTGTGGCAGCCAGGGGCGCAAGCGAGCTTGCACTGGGTCTTTACAATAAACCAGGGGAAGTCAAGAGGATACTGAAGAAGTTGACAAAGATATACTATGAAATTTTTGATCTCTATTACAAAAAAATATCCAGGGTACAGGAAGGCTCCATCACCTGGATACCGGCTTACTCAAAAGGCAGGTATGTGGCCCTACAGAATGACTTTTCAGGTCTGGTTTCTCCCAAGATGTTTGAGGAGTTTTTTCTATACGAGATAAAGGAGTTTTCAGAGTACCTGGATAACTCCATCTATCACTTAGATGGGCCTTTTGCTTTGGGAAATCTAGATTACCTTCTCAATATAGATACTCTAGATGGCATTCAATGGATTCCAGGGGCGGGAGCTAAACCTATGAAAGAATGGGTAGATGTTTGTAATAAGGTACTTAGCTCCGAAAAATGCCTTCAAATATTCTGCGAGCCAGATGAAGTGGAGTTTTTACTTTCCAGGTTAAAGAGTGAGGGACTTTTTCTTTGCATCTATTGCGATACAGAGGATGAGGCCTATCATCTTTTAAAAAAGGCAAAAAATGTGAAAAATCTGAAAGGTTGGAGAAAATAAAGAGTTTAAGGGAAAATTAGTAAAAAACTTTTAACAATAATTCTAAAAGAGGGGAGCGGAGAAATATGTATCTAGGTGCTGATTATTATCCAGAACATTGGGAGAAGGAACGCTGGCCGATTGATGCCGAGCTTATGCAAAAAGCTGGAATTAATGTGGTAAGGCTGGCTGAGTTTGCCTGGAGCAAGTTAGAACCAGAGGATAATGTACATGATTTTAAATGGCTGGATGAGGTAATGGATGTTCTCAATAAAAGGGGGGTAAAGGTTATTCTCTCTACTCCTACCGCGGCTCCCCCTAGCTGGCTCATAAACAAGCATCCTCATATATTGCCTCTACTGAAGAATGGGCAACGTATGGCATTTGGGGCAAGAAGACATTACTGTATTACCAACAGAACTTATTATTATTACTCAGAAAGAATCATAAGAAAATTAGCCGAACATTATAAGAATGACCCTCAGGTAATTGGCTGGCAGATAGACAATGAGTTTGGTGGACCAAAATGCTACTGTGATAATTGTAAGAAAGAATTCCAGCACTGGCTTAAGTTAAAATATAAAACCCTGGAAAATTTAAATCAATCCTGGGGTAATGCCTTCTGGAGCCATGATTACACCTCCTGGGAAGAGATACCTCTACCTATAGTAGATTATCATAATCCAACCTTTGACCTGGACTTTAGAAGATTCTTCTCGGATATGACCCTCAAATACAGCAATATGCAGATAAGGATTTTAAAGAGTATAACTCCTGACAAATTCATAACCCACAACTTTATGGGACTTTTCCCCCAGCTTAATTATTATAAGCTGGCAGAAAAATATGACTTCGTGAGCTGGGATAACTATCCTGAAAAATTGGAAAATAAATTTCATATAGGATTAGCTCATGATATCATGAGAGGATTAAAGAAGAAAAACTTCTGGGTAATGGAGGAACGGGTTAGTTATATAATTAGGGAAGATATAATAATTCCTACCCTCCCTCCAGGGCAGATGAGACTGTGGACCTATCAGTGTTATGCTCATGGAGCTGAGGCAGTAGTCTATTTTAGATGGAGAGCATGCAGTTTTGGAATAGAACAGTTTGATTCTGGCATCCTGGGACATGATGGGACGGATAAGTCTATAAGCTATAGGGAGGCTGCCCAGATGGGCTCTGAGATACGCCGTATCGGACCTCAATTTGAGGGCTCTAAAGTAGTCTCTCCTGCAGCCATCGTCTATGATTATGATAATGTCTGGGTCAACTATGCCTATCAAGAAAGGCCTATGTACAACTATCCTGATGAGATGCTGCGATTTTATAAAGCAATAAGAAAAAGGGGAATAAATGTTGATATGGTAAAATCAACCGATGAGTTGAGTAAATACAAAGCCATTATTGCCCCTCTTATGTATATAGTAACTGATGAGGCAGCCGACAATATCAAAAGATATGTAGAAAAGGGAGGTATATTTATTGCTGGGTTCAGGTTCGGGATAAAAGATACCCATAGTAATATGGTCAAGAGTGTACTTCCCGGCAAATTAGAAAAACTTTTTGGCCTAAGCATACATACCTGGGATAATCTAAGAGAGAAGAAAGTAGAAGTGAAAGATACCGAGGGTAATATCTATCAGGCAGATACCTTTGCTGACCTTATCACCCCTAAAGAGGCTAAACCCATAGCCAGGTATAATAGCAATTGGTACACTGGTCATACAGCGGTTGCAGTGAATACCTTCGGGAAAGGCAGAGCCTATTATGTGGGCTGTGGATTGCCTCAAGGTTTCTATGATAGATTTATAGAAAAAATTCTGCCGGGTTTAGCTCTTGAAAGTATCAAAGTCCCGGATGAAGTGGAGATAGCTACCAGAGGAAAAAAGGGCAAAAGATTTGTATTTGTAATGAATTTTTCAGCCAAGCCTTCAAGAATATTTCTGAAGAAAAAATATACAGAGCTTATAAAGGGGGAAAGGTTGGAAGAGAAGATAGACCTCGGTCCTTTTGAGGTGTTAATCTTGATGTAAATAAAGGTACTTTTTGAAGCTATAGAAATTTTGGATAAAATAAGATTTGTTTGAGTTAGGCTATAAATATAGAGGGTTATATGAAAAATTTTAAGGTTTCGACAATGCTCACTCATAAGCAGCGTGTAGTTCAAGCCATTCAGGAAGAGGAATTAGATAGATTACCCGCCCAGATTAGTTTTACGCCTGAAATGTCCAGAAAAATTTCCAATTATTTAGGCGTATCAGAAGGAGAACTATTCAGAAAATTAGACAACCATATGGTCGTGGTTTCTCTTGATGATACCAGGAAGGTAGATAAAGAGAAAGGTATAAGGTATGATAATTGGGGAATTGGATGGGATATGGGTAAGTTAACCGAGGGGTTTCTTATAAGAGAACATCCTTTGGAAAAACTGAGCACACTTAAGAAGTATCATCCTCCTGATCCAGAGGAAGAAAAGCTTTTCCATTCTAGTAAAAAGGCCATAAAAAAATACGGAAAGGAATATTTTACTTTATCAGACCAGGGATGGTGTATGTTTGAAAAAGCTCATTGTTTGCGGGGATTTGAAAAAACCCTGATAGACCTTACATTAAACAGAGAATTCATAGAGAACCTCCTAGATTTGATACTTGAGTATCAAATTGTTATTGCCAAAAGATTTGTAAAATTGGGGGTAGATGGCGGGTATACAGGTGATGATTTTGGTAGTCAAAATGGCTTACTGTTTTCTCCTAAAATGTGGAGGGAGGTGTTTAAACCCAGATATAAGAAATTGTGGGGCGTATTTAAGGAAGCAGGCTTGCCAGTTTTTCACCATTCTTGTGGTGATATAAGAGAAATCTTGCCAGATATGATCGAGATAGGTTTAGATGTCTTGAACCCAGTTCAACCTCAGGCAATGCCCATAGAAGAACTGGCTAATAAATATGGCAAAGATTTAACATTCTGGGGTGGGATCAGCGTTCAAAAAACACTTCCTTTTGGTACAAGCCAAGAGGTGGAGAAGGAGACATATGAATCTATACAGATATTAGGAAGATATAATAAATATATTGTGGGTCCTTCGCATGATATGACCTCTGACATATCCATGGAAAATTTTGATGCTATGATAAATTCTATTCAAAAGTACAATATACTTAGTGGCCAAAAATAACCTCTCTTTTTGACTAAAACCCTCTCCTGATGCATAGTAGAGAAAATTTATTAAGAAATATCAGGAGAAAAAAATGAGACAAGGAGGTGGGTCGATGACATCCCCAGAAAGGGTAAGGAAGGCTGTAAATCATCAAGAGGTCGATCGTATTCCTCTTTATGAGGAATCAGTAAAACAGGACAATGAGGAGAAAACTAGATGACTGCAAAGGAAAGGGTATTAAGTGCAATAAATAGAGAGAGGCTGGATCGAATTCCTTGTGATTATTGGGGTACACAGGAAGTTACAGATAAGCTGAAAAAACATTTTGCTGTAGAGAAAGACCTTGATTTATGGAAAAGACTAGGAATTGATAAGATTATAGGTCTGATTCCACCCTATATTGGCGCTCCTCTGGCAGACAATGAGGACATCTGGGGGGTAAAATATAAACCTAAATCCTATGCCGATGGGAGCGGAGTCTATCAGGAAATGTGCTATAATCCTCTGGCTGATTTGGACACTATTGAAGAGGTAGAAGCCAACTATACTTTTCCCAAGGCGGACTGGTTTGACTTTTCTACCATAGAGAAAGAATGCCGCAAATACCCTGAGGATGCTATTGAGTGTGGATATGCCGCTCCTTTCTTTATGTACAATAATATTCGAGGGCTGGAAAAATCTCTTATGGACTTAGCTGCTAACAAAGAGTACGCTCACTATGTTATTGATAGAATCTGTGACTTTTTGTATTCGTTCCACGAGAGATTGTTCGAGGCAGGAAATGGTTTAATAGACCAGGCTGAGGTTACAGATGATTTTGGAACTCAATCGGGGCTCATGATTAACACGAAAATGTTTGATGAATTCTTCAAAACTCATTTTCAGCGTCTTATTAAATTAACCAAGGACTTTGGCATAAAAGTGTTTCATCATGACGATGGAGCTATAAGGCCTATAATTCCTAAGATGGTAGAGTTAGGCATAGATATACTCAATCCTATCCAGTGGAGACTACCAGGGATGAACCTGGAAGGGTTAAAGAAAGATTTTGGTGAAGCACTCTGTTTTCATGGGGGAGTCGATAATCAAAAGACTCTTCCCTTTGGAAATGCCAAGGATGTTGAAAAGGAAGTTGTCTATCTTTTAGAGACTTTAGCTTCCGACGGAACAGGATACATTTTGGCTCCTTGCCATAATATTCAGTCAATTACACCAGTGGAGAATATCATAGCCATGTATGAAGCTGTTCACCATTATGGGGTTCTCTGAAATTTTCAGGGAATTATGGATGAGATACGCATTCCATAAGATTTATATTTACGAGAGGTTAAGCTATTCCTTTCTACTTGCCCTCTGTCTCTTTTAATATATTTTCTTTACTACCTTCCATATTAAGGTTCCTGCTTCCATTTTTCTCTTCCACTATTCTTTTCTATAACAAGGCCTCTGAAATTCCATTTTAAAAACGAAATTGTATTTTTTGGAACTTTCTCTAAGGTAGTTTGACAAATTGCCTAAAGGGAGATATATTAGCCCTTGAGGGCTACTCATTTGATAGCTGAATTAAAATCAGCAAAAAATTCAAAGAGAGGAGAGAAAAGTGGATTTTACCCTGAATGACGACCAGAAAATGATTTTAGAATTAGTGGATGAGGTGAGTGAGAAAGAATTTGCCCCCCGAGCAGATGAGATTTCTGCCAAGGGAGAGTTCCCTGCTGAAAATATTAAGAAGTTGGTTGAACTTGACCTATTCGGCATTACTATCCCTGAAGAATACGGGGGATTGGGAATGGATTATCTTACCTGGACCCTGGTTTCAGAAAGAATCTCTCGCGCTTGCACTACCACTGGTTTAATTTTCGGAACTAACCTATTGTGTACCTATCCTCTTCTCCAGTTTGGCAACGAAGAACAAAAAAAGAAGTATCTTCCCCCTTTGGCTAAAGGTGAAACACTGGGTGCATTTGCTCTCACTGAACCGGAAGCAGGTTCGGATGCAGGGAATGTCCAGACGACCGCCATAAAAGAGAAGGATTCTTATGTGCTTGATGGAACCAAAATCTTCATTACTAATGGAGAGGTAGCTGGTACCTATATTATCATTGCTAATATGGATAGAGCCAGGGGACCACGCGGTTTAACCGCTTTTATTGTAGAAAAAGGAAATCCTGGATTCAGCTTCGGGCAGCATTTTGATAAAATGGGACTGAGTGCTTTGCCCAATGTAGAGCTAATCTTCGATAATTGCCGGATTCCCAGTGAGAATCTTCTGCACAAGGAAAAGAGAGGGTTCAGGGTGGCTATGCGTACCTTCGCGGCAGGGAGAATAGGAGTGGGCATTGGAGCCCTGGGGGTAGCTGAGGCTGCTTTTGAAAAAGCCAAAGAGTATTCTAAGGAGCGAGTGCAATTTGGTAGGTCCATCTCCAGTTTTCAGGCCATTCAACACATTCTGGCCGATATGGCTACGGGGATAGAGACAGCTAAATACCTTCTTTATCGAGCAGCCTGGCTTTTAGACCAGAATGAGCCCTTTGAGAAGATTTCTTCAATGGGTAAACTCTATGCTTCTGAGGTGGCTATGAAGGTGGCTACCAAAGCTGTTCAAGTTTTTGGCGGATATGGTTATACCAAAGATTATCCAGTAGAACGTTATATGCGGGAGGCAAAACTCTTTGAAATAATTGAGGGAACTTCTGAGATTCAGAGAGGAGTCATTGCCAATTTCATTTTGAAGGAATAGAGTATGCGGATTATTGTTTGTATCAAACAGGTTCCAGATACAGAAGAACTGGCCAAAATAAAAATAAATCCGGCCACTAATACCTTAATTAGAGAAGGGGTACCCAGTATAATAAATCCCTTTGATGAAAACGCTGTCGAGGAAGCTTTGCGGTTAAGAGAAAAAAAAGGTGGAGAGGTAACAGTTTTGTCTATGGGCCCTCCCCAAGCAGAAGAAGCTTTAAGAAAGACCCTGGCTATGGGAGTGGATAGGGCTATTCTTCTTTCAGACAAGGCTTTTGCTGGAGCAGATACTCTGGCTACCTCTTATACCTTAGCTATAGCTATCAAGAAAACAGGAAAATTTGACTTAATTCTTTGCGGAAAGCAGTCTATTGAGGGAGATACAGCTCAGGTAGGGCCGGGGATTGCGGAATGGCTTAACATACCTCAGCTAACCTATATCAGAAAGTTAGAGGTTAATGATAATAAGGTAAGGGCAGAGCGGGTTCTGGAGGATTCCTTTGAAGTGGTAGAGACGTCTCTTCCTTGTCTGGTTACAGTAACTAAAGATATAAATGAGCCTCGCTATCCTTCTCTTAGGGGCCTTATCAAGGCAAAAAAGGAAGAGATACCCATTTGGGGTTGCCATAATTTGTCAGTAGAAAGAAAAAGAGTAGGAGCGGATGGTTCTCCTACTCAGGTAATTAAAATTTTTACTCCTCAGCCTCCTGGAAAGGGAGAAATTCTTTCAGGAGAGATTTCTGAGGTGGCAGATAGATTGATTGGGGAGATAAAGAAGAGAAAGATAGTCTAAAATTGTTTAGGAGAAATTAATGGCAAGAATTGAAATCTTGATTGATAAGTGCACCGGTTGTAAGAAATGTATCCCCAGTTGCCCTTTTTCTCTTATTACGGTTGAGGATAAAAAAGCAAAGATAATGGAAGGTTGCACTTTCTGTGGTGCCTGCCTGGAGGCTTGTCCTCTTGAGGCTATCTTGCTGGAAAGAGAAGAGAAAAAGACAGATTTGTCTTCCTTTCGGGGAGTATGGGTATTTGCCGAACAGCGAGATGGGGAGATTATGCCAGTAACTTACGAACTTCTTGGGGCAGGAAGGGAACTGGCTGATGCACTGGGGGAGAGTCTATCGGTGATTCTACTGGGAAGTAACTTAAAAGAGAAAGTCAAGGAATTGCTGCAATATGATGTAGAGAAAATTTATCAGGTGCAGAGTCCTTTTCTTAAATCATATAAAACCAGCCTATATACCCAGGCTATGACAGATCTGGTGAGGCGA
>Ga0209991_10001692_pt1 | contig 10045 bp, 7 predicted proteins | sample ChitaG_FD_183167 | JGI IMG/M metagenome (GOLD analysis project Ga0209991, IMG submission 183167) | Deep subsurface microbial communities from South Pacific Ocean to uncover new lineages of life (NeLLi) - Chile_00310 metaG (SPAdes)... | ecosystem: Environmental > Aquatic > Marine > Oceanic >... | reverse complement strand
GCTCTTCGGGGGGAGCTTCCAGGACTCCTCTCAGGGTTTTGAATCTTTTAACAGCTTCTTTTGCCTGCTGTTTACAGTCCTTACGAGGTGAGCCCAAGGTTAGGAGTAATTCAATGATTTCATAGTCATGGAAGCCAGCCAGGCCTCCCTTAATGAACTTTTCCCGCAGTCTTTTCCTGTGTCCGACAGCTACATCACTCATAGGCATTTCTGGATTTTCCCTCTTTACATATTCTAGCACTAAAGAATAAAGGTTTCTAGGATTTATCTATCTACCTCACCCCCTTTATCCCCCTCTCCTTCAAAGGAGAGGGGGAAGGATAATAAAAAGAGGGGCGAAGCCCCTCTAAAACTCCCCGCTTTTATTATTCTCCTTCAATGGAAGGAGTATCACTGAGGCCAATATCTAGGAATAAGGTTGCGATGAGTATATGTTAGACTCCACCGCATATCATGACGGCTGGTGCTCGATTTGCCCTTTTGGGTCATAGTTAATCCAAGTGAGTTAGCATAGAAGGCGTCGTCATCGAACGATAAGGGGAACATGACACTCTTGGCTAAGTCGGCAGCGGTATCAGGGTGTCTACCTTTGGTTTGGGGGTCAATTATGGCGAAATGAGCGGCTACCTTGTGCCGCCATAAGTAGACCTGGGGCAATACGCACTCCATATATTCTCTGGCTTTGGTTGAATCGCCATCATTACCCAACCAGCCAACTAGCTTAACGTAGTTACATACTGTCACCACATACCAGTGAAAATAACATGCTGCAAGGTATTGCGGAATTCCACTCATCTCAGGGGAATTACCAAAATGGAAAACCTTTTTGTCTTTTGGTATCCGCGAGGCTATTTCAGCTTCCAAATTTTGCACTTGGTCATATAAAAACTTAAGACCCGCAGCAAGATAATCTAAAGAGTGAAGTTCGTTATAGTGGGTTCTTGCTTTATCGTCTGGCAGTTCAAGCTTATCAATGAAGTCGATTAACATCTCTGTACTCTTAAAATATTACCCGAGCGTCTCTATCCTTAGCCCATCCTCCCCCACCAGCTCTACCAACCGCTGATGAAGTTCGGGACAGTAGCCGGTACGCATATTGGACAGCTTGAGGTTGATAATCCTGTCTTCATTGGTAACACGGAGGCTGACCTCGTCCTGCCCGGGGAAGTTTTTCAGGGTGTCAATCAACTTACGCAGATAGGCTACATCGCTATCCTCATCACTGGTCTGGGTAATGCTGATTACCAGTCGACGACTTTCGGCAGGAGCAGCCTCGGCTATGGCTGCCTCAGCCACTAACGGCGCCTCGCCGGGAGGAGTGACCACTTCTTCGACAGGGAGTGCTTCCGGTTGGTAACGACGCACACTATCGCAGTTTAGCTGCACCCGGTCATCCCTCAGCCTTACCTTGCCCTCAACCAGTAGTATATTCCCCTCCTGCCACAGGTCTCTGGTGTCGGCATAGACCTTGGGCCAGACCATAACCTCAATCCTGCCATCAAGGTCTTCCAGAACAGCACTGGCAAAGGGACGTCTGTCTCTAGTGAACAGGTAGCGAGCTGAGGCTACCATTCCAGCAACGACAACGTTTTGCCCTACTAGCTCGGCATCAACCTGACCACACAGGGTGGTAGTCTCTGAAGCCACCTTACCAATAAGCGAGCTGAATGGGTGCTCAGAGAGGTATACTCCCATCAGCTCCCTTTCCCAGGTTAGCTTCTCCTTGACAGAGACGTCGGCTGCCTCCAAGTCGAGGCTGGGCATGGGGGCGGGGACTGCCTCCCCCCACAGGTCAAACATAGTAGATTGCCCTGTTTCCCGCAGACGTTGTTCCCGTTGAGCCAGGGATAGGATACGATTAGTGTTGTGCAGCAGACTTCCGCGGTCGCCTAAAGAGTCCAGGGCACCAGCCTTAATCAGGCTTTCTAATACCCGCTTGTTTACACCACGCAGGTCACAGCGATGGCACAGGTCTTCAATAGATGTGAAGTCACCTCCCTTATTGCACTCAGCAATTATAGGCTCTATCGCCCCAGGTCCCACATTCTTTATAGCAGCTAGCCCAAAGCGGATGGCTTGAGCGTTACCTTTATCATCCTTTTCTATAGAAAAGTTGGCTTGACTGCGGTTTACATCAGGCGGTAATACTGTGATGCCCAAGCGGCGGCATTCAGCAACGGCACTAGCTACCTTCTCTGACTGGTCGGCATTGGTAATCAGGAAGGCAGTAATATACTCTGCCGGGTAATTCGCCTTGAGGTAGGCAGTTTGATAGGCAATAAGGGCATAGCTTACAGCGTGAGCCTTATTAAAGGCATAGCCAGCAAAAGGCTCAATGAGGGTGAAGACCTCAGCGGCTACCTCAGCCGAAAACCCGCTCTCCTTGGCTCCAGCAATAAAGTTACGCCTTTCCTTCTGCATAACCTCAGGAATCTTCTTGCCCATTGCCTTGCGGAAGATGTCAGCCTGGCCCAGGCTGTAGCCAGCGAGGGCCTGCACGATAAACAGCACCTGTTCTTGGTATACAATCACTCCATGGGTTTCTTCCAGAATACTGGCTAGAGTGGAATGAGGATAGCGAATAGGTTCAATGCCGTGCTTAGCCTTGATGAAGGTAGGGATGTGCTCCATAGGTCCGGGGCGATACAGGGCTACCATAGCTGCAATATCGCTAAAGGCGGTTGGTTTAAGCTCCTTGATATAGCGGCGCATGCCAGCTCCCTCCAACTGGAACACACCAGCCGTTTCCCCCGAGGACAGCAGGTCAAAGGTCTTGGTATCATCCATCGGGATACGGTGCAGGTCAATCTCAATGCCACGGTTTTGGTAAATAATCTCCTTAGCCTTACCCAGGACAGTAAGGTTAGCCAGACCGAGGAAGTCCATCTTCAAAAGACCAATCTGGGCAACATCTTCCATGGAGAACTGAGTCATAACGGGCGCTCCATCACCAGCCCTGCTGGCTCGTTGCAGGGGGAGATATCGGGTGAGGGGCTCCTTAGATATAACTACACCGGCAGCATGAGTGCTGGCATGACGAGCAATACCCTCTACCCTCCTTGCTGAGTCAACCAGATTACGAACTGGGGCATCCTCATCGTAGATACTCCTAAGTTCACTATTCTCATTCAGGGCTCTTTCCAGTGTCATACCCGGTGCAAAGGGCACCAGCCTGGCGACACGGTCAACATCACTGTAGGGCATACCCAGTGCCCGCCCCACATCCCTGAGGGCTGCCCTAGCACCCAGTGTGCCGAAGGTAATAATCTGGGCGACATGGTCTTGTCCGTATTTCTGTGATACATAGGAAATGACCTCGTCACGGCGGTTATCCTCAAAGTCTAAATCTATATCTGGCAGCTCCTGACGCTCCAGGTTGAGAAAGCGCTCAAAGACCAGCTTGTTTTCAATAGGGTCAACCTCAGTGATACCCAGACAGTGAAGGACTATACTGGCAGCAGCACTACCCCTGACCCCGAATAGGATATTTTGCTTCCTGGCGAAAGAAATAATATCCCAGACAACAAGGAAGTAGTTAGCAAATTGGGTATGCTTTATTACCTCCAGTTCATAGTCAAGTCGTTGCTCTATCTCTGAGGTAAGCTTGGGGTAGTATTGAGGCAGACCCTGACGACAGAGGTCAGCCAAGGACTGGTCAGCAGTTTTGCCTTCGGGTAGTTCTATCTCAGGGAGGTAAAGACGCCCAAACTCAAGGTCCAGGTTACACATTTCAGCAATGCGCTCAGTGTTTTCCAGTGCCTGAGGAATATCCTTAAATAGCTCAGCCATCTCTTGCGGGCTCTTGAGGTAGAAGAAGTCGCCTGACATCTTCATTCTCTTGTCGTCATAGATAGTAGAGTTTGACCCGATACACAGCAGCAGGTCATGGGCTGAGGCGTCCTCCTGATTGACATAGTGGACATCATTAGTGGCCACCAGTGGAATATCCAGCTCATCACTGCTAGAGATGAGACTCTGGTTTATCTGCTCCAGTTCAGGCATGGGGTGCCTCTGTATTTCCAGGTAGAAATCATCAAAGGTTTGCTTATACCACAAGGCAGCCTGTTTTGCCTCCTGGAGGCGGGCTTCTATAGTGAGCCGGGGAACCTCTCCGCTAAGACAGGCGGAGAGGGCAATAAGACCATCGTGATACTGCCCAAGAAGCTCTTTATCCACTCTCGGCTTATAGTAGAAACCCTCGAGATGCGCTTTGGTGGTAAGCTGGATTAGGTTGTGGTATCCTGTATGGTTTTTGGCTAGGAGAAGTAGGTGATAGTTATTTTTATCGCTGGCATCGCGGCTGAAGCGGCTATCTTGAGCTACATAAACCTCACAGCCAATAACGGGCTTTATACCTGCCTCCTTGGCTGCCAGGTAGAACTGAATAGCGCCATACATGACACCGTGGTCGGTTATGGCCAAGGTGTCCATACCCAGCTCTCTGGCTCGTTCCACCAGTTGGGGAATGCGACACATGCCGTCAAGCAAGCTATACTCGGTATGGACATGGAGATGAGTGAACATATGCCACCTTTCTAGTAGTGGAATTCGGTTATTATTATAGCACAGGGTTCAGCACCGGGTTTACAGCAGCCATTTGGGCTCTCTATCCCACCGGTGCTTTTTAAGCTCGGCTAACAGACTTTGAGGTAAACCTTTGCCATCACTAGTACCTATATTTGCCCTTACATGCTTCTCCCTTCGCATGCCCGGAATCGTAGTGCTGATACTTTTGTTACTGAGCACAAATCGTAAAGCCATTTCCACCATGCTCATTCCTTGAGGGATTATCGGTCGCAGTCGCTCGGTGCGCTCAACAGTGGCCATAAGGTTTCCCAGCGAAAAGTAGAAACTTCTCCAGTCATCCTTGGGGAACTTGGTATCCTTCGTAATTCCACCAGTCAAACCACCTTCATCAAAGGGCACCCTGGCTATAATCCCGATATTCATTTTTTCACAGAGGGGGAACAGCTCATCCTCGGGTGCCTGGTCAAAAATGTTATAGACAACCTGGACAACATCAATCAGCCCAGTCTTAAGGGCCTCCAGACAATTATTCGGTTCCCAGCGGTTAATACTGATACCGATAGCCCGTATTTTCCCATCCCTCTTTAGTTTTTCAACTTCTTTCTGCCACCGCTCGTCAGAGGTCCAGTTGTCTTCCCAGGCGTGAAACTGCATTAAATCTATGGTTTCAACCCCCAGATTTGCCAAACTCTTTTCCGTGTACTCAACTATATTTTCGGGCGGGAAGCAGTCATCAAGAGCACAGCCTTTTTTGGGTGGCCAGACAAAGTCTTTGGTTGGTATCTTGGTGGCGATATACAATTTTTCCCCGGGGTGCCTTTTCAGAAGATTCCCTAAAAGCTTTTCACTCTTTCCATTTCCATAAACCCAGGCGGTATCAAAAAAATTGCAGCCCAGTTCTACCGCCAGGTCAAGGGAGCGCCCCGATTCTCGGTCATCTGAGCCAGACCAGGCACCCATCCCCCACATACCATAGCCTATTTCGGATACCTTCCATCCGGTGCGACCGAATACTCTATATTCCATGCTGACCTCCTTTTCCCCTATAGTTTAACACACTAACCTATCAAGTTTTTAGCGGTTTATCGGGAAGAAGATGACTCTTTGAGAGGGAAGAGTTTTTTGCCCTTAGCGGTAGATAAAATACTATTCCTTTTAGCCCTGAGGGTGTAAAATCAGGATGTTAGCGATTGGGAAACAAAATTGAAAATTCTTGCTATTGTGGCTAAATGGCTATTTATACTCTGTCTGCCTGTTCTGCTGCTGACAGCCAGCATCGGCGGGGCGGTAAATAGCCTCTGGCTGTATAAATCTGGCTTTGAGAAATACGATGTCAGCCAGACTACCGGCCTGGCTGAGTCAGAGCTGGAGAAAGCAGCCACCGGGCTAATTAGCTATTTTAACTCAGATGAGGAGTATATTAGCCTAGCTGTGATGAAGGATGGTGAGCCATTTGAGCTATTTAGTCAGCGGGAGGTAATTCACCTCAAGGATGTCAAGGGGCTAATTCGGCTGGACTACCGGGTCTTGCTGGGGACACTGATTTATGTTCTGGCTTATGGCGCAGCCAGCCTCTTCAGAAGGGACTGGCGCAGGCTGGCGTGGGGGATAGCTGGGGGCAGTGGCTTAACCCTTATCCTGGTGCTGGCTCTGGGAGTGGGGGCACTGCTCAATTTTGACCAGCTATTCTTGCAGTTTCACCTTATCAGCTTTGCCAACGAGCTATGGCTGCTTGACCCGACCAAGGACTATTTAATTATGCTCTTCCCCCAGGGCTTCTGGTATGATGCTGCCATATTTTGCGCTGGCATAACCGCCGGGCTGGCTGTAGTTCTGGGTGGGGTGAGTGGGGGGGGTCTATGGACTAAGAGAAGAGAGGTCTAAACTTTTAAAGAATTCTTATTTATTGCCACCATGATTTTGCTGGCTCGATTCTTGCTGTTGAGGTTCTTCTTGCTGTGATTCTCCAACCGGGACTTCTTCAGGTTTGTGGCGTTCTCTTTCTAATCTTTCTTCAATTCTTAGTCGTGTCTCCTCGCCCATGTTATTCAATTGAAGGTTGAGCTCTTCTCGAAATTGCTCCATGTTATGCTCCCCCTGAACTCTTTCGATGGCATTCTCCAAGCCAACGCTTGAATTCGCAATAGCATTAAGAATTCCTTCCTGTGCCTGTTCCGGTGCCTTTTCCAACACACCGGCTAAAACTTGCTGCTGGCGGAGATGGTTCTCTTCCATTTTCTCAATCAATTCCTCAACGTCTTTGCCTTCTTGTCTTGCTTCTTCCATCCATTGAATAGCTCTCTGAAACTGCTCTTGGAATTTTTTGCAGTGTTTCTCAGCAAGCTGGCATTCTCCTTGGTCACACAGTTCCTGAATTGCTAAAGCGTCCTCGTTGGCAAATCTCAGTGCTAGCTTTGCTTTTTCCTGGGTATTAAAAGTGAAGAAACTGCGAATGGTTCTTCCCCAACCCTTCGCAAAGTAAAAGGGTGAGTCGGGCAGAATACCGGGGTCAGAAACCTCACCAATAGAAATGCCTTCTTGTTCTTGAGCCCAAGCGGGCGCTGCTGGAAATGCCAGCCCAACAATCAAGAGGCTGGTAACGATAACTAAAAGTTTTTTGTTCATTTTCTCTCCTTCCTCTTATATATAACGAAAAAATGAGCATTTGGTTAGGTCTCAGGGATGTAAATCACCGAGGCAACATACTTCTCACCCTACTCAGCCTGCCCACCGCCTCATTCTTTTCTTTTAATCCCAGTTTAGTCCTGTTTATGGCTTTGCGTAAATGCTCAATGGACTGGTCGTAGGTTTCTCTATCTACAGGGTAGGGGATGCCGTCCTTGCCGCCGTGGGCGAAGCTGTAGCGGGCGGGGTCGCGGTAGCTGGGGGCAACCCCGTGCACCAGCTCGGAAATAAGGCTCAGGGCACGGATAGTCTTGGGACCAACACCCTGTAGTTCCAGTAGCTGCTCAAAGTTGTGTGGCTGGCGGTCATAGGTGCTTAGAAGAATCTTGCTCAGGCTATCCGGGTGGAGGTCCTGGACGGCTAGATGGTGACGTGACGGCAGGTCAAGGGTCTTTAATCTTTTTAGGTCAGCCACGATATTCTGGGGCTTTTCATCGGTGGCTATCTCAGTGATGGTGGTCCGGGCTGGGCTAGATTCACCAGCTACCAGGTTCAGTGCCTGTCCTCTTGCCTCAGACAGGATGGCAGAATGGGGCTCATTGACAAAGTCGGTTACTTTCTCACCAAGCCAGTGATAGCGGCGGGCATAGCGAGTAGCCTCGTTCATCCCTTGCTGAATGACTGTCCATGAGCCACTGGTGGTAAAGAGGAAGGCATGGTGGTAAAGCTGGTAGCCATCCTGAATGGCGGAGCTATCTACCTTGGCTGACATGCGGCTGGCATATACCAGTGGCGCCGCATTGAGGGAAAGAGACTCTCCCCATCTTTCCAGTTCAGACGGCGTTTGCCGTGAGGTTCTGCCTTTGCCTCCAGCAACAAACAAGCCCAGGTCTGTCTCCAGCCCCTTTATCCCCTCCTTAAGGGCACCGCATAGGGTAGTGGTAACACCACTGGAGTGCCAGTCAAAGCCCAGGATGCAGCCAAAAGCCTGAAACCAGAAGGGATGTGACAGCCGCCTTAGCATCTCATCAGCGCCAAAGTCAGCCACTATAGCAATAGTGATTTCGCGAGCCAGCTTGACCATACGGTCAAAAAGCCAACGAGGCGCCTTGCCATAGTGGAGGGGCAGATTAGCAACGCCGGTTCTCGTGGGAGTAATAGAGGCTGACATGACACACCCCTGTTAAGCAACCTTTATAGCCCTTCGACTAGCTTATACATGTTTTCATAAGCCTTACCAAAGTCGGGGTTACCTTCCTCAAGTCTACTTCTCAAGGCATTCATTCTCTCTACAAATTCACGCCTGCCTCTGTTCTTCACTAAATCTACCCATGTTTTTCCTATCCTTTGGAATAGCTCTTCAATTTCAGTCATATTGGGTAGGTTCATTTGTAAGGAGGCGTAAAGCTCCGGGTCTTCTGAAAGAACACTCTCCGCCAGCGTTAGCAGCGCTTTGTAGGTAATGCCACCAATTGTTTTCATCCGTTCTAACTTATCAAAGCTCAGCAAGGCATCAGCGGAAACTATGGCGATAAAATGAGACAGCCCAAGAATAACCGTCATCATTTCATCATGTTCAAGGGGAGACATTAAAGTAACTCTAGCTCCTCTAGTTTCCAGATACTCCCTAACTTTTTGAGCAAGAGTTCTCTCCCTTTCATCGGTAGGTGTCAGAACAAAGTTCTGATTGGCGAGGCTTCTCGCCCCGGAACCAAACACCGGGTGTGTACCCAGCACTAACCCTGTTTTTATATGCTTATGCATTGTCTCTACCGGAAACACCTTGATAGATGTAATGTCTATAATGACCTGCTCAGGACGTGTATAGGGGCAAACCTGTTCCACAACCTCGGCAAAATTATCTATGGGCACAGATAGCAAAATCACGTCAGCATTCTTAACTGCTTCAACATTAGTGGCGACCTCGACACCCAGTTGCCGCTTAGCCTCCAGCAGTTTCTTTTCATTTCTCCCCGTTATTATTACCTCTCTGCCTTCCTTCAACAGAAAATTGGCAAACCATCGCCCCATCTTTCCTGAGCCACCAATTATGGCTATCTTCCTCTGCTCACTCATAGCTCTCTTCACTTTGCTTTAGGATACGAACCCAGCACCTTTACAAAGAGCGAAGTATTCTCCAGGTTCTCCAAAGCCTCCTGAAATACCTTGTCCGCACGATGACCTTCAAAGTCCAGATAGAAATTATATTCCCACGGCTTACGTCTCGTTGGTCTAGACTCAATCTTGGTTAAATTAATATTTCTGGTAGCAAGCTCTTTAAGGGATTGATACAGTGCTCCTGGTTTATGTTTTACCGAAAAAACTATAGAGGTTTTGTCGTTTCCTGATGGAGGGGAATCATGTTTAGCCAGAATAAAAAACCTGGTGAAATTATTAGGGTTGTCCTCGATTTCTCGTGTTAAAATCTTCATCCCATAGATTTCAGCAGCTCTAGCGCTGGCAACTGCCCCGCTATCCGTTGTTCTCTTCTCCTTTATTATTTTTACACTGCCAGCAGTGTCATAAGTCGGGATTAACTCACAGCCCAGGTGCCTGAGAAAGGTCTTACACTGTCCCAAAGCCTGTGGATGGGAGTAAACCTTTTTTATTAAATCCAGCCGCGCTTGCGGGACACCGATAAGACAGTGGATAACCCGCAGTTCTATTTCTCCACACACCTTAAGACTTGAATCCAAAAGCAGGTCATATACCCGGCTGATACTTCCTTCCAGTGAATTCTCGGCAGGAACAACCCCAAACTGCACCTCGTCTTGTTCCACCGCTTTAAAGACATTGTCCAGGCTTTCACAAGGTTTGAGCTGGATAGAAGTCCCAAAGAACTGAAAGGCTGCCTCCTCACTGTAGGCACCAATCTCACCCTGAAAAGCAACGC
>Ga0209991_10001691_pt1 | contig 10045 bp, 8 predicted proteins | sample ChitaG_FD_183167 | JGI IMG/M metagenome (GOLD analysis project Ga0209991, IMG submission 183167) | Deep subsurface microbial communities from South Pacific Ocean to uncover new lineages of life (NeLLi) - Chile_00310 metaG (SPAdes)... | ecosystem: Environmental > Aquatic > Marine > Oceanic >... | reverse complement strand
AGCCAGTTCTTCTATACGTTCTGGGCGTAAGTAAGCTAGCCAGTAGACGGCACCTACCAGAATGCTACCGCCGATGATATTGCCAATGGTCACCGGAATCAGGTTACCAACGAAGCCAGCCCAAGTAAGGTTAACCACACCATCAGCCGCTACTCCAGCTGCCGCTAAAACAGTTGGCTGGCTGGCAAGTAGTATTCCCATAGGGATGAAATACATATTGGCAATACTGTGTTCAAAGCCAGCAGCGACAAAGGCAGTGATAGGAAACAGGATAGAAAGTATCTTGCCGGTAACGGTGCGAGCGCTGAAGCAAAGCCAGATAGCCAGACAGACTAAGGCGTTGCACAGGATGCCCCGTGCCAGAGCTGAACCGAAGCTAAGATTCACCTTGGCATTGGCAATGAGCAGGGCATTGGCTCCTACTCCGTGGCCGCTAAGCATCCACTGGTAGGTGTAGAACATCAATCCGGCCAGGCTTAAAGCTCCGATAAGATTGGCAAAATAGACCAACCCCCAGTTTCGGAGCAACTGGGCAAAGCTGGTCCGGCCGCTCATCCAGCTCATCGTCATTAAGCAATTCCCGGTAAAAAGCTCAGCCCCAGCCACTACCACCAGAATTAGTCCTAGGCAGAAGGCCAGTCCTCCTAACAGCTTAGTGAGCCCAAAGCCCAGCCCTGCATCCGTAGTAACTAAAGTACAAAACATCGCTCCCAGACCAATGAAAACCCCAGCCAAAATGCCGAGGAGTATCGTGGTCAAGGTATCTAGTTTTCCCTTGGTTACCCCTACGGTTTCCGCCTTCTGCGCCATCGCGGCTGGTGAGTGGGCATTAGAAGTGGCTACTCTACCTATTCTGTCAACCGCAGCCTCCAACCGGGTGGCGGTCTCAATCGCTTCATCACGAACTCTTAGCACCTCAAAGAGGTCAAGTCCAACATTACTTTGTCTGTTGTTCAGCGTAGAGGTTGTTGGCCGAGTCGCCTTCTCTCCCTTGTTTGCCATTTCGCTTCTCCATAGTAGTAAGAGTCAATCTATTAAATAGCTAAGCTCACCACTTCTCCTGGCTCAGCCGGCACCACAGCCAGGTTGCGTGTCGCTTATCTAGCTTACCGACCCAGCTCTCTATCTTCTTTATGTCACCGCTGGCCAGTGCCGCCAGCTCCTCCTGAGTTAGGGTGTAATACTCGGTGAGCGCCTCATCGGGATTGTCAGCGAGTCGTGCCAAGAACTGGCTATCGTCAGCAGCTCTAGCCAGCACTGCCAGAATTGCCTCCCTTCCTTTCAGTTTTTCCTCACGTGTAATGGGCTTTCTCTCTTTAATTATCGTATTGACCACCATCACTGCACCTCCTTTCTTACCCTTGCACTTACAGGATACCGCTTGCTAGGCGAGCTTACACCGACCTGTTACCCTATTCTCCTGCGCTTAAAGGTCGTATCTTGATATGCCCTAAAGTTCTATATCTTGAGGTTCACGCTACGGAGGCATTGAGATTATTCCCCAGATAATTTATAATTGGTTTAGTAACCGTTGCGCTTGATAGTAAGGTGAGGATATATCACGGTGAAGATAAGGATTCTGATTGCCGATGACCATGCGGTGCTAAGGGAAGGCATGCATAATCGACTTGAGCAAGAGAAAGATTTCGAAGTAGTCGGCGAGGCTAGTGATGGTGAAGAAGCGGTTAAGTTAGGGAGTGAGTTGAAGCCAGACGTAATCATAATGGATATCGTCATGCCCAAACTTAGCGGCATTGAAGCTACGAGGTTAATTAAGCAGGCAAGCCCGTCTACTGCTGTATTGATATTGACTGCCTATAGCGACATCCGCTACATTCTTGGACTTCTGGAGGCTGGGGCCTGCGGCTACCTGCTGAAAAGCGCACGCGGCAGTGAGATTGTAGGGGCTATCCGTGCTGTGCGTTCCGGCGAGTCGGTGCTCGACCCGGTAGTAACCCGTAAGCTTTTGCAACGTGTAGTAGGTCTAGCCCAGGGGAGTGGTGAGGGTTCTACCAGTGGGCAACTCACCCCCAGGGAGACCGAGATTCTGAGGCTAGCAGCGAGAGGAATGAGTAACAAGGATATTGCCAATGTGCTCTTTCTCAGCCTGCGCACAGTGAAAGCCCACCTGACCAATATCTTTAACAAGATGGGTTGTGGTTGCCGCACCGATGCCATAATCAAGGGGTTGAGAGATGGCTGCATTACTCTTGATGACATACCCCAAAACGAGGGGAGTAAATGATGGAAGCAGGGTTCGCACTAACTGAGCAGAACTATCGATACATGTTTGAGAATGCTAGCGATGCCACGTGGGTTCAAGATATAGAGGGTAATATTCTGGATGCCAACAAGGCGTGTGAAAAACTTACCGGATTTACTCGCCAGGAACTCCTTGGCAAAAACGTCAGGGAGTTTCTCATCGGGGAATTCTTAGATATGGCTAGAGAAGTCCACCGCAAACTGCTTCATGGAGAGGAAATCACTCAACCCTATGAACAGCGATTAGTCAGAAGGGACGGGACAGTAAAGACAGTAAAGATGGCTGCTAGCTTGGTCATCATTGATGGAGAGCCACGAGGCTTTCAGTATATCGTCAGAGATGTAACCGAAGAAAAGAGTGCGGAGGAGATGCTCTCAAAGATTATTGATGGTTCTCCTATTCCATCATTTGTGATCAATAAACAGCACAACGTCACTCACTGGAATACAGCCATCGAATCCCTTTCCGGCATAAGCGGGCAGGAAATGGTTGGGACAGATGAGCAATGGCGGGCATTTTATACCGAGAAGAGACCAGCTATGGCTGATTTAATTGTGGATGGAGCATCCGCAGATGAAATTGAAGCATATTATCGGGGTAAATATAAAAAATCCCCTCTGATTGATAGCGCCTATGAAGCCAAAGATTTCTTTCCAGCTCTTGGCGAGTACGGAAAATGGCTTCATTTTACGGCAAGTCCTATCAGAGATAAAAACGGGGAAATAATAGGTGCCATAGAGACCTTGCAGGATATAACCGAAGAAAAGCAATTGCAGGAAAATATGCGCTTTTATGTTCAACTTATCACCAAGGCACAGGAGGATGAAAGAAAGCGTATTGCCCGAGAGTTGCATGACGATGTATCTTCGTCCCTACTCCTTCTCACCCAGTGTTTGGACACGATCATCCCAAATAATCGGCTGAGGCAATCTCAGGCACTTAAGGAGAAGCTAGAAATCTTGCGAAGCCAGGCTGTCAAAGCTTTAGAACACTTACATCGCTGTGCCCAAGACCTAAGACCACGCATATTAGATGACCTGGGCTTGGTAGCAGCACTTGAGTGGATGGCAGAGGACATGGAAAAGAACTATGGTATTAAGGCTCATGTTGAAGTGATAGGTACTGAGCGGGACTTGCTGGCCGAAGTGCAGCTACTGCTATTTCGCATTGCTCAAGAGGCATTGAGCAATATCAGAAGGCATGCTGAAGCATCTGCAGCCATGCTCAAACTGGAGTTCGGGGACGACAACATTACGATGACTGTGAGCGATAACGGCAAGGGTTTTGAACTGCCACAAAGGATAGAAGACTTGGCCAGTGTCGGAAGGCTTGGTATTATGGGAATGTACGAGCGGGCTCGGTTGTTGCGTGGTACTTTAGACATTAAGTCAGAGTTAGGCAAAGGTACGCAGGTGGTCGTCAAATTATCATTGTAGAAGTGGACCAGACTTTCTAATCAGCCTATCGATCACCTGGTCACAGCCCATGTGGTCAGTTAGAGTGTGCTGTCAATCCAGCGTCGTTTCCCTTGGTATTCTTGTTCTACATTCCCTTCTCCTTGCTATACTCTACACATACGGGTCAAAATTTGTAGGCGTCTTAAAGTAACAAAGTGACGAAGAGTGACTCTTCCCCCCTTTAACACCACCTCCCTCTCCAAAGTCGTAGCTACATTCCACCCGCCCAGGGGTTCGTCATCATATTTGGGAGTACACCGTGTTGACAATCCTTTGGGGAATGTAGTATCATATCCTTGGATAGGATGCATATAGAGCAATGAGGGATAGTCGGAAGTAGTGGAGGGATGTATACTCCGTGAGATGCTTCCGAGTTTTTATGTGCATTGCATTAGCCACTATAACCTTGTTTTTTTACTGATCAGCTCGGAGTAAAATCCATGACGCAAGATAAAGATGGTTTTCTCGTGAGTCGATACGAGATAGAGGGTCGCAGAAACATTTTCTTATTCAACTTGGGAGGTGTGGTCTTCAGGACTGAGGTAGCAGGAATAGTATCGGGTGAGTTTCCAATAGATGCGTGGCGTCCGATACTTCTAGAAGTTCCAGCTGGAGGCTCAAAGAAACATATCAGCGGAAGATTCCCATCTTTGTCAAACATATCTGCAAACCGTATGAAATGGGATATATCGAGAGTAATTAATCTTCCCGTATACAAAAATACGGAAGGATATGGCCCAGAGACTCTGAGAAGAGTTAAGGCATTGAATGAGTTTCCCGACGCAGTGCCAGTTGTAACCGTAGCAAATAGATATGATGGATGCTATTGTGACCAAAGGAGAGCTCAGATGGTTTCAGTGTTTCCTGTGTGGGCTGATGGCACTTCAATTCTTCTGGAGTTGGACTGGTATGAAGGGTCCTTGGAAGACTGTTGCAACCCGGAATGGCATATACGGGCATCACCGCGTGTCTCTCTAAAAGACGGAGTGGACAGACTAAGGAGAATTTGTCGCAATCGTCCAATGTGGGAAGACTGTTCTTTCTATGTTTACGTCATCCCGCCGTTTCTGGGAAGCCATCTACTTGGTAGCGGTAAGGGAAACTCCAGTAAAGTCTGGCAAAAAGAGTGGAGATATTCCAACCATGGAGACATGCTTGGTGCCTTGGGCAAAATTGTCCCTACCATTATGGAGTTAGAAATTGGTGATACCAACTAAAAAAGGAAGTAATGGAACTTTACTCTCAGTATTACAGGACATCCAAGCAAAGTATGGTTATCTCCCTGAAGAAAAGTTGATAGAGACTGCAAAAACGCTTGACATGCCTCTTATTGATGTCTATAGCGTCGCTACCTTTTACAAGTCTTTCAGCCTCACGCCTAGGGGTCGCCACCAAGTCAAAGTTTGCCTCGGCACCGCTTGCCATGTTAGAGGTGCCGATAGAATTGGTAAAGAGGTTGGGCGAAAACTGGGTATCGTACCTGGGGAGACTAGTGAAGATGGAGAGTTCTCTTTGGTTCTTAAGAAAATGTCTACTTAGCAGGGAAAGAGGACCTCCCGTAAGGTCTGTCAACAGGCAGGAAGTCTCCATCGGCATTTAGATATGCCAGACACTTTCACAGAATCAAAAGTATTCGGGAGATAGCTGAAAAGGAGGTACATGCTGTGGAGCAACATTCATCAAGTCTATATCAATCTGTACAGGCCGAGCTAGATAAAGTGGCAAATATAATCGCTCTCGACTCAGGTGTTTATGCTATTCTCAGAGAGCCTATGAGAGAGCTACATATATCTATTCCTGTCAGGATGGATAATGGGGAGACTAAGGTTTTTAAGGGATTTAGAGTCCAGCACAATGACGCCCGCGGTCCTTTTAAAGGCGGTATCAGATTCCACCCTGATGAAACCATTGATACAATTAAGACACTAGCTTTTTTAATGACCTTAAAAGCGGCTGTAGTGGACATTCCGTATGGAGGGGGTAAGGGAGGTGTTATCTGCAATCCCAACGAGATGTCTAGGGGTGAGCTTGAAAGGTTGAGCCGGGGCTATGTAGATAGACTATGGAAGTTTATCGGCCCTGAGGAAGACATTCCAGCACCCGACGTTCAAACCAATCCACAGGTGATGGCGTGGATGATGGACGAATATTCAAAAATAAAAGGGTATTATTGCCCAGAAGTAATTACCGGGAAGCCGGTAGCGGTAGGTGGCTCATTGGGCAGAACAGGAGCCACTGGATTTGGTGTGATTGTTACCGTCCGTGAGGCACTTAAGCATCTTGGACTGGATACAAAAAATTGCCGTGCTTCAATCATGGGTTTTGGCAATAACGCCCAGTATTGCGCTATCCATTTCGTAGAACTCGGTGGCAAGGTAGTGGCTGTATCTTACTGGGATAATAGTGACAAGAGAGCATATACCCTAAGTAAAGATAACGGTATTGACCCCTATTTTCTCCAAACGATAACAGGCCAATACGGAGCTATTAACAGCGCCAAAGCAAAAGAAAATGGATACGTGATTGAAGATGGCAATGCGTGGTTGTCAAAAGAGGTTGAGATTCTTATTCCAGCTGCAATGGAAGGAGTAATAACCCAGGAGACAGTAAAGAAGATTAGTCCTAAGGTGCGGATCCTTGCCGAAGCGGCTAATAGTCCAACAACAGCTGAGGCTGACGAAATTCTGAATCGTAATAAAGTATTTGTGATTCCCGATATTCTCTGCAATGCTGGTGGGGTTGTTGTTTCCTATTTTGAATGGGTTCAGTGCATCGATAAATGTTATTGGTGTAAGGAGGAAGTTCGCCAGAGGCTTGATAGTTATATGACAAAAGCATTTCAGGATGTTTTGTCTGAATCTCTGAAGAGTAAGGTCAAAATGAGAACAGCGACACATGTTGTTGCTGTAACTCGTGTAGCAGAAGCGATGAAGCTTCGTGGTTGGGTATAGATTACGCTCGGACGAAGCTGCTTCCACTTTCCACTTCGGGAAATAACTATAGCAGGAACCAAAAGATAACCTAAAGAAAAGGGAGTACTCTTAGAAGGTATAAGGACGCAGGTAGATAGCCTGTCAAGAATAAACGCATCTGCAGCTACGCTGACTAAAAATAGAACCGAGGGTTCCATAAGCCGTCTCAGTGGCCTATGCGCCACTTGCATAGATGGTTGTATCGGAATGTGTGAGGTAGGCAAATCAGCCTATAGAGGAGCAGAAGTCATATACCCCCAACCGTTTGGCATGGTCTCAACTGCCGCAGAGAAGGAGTACCCGGTGGACCTGTCCGACTTCACCATTTTAGGAACCGCAGTAGGAGCCAAGGGTATAGAACCGGACTCGGATAAGGCTATCTTCACCAATGTAAACTTGGAAAGGAAAATCGGGCTAAACGGTGGCATCAAAATTAGGCTGCCCATCATCATTGGAGCCATGGGTTCAACTGCCATCGCCAAAAATAACTGGGAGGGTCTAGCTATAGGAGCCGCCATTACCGGTATACCACTCACCATCGGAGAAAACGTCTGCGGAATGGATCCGGAGGCAGAGATAGTTGGTGGTAAGGTAGTACACTCCCCAGAACTTGAACGAAGGGTAAAACTATATAAAGACTGGCAACAAGATGGCTACGGTGCCATCATTGTCCAACCCAATATCGAGGATACTAGGTTAGGAGTCGCCGAATATGCCATATCCCAGCTGGGCGTCGACGCTATTGAGCTTAAGTGGGGGCAAGGTGCAAAGGACATCGGCGGCGAAGTCAAGATCGAAGATTTAAACAAAGCAAGGCTGCTTAAAGAGAGGGGTTATATTCTGCTTCCTGATCCGGATTCTGAAATGGTAGCCGAGGCATTCAAACAAGGAAAATTCAAAGAGTTTGAGAGGCATTCCAGAGTAGGAATGGTTACCGAGGAAGCGTTCATTGCAAGAGTAGAAGAGCTTCGCAAGAGAGGAGCCAAGCACATCTCTCTTAAAACTGGAGCCTTCCGGCCAGCTGACCTGGCGAGAGCATTGAAGTTTTGCTCCAAGGCTAAGGTAGACTTCTTGACTGTAGATGGTGCCGGTGGTGGAACAGGGATGAGTCCTTGGAGAATGATGAATGAATGGGGCATCCCCGGAGTCCACTTATGGTCACTGACGTCCAAATTCGCAGAAAAACTTGCTGCCAAGGGGGAGTACCTTCCAGATATCGCTATCGCCGGGGGGTTTACCTTTGAAGATCAGATATTTAAGGGACTGGCGTTGGTCGCCCCCTACACTAAGCTTATTAGTATGGCTAGGGCTCCTCTGGCAGCCGCTATGGTAGGAAAGACCATCGGAAAACGAATGACAGAAAAGCAAGTGCCAGTATACATTGAGCGATTTGGCACAACCCCTGAGGAAGTATTCATCACCGCACCAGCACTGAAAGAAAGATTTGGCAGTGACTTTGAGAGGATACCCACAGGTGCACTAGGTCTTTACACCTACATGGAAAGACTCGCCCAAGGCCTACGTCAGATAATGGCTGGCTCCCGCAAGTTTGCCCTGGAATATATCACTCGGGACGATATTGCGGCCTTAACGGAGGAAGCAGCAAAGATCAGCGGCATTTGCTATGTGACCGAAGTCGACGAGGAAGAAGCATACAAAATATTGGATGCTTAAAATCAGTCAGTTCAGTCAAGATACCATGTCCCTTATTCGCATGGTCAAGATGACTTCTCTACAGCCGACATAGGTGAGCCTTTCTCTTGATTTGATAAAGGGGGGGAAAAAAGCAAGAGCTCAACTAGGGTTGACCGGGATTTCCTATATCAACATTTCTGACCATTTTAAAAGTTCTGCTCGCTGGCTGTCAATGCCTCGAGCCGATGACGAACCCCTGATTTAGAGCATTCAAAATTTCGTCATTGTGTAATGAAGTGACAAAACGAGCTTCTGTATGCCCCAACTAGCTGGGTGGCTAAAATGGCAAGCCAGCAACTCAGGGGACATGCCCTACATGCGGGACTAAGATGTTCAGAATCGGGAAGTGTTAAGCCCTGATACCAATAGTATCGGGATTCAGCGTAGGGCTGGATACTTCTATCACGGAGTATCCAGCCTTCTTGTTATCTATCACACATTCTGGACAATTGTTACCTTAACAAAGGTTGCTCAAGTGTTTCCCCCAAAAAGTCCTGGAAGTCATTGAAATCGCCGATGGGCTGTCAGTTACCGATTCAAGAGGAGAACTCCCTTCTCCTTATCTCCGCTGATACTCTGCTACTCGGACCGTCTCCTCTTGCTACGGCAACACTAACGTTCCCCCCAACCGCTTCCGCTATCTCCGCAACATTTCTGTGTGTAAATCCTGGGCAGAGCCGGACTGAATGAATACCCTCCTCTTTGACACACTTCTTGCACTCTTCGACTGCTTGAACTTGATCTTTGACCACAACTGCGAAGAGTTTATACTTGGATGTTTCAATCACACACCTATGCTTCACTGGCTCTGCATCGGGCAGGAGCAAGGAAGACTACTTTGAATGCCACATTCATCACCCCCTATTTTAATTCCTATACAGACGAGTCCGAGTATTCCAATCAACAGTCATATAAACAAGCTTCGAGTTCACCTAATCCACTTCAAACCAAAAAGGGCACCAGCCACCGCCATATTATTTAGCGGTTCCAGTGCGCTTGTCATCTACCTCATCTTCCCTAACCCAATTACTGTTGTTTTAAGGTTATTTTACCCATCCCCCACTTCGATAAGCCTCAGTTCGGGCGCTTTCAAATCTTTTCTTCCTTGTAAGCTGTTTCGATTTTGCCCCAGCATTTTGGGCATTATACTGAGCATTTTATAACTGCATCACACCGATCAGTATCAGAGCAATTCCCAAGACGATGTATAAGATATTTGCTCCTCTGAAATAGATGAATATACCATAAAAAAACCAAAATGCAATTACTTTAGCCAGCTTCGCTGTCGTCTCAGCCCATTCCAGAGTTCCTTCTTTCGCAGCTGCCCTAAGCCCAGCCCGTTCCCCGTAGTTGCTTTATAGCGGATTCCAGCTCTGCTCTCTTCCAAGTAAGGCCCTCTTCTTCTGCGACCTCTCTTAGTTCAGCTGCACGACGGGAGTGGATGACGATAAGGGTTATCCCCAAATACACAAACCCTGCGCCCACCACCATCACAATTATGCTCATTGCTAGCATTGTTTACACCTCCTTTGTTGTTTACTTCGCGCTTTTTCGCCGACATGCGCCTAGCAAAAGGCTCTAAAAGCTAAGCAAGTGCTCACCCCCTTTCCGCACTATGCGAAATCGTCCCTCGTAGTATATCACAAAACTGAACATTT
>Ga0209991_10001690_pt1 | contig 10046 bp, 7 predicted proteins | sample ChitaG_FD_183167 | JGI IMG/M metagenome (GOLD analysis project Ga0209991, IMG submission 183167) | Deep subsurface microbial communities from South Pacific Ocean to uncover new lineages of life (NeLLi) - Chile_00310 metaG (SPAdes)... | ecosystem: Environmental > Aquatic > Marine > Oceanic >... | reverse complement strand
TCCATTGAATCTTAATCCCTTTGCTTAAAGCAAAGACAAAGAAAGCTGCAGTGGCAAGAGACATGGAGATAATTAATCCTAAGGAAATCCTTAAAAAAGGAGCTGTGGCCTTAGGTAACATAAAAGAGCCTAAAATAAGGGAGGTAACTCCCCCTGCAGTGAGGAGTCCAAAGGTAGGAGTATATATTTCTGTAACGAGGAGCACAATACCGAAGATGATGAGCAGGAGTCCTCCATAGTTTATAGGTATGCTCTGGAAAGCTACAAAGGCTAAGATAAGAGATATTCCTCCCACAATTCCAGGGAAAAAAGAGCCGGGGTTGCTGAATTCACCCAGGATGCCGTAAATTCCTAAAAATAATAGGATATAGGCGATATTAGGATTGGTTAAGGAATGGAGAAATAAATCTTTATAGCTCATCTTTACAGAGATTATTTCTAAGCCTTTGGTTTTAAGCACTCTGGTCTCACTTGCTGTAGTCACTCTTACTCCATCAATAATTTCTATTAATTCATCTATATCATTGGCGATAAATTCTATTACCCCGATCTCGATGGCTTCCTGTTCAGTAATAGATACACTTTCTCTTACTGCCTTTTCCGCCCACTGGGTATTTCTTCCCCTTTTCTCAGCAATAGTTTTAATATATGCTGCGGCATCATTTACCATCTTTGCTTTTAATTCTTCATCAATCTCTTCCCCACCCATGACAACCGGATGGGCAGCTCCAATATTAGTCCCCGGAGCCATAGCGGCAATATTGCTGGCTAAGGTAATGAATACCCCTGCTGAGGCTGCTCTGCCACCTGAAGGAGAGACATATACTATTATTGGAATAGTAGAATTTAGCATCTTTTTTATAATATCTCTCATTGAGGTATCCAATCCCCCGGGAGTATCTAATTGTAAGATTAGACATTCTGCCTTTTCTGCCTCAGCATCTTTAATCCCGCTGACTACATATTGAGAGGTAATAGGGTTTATAACGCCATTTAGTTGAAGAAGATAAATAGACGAATTAGGAGTAGTGTAATTTTCTTTCAGAGAGTAAAAGAAAATAAATATTAAAATAAGAAAGAAGATAATTGTCTTTTTTTTCATATTCATCTCTCCTTTCCCTTTATTTATAAGAGAAAGTAATGACGAAGAAGATAAATTCTTATTTACATAATAATTATATCATAATTTTTCTAAAATAGCAGGAATTTTAGAATAAGTGTAGAATATATTAGTATATAGTATATTGTATGTCGTATATCGTATATAGCATATAGTACATAGCGAAAAACGAAAAGCGCAAAACGCAAAGCCATAACTTAAAATTCAAAATTAAAGACAAAATCAACCGGGGAACTGGGCAAGTAATATGTAATGTGTGATGAGTAATAAGTAAATAAGATAGGATTTAGGAGTCAAACTCGTATCTCGTATTGCGTGAGGAAAGAAGAAGATAGAAAATTATTTTCGGGTAGTAGGGGCGTATTGCATACGCCTTAATAGCGAGTAGCGTAAGAATAGTTACCCAGTTACCCAGTTTACCGGTTAAAATACAAGTTGCACGTCTCAGGTTGCGATTTACAAGTTTTTTATCTTGCATTTTACAACAATAAACTGAAAACGGATTGTTTATATCTAAAAACGAAAAACTAGTTTTGTATTTACTACTAACGACTATTCACTATTCACTAACGACTAATTCATCGGACCCGCTATAATAAACTGAGGTAAAAGATGAAAAAGGAAAAATTAATAGAAGAATATTTTATGCCCGGAGACTGGCTTGAAATAGCTAATAAAATTTTGAAGGATAGGGGAACAGTATTGGCATTGGGGGCAACCGATACCGGTAAAAGTATCTGCACTCTATTATTTGCTAATTTTTGGGTTAAACACGGGCGGAAAGTTGGAATTTTCGATGTAGATATGGGACAATCTGACTTGGGGCCTCCTACTACTATAGGAATGGTATTGATTAATAAGCCGATAAAAAATTTAGCAGAAGTCTCAGCAGATGCTTTATATTTCGTAGGATCAACCTCACCTCTTAATTATTTTTTACCCACCATTTGTGGAACTAAAAAGTTGGTTGATGAAGGTAAGAAGAAGGGGGCAGAAATAATAATCGTTGATACTACCGGATTAGTAAAAGGGAATCCCGGCCGTACTTTAAAAGAAAATATGATTGATATAATTTCTCCTTCTCATATCATTGCCTTGCAGAGGAGAGATGAACTCGAACATATTTTAAAAAATATTAATTTAACCGATAGGATTGTTATTCATCGTTTATCTCCTTGTACTGAAGTAAAAAGAAAAACTTATTTTCAGCGTCGGGAGGCAAGAGAAGAAAAATTTAGAGAATATTTTAAACAATCTTCTTCTTTAAAAATTAATTTAAGCAATTTAAATATTAAAGGAACTTATTATTGTTCTGGTGTTGCTTTAGGAGAAGAAGAGCTCTCTTTTTTAGAAAAAACTTTAATGACTGAGATGGTTTATGCTGAGAAGACGCCAGAAGTGATATTTATGATTACAAAAGAAGAATTATTTAAAAGATTAAGTGGATTCTTCCGTACGAAGAAGAGATTTAACGTAGAAAAATTAATTATAACCGCAGAAGATAAATTTAAAAATTTATTAGTTTCTCTTGATGATCGACAGGGATTTGTGGTAAGTTTAGGTATTATTCAAAAGTGTGATTTTAAAAGAAAAATATTTACCGTTTTTACTCCCTTAGAAGAAAAAGATTTATCCAAAGTTTTCAGTCTAAAATTCGGAGCTATTCAATTAAATTTAGACGGGAAAGAGCTGGGGAAAGTTTATCCCGGGGAGATATAATCGTATATCGTATATCGTATATCGTGAAGAAAGATGAAGAAAGATGAAGAAAGAAGCCAGTACTCAGAAACCAGGAGCCAGGATTCAGAAGATAAAATAGTATCGAGTATATAGTATATAGTGAAGAGGAAGAGTACAGAAGCGAAAAACGTAAAACCATAACTCAAAACTTAAAATTAGGACAAAAAAGCCATAAGCCTTATTCGTATCGCGTATCGCGTGAGGAAAGAAGAAGACAAAAAATTATTAGCGGGAAGTAGGGGCGTATTGCATACGCCCTAGTGATCTAAAAACCCTGGGTGGATGAATCCCCCCCTACACCAGATTCATAGCTATAACATAAAACACAATATACTGAAAACCGATCGTCTCTATCTAAAAACGAAAAACTATAAACCCGTTTTTACACTAACGACTAATTTATTGGAGTAAATATATTGGAAAAGAAGGAAAAAGAAGGAATAATATTTGTAATCATCACTATTTTTATCGCCGGAGCTCTACCTATTATCATTAAGTATGGTACAGGATTAATAAATCCTTTGTTCTTTGCTACGGTCAGCAGTTTAATAGCCGGTATCTTTCTCTTTCTGTTAGCTGCCCTTAAGGGGAACTGGAGGGTATTATTTGATAAAAGATATTTTTTCCAGCTGTTATTAATCGGTTTTTTTGGCATTACCCTTTCTAATATCTGTTTCTTCTTCGGGGTTACTCTAACCAGCGGGATTAATTCCTCTATCTTATTAGTGATAGAACCATTATATGCTATCTTCATCGGATATATATTATTAAATGAGAAAATTACTTTAAAGCAGATGTTTTTTACTTTTATAATTATGCTGGGAACTTTGGTGGTAGTATCCAGAGCAAAGTTTAGTTTAAATTGGGGAGACTTACTGGTCTTATTAACTCCCCTCTGCTGGCAGATAGCCCATTTTTTCAGCAAGAGATTAATGACTTCCCATAAAGAGATTACCCCGATGCTAATAGCTACAGCAAGGACCTTATATGGAGGAACTTTTTTATTTATTCTTAGTAGCATAGAAGGCGCAAATCAATATGATAAATTAGGAATTACCAATATCTTATTTTTATTAATATTTCAAGGTATTGTAGGTTTTGCTTTACATTATTCTATCTGGTATGAAGCTATTAAGAGATTAAATCTATCTAAAGCAACTACTCTGGTTTCTGTCTATCCGACTTTTTCTATTGTATTAGCCTGGTTTATATTAAAGGAAGTTCCAAACTTTTATCAGTTAGCCGGATTTGGCATAATAATACTGGGAATATTTGGTTTATCAAGGATTAAAAGCGAGCACAGAGGGGAAAATATGCTTAGATATCCCGTGGAATAAAGCAGATATGAGTGGTATTATATTCTTACACTTATTATCTGTGGTAGAATATTATAGAAAAATATCTTAAAAAAATTTAAAAAAAGTTAAGGAAGGTGGATGTTTATGTTAAGAATCAATAAAGACAGGTTAGTGATGATTTCTATTCAAGGGAAAGTAAGTTATCCGGTAAGAAGAGGCCCCTACGGGATCACCTATGACGGCAAACCGGTAGTAATACCTGGAGTTGGTGGCATAACTTATAATATTAAAGTCGGAGATAAAGCCTTCGGTTGGGAAGCCGACCACGTGGAACCAGGAGTTTCCACAGTGGTGAATGAAGAAAAGAGAAATGAGGGACCTAATTGTGCTTATAATATATTGGCCTGTATGGGTAATCAGGCTCGGGTAGCAAGCGGAGATGCCAAAGGTGCATTAGGGGTAGTAACCGGTCATCATGGAGGAATCGAACATGTATTGATTGATTTTGCTCAGGATGCCTTAGAGAAACTTTGTATCGGAGATAAAATTTTGGTTAAAGCTTATGGGCAAGGTTTAAAATTATTAGATTATCCCGAGATAAAGGTTTTTAATTTAGACCCTTCTTTATTGGAAAAGATGAATATCAAAGAGATAGGTGATGGCACTATTGATGTACCGGTTACCTGTGAAATTCCAGCGAAATTGATGGGCTCCGGATTAGGTTCGGGCGATGTGGCCAGCGGTGATTATGATATTACTACTGCCGATAAGAAGATGGTAAAAAAATACAAATTAGATCAACTTAGATTTGGAGACATTGTGGCGATTAGCGATGCGGATAACAGTTATGGAAGGAGTTATAGAGAAGGGGCGGTTTCTGTAGGGATAGTGGTTCATAGTGATTGTGTTATTGCCGGACATGGACCGGGAGTAGCCACCCTCCTAACTTCAACAACCAGCAAGATTAAATTCCACATAGATACCGATGCCAACATCGCTAATTATCTGAACATCGGCACGAAAAGAAAAAAATAATTTGACCTAGAGTAATAGATGGGGGTTTGTTTTATCAAATCCCTATCTATTAAATCCCACCTAAAGAAATTATCATTCCAATTAATCCTTTAATAAAAATTAAAAGTTGATGGAGGAGCAGTTAGAGATAACTTCTTGATGCAATTCCAAGCTGATATTTTAGGTGTACCAGTGGTAAGACATCAGGTTATAGAGACTACCGCCTTAGGGGCTGCTTATCTTTCTGGTTTGGCGGCTGGTTATTGGAAAGACAGGGCAGAAATTGCCGCCAAATGGAAAGTAGATAAAGAATTTTCCCCCAATATAGATGAAAAAATAAAAGAAAGGTTGTATAAGGGCTGGGAGAAGGCAGTTAATCGATCTCTAAACTGGGAGAAAAAAGAATAAATATATTAAAACAAAAAAGATTTCACCTTTTTAAAAGCAATTATTTTGTGTCCCACTTTTTTCATTCCTCCTATTATTTTTCCTATTTTGAAATTAAAAGAAGTTGATTTAATTACTTTTAAAGCAGTTTCTTCATTCAATTTTCCAGAAGTTTTTATTATTTGAATATGTAATTAATTTTTTGCAAAATATAATAAATAAGTTTGACAATAATAAAAAATTAATATATATTTTAATTAGTAAGTGTAGTTTACTTACAATTATTTAGGAGAATCATATGTTAGTATTAAAGCCGGCAGATACTCGGAACAAAAATGCCACTACCTTACTTCGCCTCTTATTAAAACAAGATAGTATCTCAAGGGTTGATCTTTCGAGAATAACAGGATTGACCAAGACCACCATATCATCTATTATAAATGAATTTATAGCTTTAGGCATAGTCGAAGAATCTTCAACAATTTCCACTGGTAACGTAGGTAAAGCTCCTATTCCCCTTCATATTAGAACAGATGCTGTATATACAATAGGAGTTCATCTCGGGAGACAGAAGGTAAAAACGATATTAATGGATGCCAGGATGAATATCATCTCAAGGGGGGAAGAATTGCCTTATGAGAGGTCTGTTCTAAAAGATATACTTAAAAAACTCTTTGAAAGTATAGATTATATTATGGAAGATGCAAAAAAGCAAAAGATTAAAATTGGGGCTATAGGAATTGGTATTCCTGGTCCCCTTGATGCCCAGACTGGTGTGGTAAGGCATCCGCCAAAGTTTAAAGGATGGAAAAATGTTCCGCTCGGAAAGATTGTGCACGAAAGATATGAATTACCTGTTTGGATAGAAAATGATGCTAATGTTTCTGCTTTGGCAGAAAAGTGGCTGGGAAGTGGTAGAAATATACATAATTTTATCTGTATTTTTTTGAATGAAGGCATAGGGGCTGGAGTCATTATTAATGATGAACTTTATCAAGGTACTTACGGTTTTGTGGGAGAAATCGGACATTTTCTATGTTACGAACAAGGACAATTTCAGTATCTGGAGGATATTGCCGGAGTAGATGTCTTACTGCGTTGGGCTAATTCTAAGGGCTTGCCAGTAAAAAGTTTAAAAAAAATAGTTGAATTACTTGGGCAAGATAATCAGATTGCTAACTCAATCGTAAAAAAGTTAGCAATCTGGATAGGTTCTGCTATTGTGAATGCTATTCATATGATTGGACCTCGGACTGTATTTATTGGAGGGGGGATGGCAGTCTTGGGAGAACCTTTAATTCGACCTATTAGGGAAATTGTATCTAATTATTTATTTGGAAACCAAGTAGTAAATATTGAATTTTCCAGTATCTCATCAGATGTAGTAACCAGTGGAGCAGGAATTTATGCGATGATCCATTGGTTAGAAAAAAAGAGTTCAGAAATTTAAGATAACCTAAAAATCGAAAAAATTTATTGTTTTTTAAGAACATTTCTTGTATCCAGGCAAACAAGAAGAATTTGGTCGAGATAATTTGGCATCGAGTAGAGATTAAAAAAATTAAGGGGGTGAAAGCAAAGGAGAAAAAATAGTAATTTACTATCTTGTTTTTCAAAAATGTTTTTGAAGCTATACTGAAGGAAATAAATTTATTATTAATTAAGGAGAAAAAAATGAAAAAGTTTATAATTACTTTACTGTTAATCTGTTTAGTTTTGTCTTTTGTATCTACGATATGTGCTGCTCAGTTGAGATTTGCCTTTATGCCTGGGATTGCTGATCCTTTCTACTTTACTATGGAAAAAGGTGCTAAAGCAAAAGCGGAAGAACTGGGTGTAGAATTGCTTATTGGAGAATACCCTAAGGCTTGGGGACCAGAATATCAGGTACCAATATTAAAAGCTTTGGTCGCAAGAGGGGATATTGATTTACTCTTTACTGCTCCTACTTCCACAGAAGCCTTAATCCCTGTTTTGAAAGAAATTCATGATAGTGGTATCCCAGTCATTACTGTCGATACTTATCTTGGAGATGGAGATTATAGTAAACCGAGTAATTATAATTTCCCTCTTTCTTATATAGGAACGGATAATTTCTTGGGCGGTCAGGTAGTTGCCGGTCAATTAGCTCTCCTGCTGGGTGGAAAAGGGAAAGTATTTTTAGAAAATACTAATCCTGATACATCAAGTGTAATGAATAGAGAACTGGGTTTCCGGGCGGGAATAGAGATATTCCCTGACATGGAGTTAGTCGGAGTAGAATATTGCCTTGATAGCCAGGAAACGGCTGTTGCTCAGGTCAGTGCGGCTTTACTAAAGAATCCTGATTTAGGAGGAGTATTTGGGGTTAATGTGTTTAGTGCTCAAGGTGCTTATCAGGCTGTGGTTAGTGCTGGATTAGAAGGTGCGGTTAAAATTGCAACCTGGGATGCGACGGAAACCCTAATCGAAGCCTTAAAAAGAGGTGAGGTGGATTTAATTTTAGCCCAGATGCCTGCAGAGATGGGAGCTTTATGTGTAGAGTGGGGTGTCAAATATCTTAACGAAGGAGCAGAGCTTCCTAAGAAAGTAATCCCAGGTTTCTTTATTTTCACTCAGGAGAATGTTAACGACCCAGAAGCACAGAAGTATATTTACAAATAATTTTTTAAAGATTGAAAGTTTTTAGATTTAACATATACGGCAGGGGGTAAAATACTCCCTGTCGTATATTCTATCTTATATAAAAGGAAATTTTTATGGCTAAGTCAAGTAATGATTTTTTTATCGATTTTGAAAAACTTAGCAGAAATAGAACGATACTCTTGGTGGGTAGAAATTGGGCATTCATTTTTCTTACATTCATGTTAATTTTGTTCAGTTTTTTAGGAAAAAATTTTTTTAGTCTGAAAAATTTTAATAATATTATTTTAGGAGTGAGTTCTCTGCTTTTATTAGCAAGTGGAGAGACTTTTGTGATTATTAGTGGAGGTATTGACCTTTCCATTGGTTTTGTTATGGGTTTTGTCTGCATCAGCTCTTCTATTATTATGCGAGATTTAAATGCCGCTGGTTACTCTCCAATTATTTCCATGATGACAGGTTCACTTATCGGACTTTTATTAGGCCTTATTCCCGGGTTTATTAATGGTTTTTTTGTAGCTAAATTAAGAGTACCTCCCTTTATTGCAACTTTAGGTATGTGGGGAATTGCCAATGGTTTAGCCTGGCGGCTTTGCGAAGGATTCCCCGTTGGTTTTTTACCTTTACAGGTTCGAGACATTGGTAATGCCTATCTGGCTTATTTTTCTCCCAAGAAGGGCTTTTCCTTTTTGATAAAACCTGAACTGACCGAAAGGGAGGATATATTAAATTTGGTAAAAGTTATTCCTATACCTATTTTATTAATAACCTTTATTCTGATCATATTTGCTTTTATTCTATCCCGCACCAGGTTTGGACAGCATACTTATGCTATTGGTGGAAAGGTTGATGCGGCAATAAGAGCAGGTATTAATGTTCCCTTACATTTGATTAAAATTTATATTATTTCTTCTTTTTTTGCAGCAGCAGCTGGCGTATTATTAGTTTTTAAATTGAATATGGGTGTGCATACCCAATATACTTCCAGCTATGAACTTTTTGCCATTGCAGCGGTAGTTATAGGCGGAGCAAGTCTTACAGGTGGTAAAGGAACAATCTGGGGTACTCTCATCGGTGTATTATTAATTGGGACCTTAAATAATGGCTTGATGATGATGGGGTTACCTATTTTTTATCGATATATTGCAACCGGTTGTATCTTAATTATTGCCATTTTGATTGATCAGTTCTTTCCGGAGTTGGTGCATAGAGAATGATTAATTATGATAAGACAAAAGAAATAGGAATCAATATTCTCAGAAGGTGGATCTTAATATTTCTAGTTGGAGAAATCGTATTTTTTGGTATTGTCGGAACGAATTATCTTAGTTTAAAAAATTTACAAAATATTCTGGTAGCCTCAACAACTGTGCTTTTATTAGCCACTGGAGAAACTTTTGTTATTATTACCGGGGGTATTGACTTATCTATTGGATTTATGGTTGGGTTTAGCTCGGTAGTAAGCGCAAAAGTAATGGTTGATTTGTGGACAGCAGGATTTTCTCAACCTTTGGCGATAACGATAGGTATATTAACCGCACTTTTGTTAGGACTAGTTCCTGGATTTATCAATGGTTTTTTAGTGGCAAAACTAAGAGTACCTCCCTTTATTGCAACTTTTGGTATGTATGGTATTGCCTATGGGTTTGCCGAGATTATCTGTAATAATGTACCTGTTCATAAATTACCTACTTCTTTAGGGTCACTAGGTCATGGTTATTTGTTTTACTGGTTACCGGGAAAGATTCTTAGTTTTTTAGGTAAGCCAGAAAACCTGAGCAGAGAAGAATTAAAACATTTAGTATCGATTATTCCTAATGTAACAGTCATTGCTTTTATTTTTATTGGTATTTTTGCTTTTATTC
>Ga0209991_10001689_pt1 | contig 10046 bp, 5 predicted proteins | sample ChitaG_FD_183167 | JGI IMG/M metagenome (GOLD analysis project Ga0209991, IMG submission 183167) | Deep subsurface microbial communities from South Pacific Ocean to uncover new lineages of life (NeLLi) - Chile_00310 metaG (SPAdes)... | ecosystem: Environmental > Aquatic > Marine > Oceanic >... | reverse complement strand
TTGCCTTCGCCAATTCTTAACGGTCTCACGGGTGTATCCTCCTTTTTCTCTGAGTTCTTGCTGGATATACCCGTGATTCCTTATCCTGTCAATACCTCCAATTTTACACAAAATAATTTACACTACCAGGCTACTTGATGATGACCATTTTCTTGGTTTTCATAAACTTATCGCCATCTATCCCCCGGGCGCTGAGTCGGCAAAAACAGACGCCGGAGGCGAGGTCATCCGCCCGCCAGTTGAATGTCTTGTATCCAGCGGTCTGAAATTCCCTGTCAAGCACGAATACCCTCTGTCCTGAGAGGTAGACGTTATTCTCAAAAACGTTATTCCTCAACTTTGTTTCCCCAAATCTCCCGTCAAGATAGCGCCTACCTCGTTCATGGAGATGGTGTTGGAGTCAATCTCGGGTGCGGAGCTGTATATTCCCGCCCTGAGCTGCCCCCCCCTTTCTTGGCCTGTGGGCTCATGAAAAAAAGAGCTGGAAGAGTCCAGATGGTGCGATTTTTCCCAAAAGATTGAGGGATTTCCCCTCCGAAAAAATGTTCCTTTTCTGAGGGATAAACGTTAAATCTAATGGTTCGGATTCGACAGGATTCGATGGCCTCGGTTTATAAGGGGATTTCACATCGCAATCGGTTCAGGACTCACTTGTCCCTTCCGAACTATTAACTGTTAGAATTCGTAAGAGGGTGATGAAAAAATACTTGACTTTCAATTTTCAAACTTACATAATTGACCTTGATGGTGAATAAGGATTTCTTGAACATAAATTCTTTAGTGGGAATGTGAACTTTCGATTCAAATCTCTGGAGGTTTGACCATGAGACAATTCGCTAACTTTCACAAGAAATCGATCCCTCCCCTGGCAGTTTTGGTAGTCCTGGTGTGGTGTCTGGGGCTTTTCGCCGGCACCACCGGAAAGATCAGCGGCCGGGTGACAGACGCCCAGACCAGAGAGGGTCTGCCGGGGGTGGCGGTGATGATCGAGGGCACCAAGATCGGCGCCGCTACCGACTTCGACGGCAACTACGTCATTCTGAACGTCGCTCCCGGAGTTTACAGGCTTTCTGCCAGCACCGTGGGCTACACCAAGATGGTCATGACCAATGTCGAGGTCAACATCGACAAGACCACCACCATCAATTTCAGGCTCTCCTCCGAAGCGATCGAGATGGAGACAGTGGAGGTGATCGCCGAAAAGCCGGTAATCGAGGCCAGGGTAACCCAGAACGACCGCAGCATAGGTGCCTCCGCCATTGAGAAGCTCCCGGTTATAGACGTTCAGGACATTTTGGCCACCGAGGTCGGTTTCGTCAGCAGAGGGGATCAGCTGCACGTTCGTGGGGGTCGAGCCGGGGAGGTCAAATTTCAGATCGACGGCGTGGACGTCAACGACCCTCTGGGAGTGAACGCCCCCAGAACCCAGGATCCCCGTATTGAGGACTCCTCCGGACAAAGGCAGCAGCTGCAGCAGCCACCGCACATATCCATGAATGTGGCCTCCTCCAACATCGAGGAGATCAACATCATCAAGTCCGGGTTCAGCGCCGAGTACGGGAACGTCTCGTCGGCGGTGGTGAATTTGGTCACCAAGGAGGGCTCCAATCAGCGCACCAGCGGGCGCATCGAATACTATACTGACGATCTGGGTTTCCCCTCCTTGAACAAGTATTCTTTCAACAGCGACCGGCTTGACTGGAATCTCTCTGGACCGGTCCCGCTTATCTCTGATGTTTTGCTGCCAACAATGGGGTTAGAGTGGCCGGGAGAGAGGATGGCTTATTACCTCTCCTTCACCGTTGACAAGACAGACACTTACAAGCCTTATAATGAATATGACACTCCCACCACCAGAAAGAGTTTCGGGTACAACCAGCAGATGTGGGACTGGTTCGGAATCAAGGTCCCGAACAGGCAGAACAACTACTACAACGCTCTCGCGAAGGTGACTTACGGTTTCCGGCCCAACATGAAGTTCGACTTCAAGTATTCTAAGGAGTGGCAGGAGAACACCGTCTGGGACTGGGACTTCAGATATACTCCCTCCACCGCCCCTCATTACACCCAGAACGGGGAGGTCCATCAGCTCACCTTCAAACACACTCCGGGCTGGCTCAAGAACAGCTTCTACCAGGTTCTGATTTCGAGGTATGTTATCGAGTCGGAGCACAAGCCCGGAGGTCTTGTTCCGGGCGACTTCCTCTTCTGGGATGAATGGGAATCTTACACCGACGCGAACAACAACGGTGAGTGGGATCCGGCGGAGTCGTACGTGGACGCCAACGGGAACGGACAGTATGATTTCGGCGAACCATACTCTGACAAGAACCGCAACGGTTACTGGGACGAGGCCGAACCTCTCATTCAGGATACCAATGGCAATGGAGTCTTCGACCCCGAGCGGGAAAGCGTCTATGAGCCGGACGACCCCGAGCCATATATCGACGGCGACCGCTCCGCCGGGGAACCTTTTGAGGACGTCAATCGCAACGGCGTCTACGACGAGGGAGTGGACATCTTCAGCTTCGCGGACGACTTGAACGGGAACGGCAGCTACGATGGGCCAAACGACCCTTGGAGTCCCGGCATCCCCTTCGAGGATTTGAATGGCAATGGTGTTTACGATCCTCCCAACTTACAGTATGACCTCGGAGAGCCTTACGTCGATCTGAACGGAAACGGCCGCTGGGATCCCAAGGATCTCTTCTTCGACTTCGGTTTCGACCGCCGCATGACTTACACTCATAAGAGGAGTACTATCTGGACCTTGAAGTTCGACATCACCAGCCAGCTCACCCCGGAAAACGAGATCAAGAGCGGATTCGAATATAAGTGGAACAACGTCCGCATGGAGGATTTGAGGTATCCGTTCAGCTACTACGGAGGCGTTCCCGACACCGCCGAGCTTTGGCCTGATAAGGGCACCTTCAGAGATTTCTTCACCCGCACCCCCGAACAGGGGGCGGTCTATATCCAGGACAATATCGTTTACGGAGCCATGGTCGCCAACGTCGGCCTGCGCTACGATTTCTTCAAGCAGGCTCCGGAGGTTTGGGACATCCCGGAAGAGGAAGCCCAGTATCAATTCGGTTCCCACGATTCCGTCAGCAACCAACAGAACAAGTTCTCACCTCGACTGGGGATCTCTTATCCGATTACTGACCGAGCCAAGATTTACTTCAACTACGGGCATTTCTATCAACTTCCAGCGTTTTCTCAATTTTACGCCCGGGCCACTCAGACCTTTGGGCGGGCAATACCGATAGTGGGGAACGTCAACCTCGACTACACCAAGACCATCGCTTATGAAATCGGGGTCGCCTATCAGGTCGGCAACAACTACAAACTGGACATCTCTGGATTCTACAAGGATTACTACGGACTGATCAATGCTATCGTAGGTTTCGGGACCTCGGTCTTCCAGCCGAGTATGTACGGCAACAACGATTATGCTCGCACCCGAGGTTTCGAGGTGGAATTGACCAAAAGCTATGGTCAGTACTTAACCGGCAGCCTCGATTACGAATACTCCTGGGCTTTCGGCAAAAGCTCCACCGACATTGCTGACTATTACCTGCGGGCCAACAACCAGGAGATCCCCATTCAGGAGTTCCCCCTGGATTGGGACATCCGCCATCAGTTGACCATAAACACCGATTTCCGGGTGCGTAGGGGTGACAGTCCCAGACTAGGCCCCCTGAAAATCCCGGACAATTGGGGATTAAACCTTCTGTGGCAGTTGAAGTCCGGCTTCCCTTACACTCCTGGGGAACGTCATCCCGAGGTTGTCTTGGTGGGCAGACAAGCTCCTATCCCCAATTCCATGAGGATGCCGGGCAGCTCGAACATGGATCTCCGCTTCAACAAGGATTTCGGGGCCTTAGGCTTTAACTACTCCTTCATAGTCTGGGTGACCAACGTTTTCGACACTAAGAACGTCTTTACGGTTCATACGGATACCGGTCGGCCCGACACCAGGATGTTAAGCGGTGACGGTTTGATCATAACCGGGATGGAGCACGACGCCAATCCAACTCACTGGGGACCGGGCAGAAACATCAAGGTGGGATTGAGCATGTCGTTCTAGTTCTGAAGTCATGAAGCCGGGGCGGGGAGGGAGACACCAACCGACCCGGCCATTGAGCATATCCGCTAAACGAAATATCTGGAGTGAGTAGATGAAGAGAACTAAATTGAAAATCAGAAGTCTGTTTCTGGTTGTAGTAGTCTTGCTTTTGGCATGGGGTCAGTTCTCGGCTGTATCTGGCCGCACCAACGACCAGAAAGAGCGCCCCTTCCGTCTGGAAAAAGTGACCGCCACTCCCAATCTGGCCAATTATACTCACCGGATTTCCAACCTCTGGTTTACAATCCAGAACAACGGGATTTTGGGCAGCTTCATGGGAGATGACATCGACCCCGAGACCCTGGAAGCCGCCCCTTCGTGTGAATTCCCTGCGGGATCAAACATCGAATATCTCTTCGAATGCGCCCTTTGGATCGGGGCCATCGTAGATGGCGACACCCTGGTCTCCTGCGGCACCGATGGCTGGTGGGACATCCGGGAGATGTATCCAGACGAGGCCGGCAAGATCACCGGCGAAATCTGGTTGCGCTCCACCAGGCCACCGAGCGCCTATCCTCGGAATCGGACCGACGTCTACCCGAATCAGATCGATAGCAGCTCGGCGGGAACACCGCAGGGGGACAAGTTCGGGATTGAGGCCATCTCCGAGGAGGATTTCATCGCCACCTACACTGATACCCACACCGCCTCCTATGTGGCGATGGACCCCATCGATAATCGCATCCACAAACCGCTGTGGATGGAGATCATCCAGAAGAGCTACAGCTGGAGTTACGAGTATGCCGAGGATTTCTTGCTCTTAGACTACGAGTTCACCAACATCGGAAACCAAGAGCTGGAGAATCTGTGGCTTGCCTTCCACGTCGATGCCGATGTTCACCACCGCTCCAGAGGTTCTATCGGAGCTCAGGACGATATGACCGGTTTTCTGGAGAAGTACCCGACCATCGAGGGGATTGACTCCCTCGAGATCTTCACCGGTTACGTTGCCGACGTCGACGGCGACCCCACCGGCGGAGCCTGGGATTACCAAAGCTGTCGGGGGCTTTCCGGGGTGCGGGTGGTTCGGGTCCCTGAACCCCTTAGATTAGACCAGGTCGGCTTCAACTGGTGGATCTCGAACATCAACGCCGCCTTTGACTGGGGACCACAGCATGCCGACAATTATCGGATATACCACGATGGGAACATGGGGACTCCCACCGGAGACCCTGGCAGATACTACGCCATCTCCAACGGCGAGTTCGACTACGACCAGATAACCTGTGCCTTGAATCACGAAGGCGAAGGCTGGTTGCCCCCCCTGTCACCTTCCGGCAATGCCAAAGACTTGGCCAACGGCTACGACACTCGTTATACATACTCCTTCGGACCCTTTGAGAAGATCAGTCCGGGTGATACCCTCATCGTAACCGTCGCCTACATCTGTGGCGCCGACTTCCACGTCCGTCCGGATGATGCTGACGCCTTCATAGACAGCCCCGACGACCCGGCTTTGGTAGACCAGTACTATCGGAGCCTGGATTTCGCCGATTTCGCCATCAACGCCACCTGGGCAGGGTGGGTTTACGATAATCCCGGAGTGGACACCGATAGCCTCACCGACCCCGAACATTATCGGGGCGAATTCGTTCTGAATCCCCAGGGTGACACTGTTTGGATCACGGGTGACGGGGTTCCGGATTTCGCGGGACCGCCGCCACCACCCTCGCCACAGTTAACCTTCAGGGTCTCACCCGGAGTAGTCGCCATAATCTGGAGCAGTCTGGAGCCGGAAAACCAGAAGGACACCTTCAGCGGGCTCAACGATTTTGAGGGCTACAAGGTTTACTGGTCCAAGACCGGACGGCTGGATGATTATGACCTTCTGGCGGCATACGATTACATCGATTATGACTCGATTTTTCACGAATCCGGCAGACTCAAGAAGTGGAAGAAGCCGCCGATTCGCTACGAGGCTTTAAAGGAGAAGCATCCGGACATTCGCTTTTACAGGTTTCCGCCTTATGGCCCCTTGCCTCAGGGGGGATATGACACCTTGTATACGCCTCACAGTTTTAACATAGGTTTTGGAGACAGCATCGATCTGGAGCTTGATCCTGACCGGGAAGTGATACTCGACTCCACCACCATCTATGTTGGCGGGGTCGGGGACAGCACCGAGGTTCGCTGGTACTCCAAGACCTTCATCAACCTTTTGGAGAGCCAGGCGCTGTATTTTGCGGTGACTTCTTTCGATTATGGGAACCCCACGACCCAGTTATCGCCGATAGAATCATCGAAGGCCATAAACGCCACCTTGCTATATCCCACGGCGACGGGTGAAGACATCACCGGGGAGGTATTTGTGTTCCCCAATCCTTACCGGATAGATGGTGGATATAGGGATGCCGGTTTCGAGGACCCTGACCATTCGGGTTGGACTCCCTGGGATCGGCGAATCTACTTTGGCAACCTGCCGGAGAAGTGCACCATCAGGATATTCACACTGGATGGGGATTTGGTGGACACCATCGAGTATAATCGCAGTCTCCCCGGAACCTTGGAGTTTGCTGAGTGGAACCTGATCTCTCGCAACACCCAAGCGGTGGTCTCGGGGCTGTACATCTTCTCGGTGGAGTCCGAAAGCAAAAACTACCTGGGCAAATTCGTTATCATCAAATAGAATCGGTGTGGAAAAGAAGTGATTTGAGACAGTTAGGAGAATAATATGAAGAAGATCACAGTCGTCGGCTTGGCGATTCTTCTGACGTTGTCGGTCTGTGAGCTGGCTTTCGCCCAGGCCAAAACCGGCACCGCCGGAGGACAGTTTCTGGAGATCGGGGTGTCGGCGCGAGCGGTGGGGATGGGGGAGGCGTTCATCGCAAACTGCGACGATGCCTCTGCAGTCTATTACAATCCGGCCCTGATCGCAACCCTCCCCCAGGCTCAGGTGATGCTCACTCACATTGACTACCCTGCAGATATCAACTATGAATTTGCGGCTCTGACCCTACCGGTGCCACAGCTCCTGGGGGCCTTGGGTTTCGGCTTCTACTATCTGTCGACCGATGATATGCCGTTGACCGATTATACTTACCCGCGAGGTAGCGGGCAGACCTTCACCGCTCGAAACGTTGCCGCCAGCGTCTCTTACGCCGCCAGCCTTACGAACCGTTTCTCGGTCGGCATCACCGTGAAATACATCGGGGAGTTCCTGGAGGAAGAAAAGGCCGTCGGCTGGGGTGCAGATGTCGGCACTCTCTATGAAACCGGCTTCAGGAATTTCAAGATCTGCATGATGATAGCAAATTTCGGCTCGGATAAGAAGTTCATCGAGGAAAGCTACCCCCTCCCGATGGACTTCAAATTCGGAATGGCCATTGACGCTGTCAGTAACAGCTCTCACCGGGTGGTGCTTGCGGTCCAGGGTTCCCATCCCAACGACAACCTGGAGAAATACAACACCGGGATGGAGTACTGGTACAATGACATGGTGGCCTTAAGGATTGGAAACAGGTTTGAAGATGATGCTGGAGGCGGTTTCACCGCCGGAGCCGGAGCGAAAATCCCGCTCTCGGGAGTGACTCTGCGAGCCGACTACGGATATCACGACTTCGGCTGGCTTAAGGAGGTGCACCGCTTCTCCTTAGGTTTCTCCTTCTAAGGTTTTGAGCATTAGCGATTGCAGGAGGACATTTTAGATGTTAACTAGGAATAACTCATACCTCAAGCTGGGGATAGTTTTTGCGATCACCATCGCTCTGGCACTACTCTTCGGTTGCTCTTTGAAGAAGAAGGGGACTGCCCATGTAAATTTTCCCCCGGTGGTCTTCTTCGCCAACGTCCCCAACGATTCTTCTTCTCTAAGTTATAATCCGGTTGTGGCCTGGTACGGAACCGACATCGACGGTTACATAATCGAGTTCCAATACATTGTTGTGAGGGACGCCGACCTCGGCGGAGTCTCACCAGTCGATTTCGCACAGGACTTCCCCGACACCATCACCGATTGGATAGCGGTGGAGGGCACCCAGGACACCGTCCAGTTATACGCCTCGACTGACCCCAATGTATATACCAAGCAATACATATTCCTCCGCGCCTTAGATGACGACCAGGCAGTCTCCAGCATCAAATATCGGACTCTCTCGAGGAATAACCACGCGCCGGCCACCGAAGGATGGTATCTTCTGCCTTACAGCCGCTTCGAGCATTGTGACGGTGATTCGTTTCCAATCTTCTATTGCTTGCCAGAGTTGAGCGACCAATTCGGGGGAATAGCCTTCCAGTGGTCAGGTTCGGATACCATGGATTACCCCGGAGACCAACCCCCCTTCGAATACCACTGGGCGCTTTACGGTCCGCACGATACCTGTTACATCGACACCGCCCAGGTGGAGATATACGTTAACAATGGGGTGAGGTATGAGTCCTACGATTCCACCGCCGGTGATGTATGGGTCGCAGACCAGTTTGTGACCATGGCGGGTCTTCGCAGTGGCTATTATCTGTTTATGGTCAGAGCCCGCGATGACGCCTTCGTTCCCGACTCCACCGCGGCTGTCGGCCTCATGCACGTAGTCGAACCGCTTTTCATAAGTGACCCAGATTTGGCCACGGACATCGCCTTTGTTGACCTCTCTCGCTACGACCAGCATAGCACCTTCAGGGTCGGCCAGGAGACTGTCCCCGATTCCCTGAGGGGGTTTTTCTATCGGGCCTTCGAATTTGCCGGCGTCGATTCTGCAACTCAAGTCGCCTTCTTCAGTGAGCCCACCGGGGCCAATCAAGATCCAATCCCGTTTCTGGAGGTGTTCAACTATAAGCTTTTGCTGGTAGTCAACGAGGGGTACCGTTTCGCCATTCAACAGAATAAGCCCTGTGAGGAGCTTCGCTGGTATTTGCAGGCGGGCGGGATGGTGTGGATTGTCGGGAGACAGTGCTTTAAATATCATAATACAGACACCCTCTGGTATTTCGAGGAAACTTTCGAAAGTGACCTCTTGGCGGCTGATTACCTCGACCTCGAGACCAGTTGGTTCATAAGGTGGATACCCAGTCCACGATACCAGACCCAGGAGTTCATAGGAGCCTCTGCTTCTGCCAGCGATTTCCCGGATTTGTCAATTGACTCAATCCAGGTAGCCAGAATCTACTACGGTAAAGACTGGGATACCACTAGACTGCCGGGCGTGGAACGGTTCTCCAGGGGCGGCAATTCCGAAACCCTGTATAAATTCATCTCTGGCGAACCGGAAGGCTCCAGCTTTCACGGCTGGCCGGTAGCTACGCGCCGACAGGGTCCCAATTACAGATGTTCCTACTTCGCCTTCCCCCTCCACTACATTGAGCAAGAACAGGCTAACCAGGTGATGTCCCTGATGCTCGGGTGGTTTTTCTCGGAACCGCCGTCGATTTACAGACAACCAATACCTAATTACATCAAGCAGAAGCAGATTAGTCAGATGATGCCCACCACCGTCAGATTGCATTTCTCGGAAACGCCATCAATTTACAGTAACAGGGAATCGACACCTCAACTCTCCTCTGGTCGTTCCAAAGTCACTCGGCACCCCTGAACAACTTTCGCGTAGACTGAGATGCAAAAAAGAGGTCGGTCACCCGACCTCTTTTTTCTATCTGGTTGCCGCTGGTAAACTGACTCCCCAGGTTCGGTTCGTAGTTCACAGTTCATGGTTCACACATAGGTCTTATTCCCTGCTTACTGTTTGCTGTTTGCCGTTGGTGAGATCACGCCTCAACTGCGACAAATATCGTTCCCTGACTCTCAGCAAGAAATCCTTCACCCTCTTTGCTCGATAATCGGGATATGTCCATTCCAGCTCCTCAAACCTGCCCTGTTTGAAGATCAGAGTCACCTCGGCGAATATCCCCTCCTTTAGGTAGATGCGATGGGAGAAGTTTTTGGTGCTAGCCAGAACCAACTTGCTGGCCTCCAGATAGCCCGGATCCA
>Ga0209991_10001687_pt1 | contig 10055 bp, 9 predicted proteins | sample ChitaG_FD_183167 | JGI IMG/M metagenome (GOLD analysis project Ga0209991, IMG submission 183167) | Deep subsurface microbial communities from South Pacific Ocean to uncover new lineages of life (NeLLi) - Chile_00310 metaG (SPAdes)... | ecosystem: Environmental > Aquatic > Marine > Oceanic >... | reverse complement strand
CGTTGTTAACTAATACAGCCTTGTCAGTTTCGTGTAGGATGCGGATTTGGACCCAGATATATCTCTCCTTTGGGTGCATTAGCCCATAAATACTTGATGGCCAGAACATTTGCTCACCTCCCTTCGTATTTGCATGCTTTTATTACGGTTTTTCTATTGATGTGTAGACTTTCAGCTATTTCCCCATAGCTCATCCCCAAAAGACGGAGTTGGGTTGCTTTTTTGGATAGTTTTTGATATAAGTGGGGTTGGCGGGCAGGAAGTATTTTGATGTGTGCGGTTATTTCACCAATGGTTCGAATTGGTTGCAACCGCGTCCGCCACTCATACCAACCCAAACAGAAAAGCATCTCTGGTTATGAAACGGGTGCATCGCTACCATCTATGAAAACCTTGGTTAGAATTGCCAAGGCTCTCAAAAAAGCACCTGGCTAAACGATCTAGGAGTCACAACACTTTTCATTGAGCGACGAAGTCCCTGGGAGAATGGATATGTAGAGTCATTCAATGGTAAACTAAGGGATGAGCTGCTTAGTCGAGAGGTCTTCACAACACTGAATGAAGTGAGGGTATTGACTGAAGAGTGGCGGAAGGAGTACAATCAAGTAAGGCCGCATAGTGCCTTAAACTACCGACCACCTGCTCCCGAGATTATCATGTTGGTGACTCTAACTTAGAAAGTGGTACAATTAATGGGGGCGGGCCAATATAAAAGTGAAAAAAATTAATGTTTTGAATCAAAATAAAAAGAGGGTCTGTAAAACAGACAGTGTGTTGATATAGGGTATATTCAAGAACTTCTAGGGCATAGAAGCCCTAATACTACTATGATTTACACGCATGTTTCTGATTTAGCATTAAAGGATATCAAAAGTTCTTTTGACATTTAGTGGTATGACAGTCATACTTCTATATTAAATGGATATGCTCCATATGGCGTATATGAAAAAGTTATCTGCAATCAAAAAATGAGAAAATTCAATGCCTCCTTGCAACTAATTCAGATATGAAGTCATCATACATGAGAACAAAAAAAGGAGGAAGAAAAAATGAATTCAGATAAATTTACTCCAAGGCTTTTAGGTGTAATGTTTATTATTGTAGCAGTTGCAAGCTTACTCAGTGGATTATTATTAGGTTCATTAAATTACACGCCTATGGGCCCACCTGATAATATATCTGAAATCATGACTAATATTTCAGATAATCCAACAACGATGCAGATGAGCATCGTAGGTGAGCTCATTACAGCCATTGGAATTGTACTCTTAGCGCTATTACTTTATACTACCCTAAAAAAACAAAATAAAATTATTGCTCTTTGGGCTTTTGGATTATGGATAGGTGAAGCAATAATGCTTGCTGTCAGAGAAATAAGCGCTTTCGCTCTCTTATATACAAGCCAAGAATATGTAAAGGCTGGAGCTCCAGATTCTTCATATTTCCAAACTCTTGGCGGTTTATTTTATGAATCAACGCAATTTGGTTATAGTGTTCTTATGGTTTTTTATTGTTTAGGAGGCATACTGTTTTACTACTTATTCCTTAAATCAAAATATGTTCCAAAAGTGCTTCCCCTTTGGGGTATATTAGTAGCTTCTCTGGGTTTTATTGGAACCTTGTTTGTATTACTTGATTATAATGTTCCAATGTACGTATTCCTTCCAATTTTGCCGTTTGAATTAGCAATCGGAGTATGGCTGATGGTTAAAGGCTTTAGACCACAGGAGACAGAATCTAAAAGTGGTTAACAATCATAATATACCGTCAGTAGCTTTTCCAAAAGTACGATTTTGGATTTTAGCCCCCTGCCTCTGCTGAGCGTTGAATTACTTTATTCGTCCCCCTCACGGCATTCTCTCCCTATTTCATGTTTCAGCTCTTTCCGTCTTTGTTCTGTCATCGTCTTGGCACGTCTGAGGTGGCTAGCGTCTGTGTGGGTTTGATTGGCTGGGAAAACCATACGCAGGGATCTCTATCTCATCCGTTGTGGTGTGGAAAAAAGTTCTAACTTCGTTCTGTCCTCGCCCCGCCCCGGACCGGGGTTGAGGGGCAGGTCACTTCATTGGTTGGTACTCACGAGCGATTTCCTCGCTGTGTCAACCATTCGACGCACTCACTGAAGCGAAAGTACTCATTGACCAGTGGGGAAGAGAGTATAATCAAGTAGGGCCGCACAGTGCCATCGGTTACCTGCCACCTGCCCCTGAGGCCATTATCCCCGTGACTATAACTTAGAAAGTGGTATAATTAATGGGGATGAGTCAGGAGACCTCGGGGAAGAACGACACAAGGAGACGAGACTATGGGCGGAATCATTGTTGTCATTATGGTGGTGTTCATTAGCGTGATGGTACGGAAGGTGGCCGCAGTGGCACTTCGACTCACCGGTCTTGATAAGCCAACGGCTGAGTTCCAGGCGCTCTCTGCGCTCACAGGCACGGGATTCACTACTCGGGAGTCAGAGCTTGTCCTCGAGCACCCGAAGAGGAGGCAGATCATCTCCATCCTCATGATAATAGGGAACGCAGGGACGGTAGCGGTGATCGCCGGGCTTGTGTCTTCATTTGTCACCGTTACCTCCGTGTGGGCCGTGCTCAGATTCGGGATTCTCGTGGTTGCCCTCTATCTCATCTACAAGATAGCGACTCACACGAGAATCACACGAGTTCTCTCCAGGAAGATAGAGAAAAGACTCAAGGACAGATTCAAACTCCAAAGAAGAGCAATCGGCAAGGTCCTGGACACTGGTGATGGGTACGGTGTCGCTGAGATTACTTTAGACGAGCGATCGCCGTCTGTCGGAAAAACCCTCGCTACTTCGGAGCTGGGCAAGAAGAAGTTCCTGGTGCTGGCCATCGAAAGACAGGATGAGAATATTCCCGTTGCCCGAGGGAATCACAAACTTCACGCAGGTGACATCCTGATTTGCTACGGAAGCTTCGAAGAAATGGGAGAAATCGGCTAGGTCAGGTTCCCCGGACGGGACTTCAGCCAACGTCACAGGACCATGCCAAGAAACCGACACAGCCTAGTTTTCCTCATCAGGACACTTTCAAAGGTCACCGTCTAGTCTACGACTGTGAGGCGTGCAGCTTCCGGGACCATCCCAGAAACTGACCTACTGGAACGACCTGGCTGGCTGATGTAGGTGGCTTGAAGTTCTCGGAGCATGCTCTCTAGCCGGAGCGAGGCCTAGGTTAGTAGAGGTTGGTATAGCCAAACCGGCCAAATCGATTAGTGAGACTCATCAAAACCAGATTGACAAGTGCTGAGATTTGGGTTAATTTATCTGCGGATGATGCTATCGGGAAGTTTTTGGATAGGCGGCGGGTCAACCGCGGGTTTTATTTCGGTCCGACTTGAGATAAAAAGAGCGGGTTCATATCTAACCAATTTGGCGCAAACCCTCAGGAGTGAAAAATGAAATTGTTTACAAGACTTATTTGGGTAGTGATCGTAAGTTGTGTTATCGGCCCACCAGCATGGGCGGAAAGAGATGTAAAGGAAGCTGTGATAAAAATATACACTGTGTATAATAGGCATGATTACTATGAACCGTGGCAAATGTGGGGTCAACAAAGACGTAATGGTTCTGGATCTATCATAAGCGGAAAAAGGATTCTAACAAACGCACACGTGGTAGCAGACCAAACATTTATTCAGGTACGACGAGCAGGAGAGGCAAAGAGATATGTGGCAGAAGTAGGAATAGTGGCTCACGAATACGACCTTGCTATTCTGAGAGTTAATGATGATTCATTCTTTTCTGATGTAGAACCCTTGGAAATCGGAGACCTGGCAGAAGTTAGAGACAGAGTTGCCGTTTATGGTTTTCCTGAAGGTGGTGATAAGTTGAGCATTACCGAGGGAGTGGTTTCCAGGGTCGAGCACCAAACATACACTCACAGCAGTGCCTATTTACTAAGTTGCCAGATTGATGCTGCCATTAATCCCGGCAGCAGTGGTGGGCCGGTAATCAAGGATGATAAGATAGTTGGAGTAGCTTTTCAAGCCGGGTCAGGCGAAAATATTGGTTACATGGTTCCAGTCCCAGTCATTAATCATTTCCTGGAAGATATCAAAGATGGTACGCATGATGGAACCCCGGGCCTTGGAATATCCTGGCAAAAAATGGAGAATCCCGACATCAGACTCAGCTTCCATATGGCAGAAACGCAGACCGGTGTGTTGGTCAATAAAATTTATCCGGATTCTCCGGCAACAGGAATACTGAAATCAGAAGATGTAATCCTTTCAATTGATGGCAAGAATGTTGAAAATGACGGGACAATAGAGTTTAGAGAAGACGAGAGAACATTTTTTGGGTATTCGGTACAAAGCAAATATATTAATGATACGGTTAGCTTCGAAATCCTAAGAGAGAATAGAATCATGAACATTGAGATTACGTTGTCTAAACCTCTAGATTCTTGGCGATTAGTGCCCCGTGAACAGTATGACATAGCTCCACGATATTATATCTTAGGTGGGCTTGTATTTGAACCTCTAACGGTGAACTTCTTAAAAGCATGGGGCAAAAACTGGTATGATGCCGCTCCGAGCAATCTTGTAAACTACTTCTATCACGGAGAACCAACAGCTGACCGAAGAGAAATAGTTGTGCTGGTCAAAGTTCTTGCGGATGAGATTAACGCAGGCTATTATGATCGAACATATGATGTAATTTCTTATGTTAACGGGAAAAGAATCTCCACCATTAGTGATTTGGTACGTGCCTTTGAAGAACATCAAGGCAAATACCACATCATAGTGGATGAAACAGGCTACAGAATAGTGCTGCAGAAAAGTAAAGTTGATAAGAACAGTCAGAGAATTCTGGAAAAGTATAGAATCAGCTCTGATAGATCAAAAGACTTGGAGAGCTGGTGAAAGCTCTTAGCACGACATGAGAGGTTCCACTTTGTCCCCCCAGCTTTGCTAATCGGAAGTTCAGTCTTGCCAAAGCTGAGATTTGGCCTCCCCGACTTTTCAAAACATGTTACATAGTGACAGTGCGGTTTCATGAATTGTCTCACAGCCTAGCGGCCACTAGGCCCAAATCCTTATTATTGGTATTTGTAGCTCCTATTGTAGCCCTTCTTCAGAAAGTGTGCACCATCATTGTAGCCAAGAGAACCTGCTGCTTGACTGATACTCCTCACATACTATATTGTATCTGTTCCCATGATATGCTACGACGTGGGTAGTAAAGAATCAGGTCTTTGATAAGCCTTAAAGAACCCAGAAGCGTGTAGCCGACTCTTCGGAGCCCGCAAAAGAGACTTAAGTCGTCCCTGCTCCCTGCCTAAAGTATAGCACAGAGAGTAGGGCAAGGTTCAAGCAATTAAGCTCACCAATGGTGGTGAGCTTAAAATAACACATGAGGAGGTGTTAAAAATGGACGGAGGAAGTATAGTTGGGGCATTTGCACTCTCAAGTGCAATCTGCTGCCATCTTATCTCAAAGACGCACCATGGAGTCACAAGAAGCTGGGTCACTAATAAATGGTTTTGGGCAGGTTTTTTCGGAAGTCTACCTGCACTTGTAGCATTTTTGGCCCATGTTTATCTCTCCCGGGGAAAGTCAAATTGATTTAATTACACGTAGAATTAGAGCCTGTCTGACCTGCCCCCCATTAATTGTACCACTTTCTAAGTTAGAGTAACTGCCGCAATGTGCCTGGGAGTATGTGGTTGGTTGCCAGAGAGATGTCAGTATTGGGGAAGGCCAGCCGAAAGGATGAGGAGTTCTTTCCGAGCAGTGACGATGCCAGGTCATAGATGGGCTTCGGTCAAGCCGGAATTGGGTGGGCAGGTATTTGGCATTGTTCTTCATTTTCCTCCAGAACGGTTCTAACAAGGTACAGATAATATTCCTTATTGGCGAACTTTGGAATCCCGAAGGCCTTCTGAGTGACAAATATCCTGGTGGGCTAGAAGTACAGAAGAAATTGCTGGAGAAGAAAGGTTTTACAGTTACGCAAAAAGGCAAGAAATACTTCGTAGAGAATTATCAAAAATACCTTAAATGATAAGGGGTGAAAGACAATGAAGAAAAAGAATTCCAAACATGGCATTCGTTCCAATGGTCCAGCTGGTATCGTTTATTGTTTAGGTGTTGTTGGTGCTGCAGTATATTATATATCTCATGCTACAGGTTTCTGGATGGGAGTTATAGGTTTTCTAAAAGCGATGGTCTGGCCAGCTTTTCTTGTTTACGAGTTGCTGGGTTTTTTAGGGATGTAGACTCAATGATGAGGTCAAGATGCCCCTGACCCACCCCCATTAATTGTACCACTTTCTGAGTTACAGTCACATTCGTTCCGTCCCTCGGGGGGGCAGTGCCCGCCTGGCTCTGACTCAATTCATGAAACCTCGCTGCTAGTACGTAACAGGTTTTGAAAACTCAGGAAGGCCAAACCTCAGCACTTGTCAATCAGACTGTGTCACAATTGAATATTTAAATGAAGCAGGATTTACTTCACAAAACCATAGACAAAACTCCTGAAATATGCTAGTATACAAGCACTCAGACAAAATAAGGAGCCTTGTCATGGCATATCGTTATGGTAGTCGACACCAGATAGAACTTTTTCCACAAACCATCGAAGAGTATGTAAGTCCTGATGATCCGGTGCGAGTCTACGATGCTTTTGTAGAAACAATTAACTGTAGTGAACTGGGGCTTGTGCTCGATGCACATAAAGTTGGCTGTCCCGAGTATAATCCTAAGGTAATGCTGAAGCTTCTGCTCTATGGATATTCCTATGGATTCAGGAGCTCGAGAAAACTAGAAAGAGCACTCTATCATAATGTCTCATTTATCTGGCTGATGGGCGGTTTGAAACCAGACCACAAAACCATCGCTGAATTCAGACGAAAAAACAAAGCTGTTCTCAAAGATGTTCTGAAAACATGTGCCCGGTTATGTATCAGACTTGGCCTCATTGCCGGAAATACCTTGTTCGTTGACAGTACCAGAGTGAGAGCCAATGCTTCCATTAAGAATGCCTGGACCAAAGAGAAATGTGAAAGAGCTCTTGAGAAAATCGATGCCCGTATAGAAGCGATCCTTTCTGAGTGTGATACCATTGATGAGTATGAACAGGATCAAGACTCACTGGTAAAGATGAAGAAAGAGCTGAAAGATAAGAAAGTACTCAAAGCGAAAGTTAAAAACATCTTAAAAGAACTCAACCAAACAAAAAAGAAGTCAATCAATACCACTGACGCAGAGTGTACCCGCATCAGCGGTATTCAAGGATCTCATGCAGGCTACAGCCTGCACAGTACCGTTGATGAGAAAAACGGATTACTTGTCAATAGCGATGTTGCAGGCGAAACTAATGATCTGAATCAGTTTGCACGGCAAGTGAATCAAGCCAATGAAGTCTTAGAGAAAAAATGTGATGTTGCCTGTGCTGATTCTGGTTATGCCTACACCCGTGAGCTCGAGAAAATAGATAAGCAAGAGATTAAGGTCATCGTTCCCTCTCAAAAACAGGCATCGGGGAAAAAGTCGAAAGCATTTGATAAAGCAAACTTCCGGTACGATCCTGAAAAAGATTGCTATCGCTGTCCAGAAGGCCACGTTCTCATGTATAGCTATACCAATAATTATGAAGGACACAGCGTATACATGATGCAAGAAAAAGCTATTTGCCAAGAGTGTCCTCACTTTGGCGTATGCACCACATCAAAACAAGGAAGAACAATCGCCAGGCTCATCAACGAAGAAGTGAAACAGAAGCTTGAGGCGCAATATGAAGAGAGTGAATCTCAGGCTATATACAAACTGAGACAACAAAAAGCCGAGCTTCCCTTTGGACATATAAAACGCAACTTGAAAGTTGATGCCTTTCTCCTCAGAGGTTTAGATGGAGCTAAAGCAGAAGCCTCACTTCTGGCCAGCTGTTTCAATATCAGACGGATGATCACCCTAATAGGTGCTCTGGCATTAATCAAGAAGCTCAAGGACCTGGCCTCCTCAAGAGGAACTTCATCCCCTCTAGCACCATTGAGAGAATTGGCCTATTCAAAAGAAAAAATCAGAGAAAACAAAGAAAATAATGTCTCTGCTTTTACAGAAAATAGCAATCGAAGAGAGAAAACTTGGATAAATAGAGTCTTGAGAGTATTGAACTCTCATTTTTCATGTCAAAGAGCATTTTCTCAAATTAATTGTGACACAGTCTGAATCTGGGTTTTGGGGAAAAAAGTTGCGTCAAGTGACGCTGTCTGACCTGACGTAAACGACCGAAGGAAGCTACTGAGCCTCTTCAAGGAATATTTGCACTGGCCGCAAGCACCAATACGCTTCTCCTCGGTGTCAAAATGTGACGGGCGCCAAGAGAAATAAGATGAGGCTTTTTGCTTTCTTTGTGGAAATTAGAATCGGATGTTACGAAAATACCACTTCCATAATGAACGTGGCTCCACAAAGCTAAAACATCACATTTTGCATTTCGCCATCGCCGGTCCATTGGTTCATTATCAGGATCAATACCACGCCTCCTACAGTAGTCCCCGTAGGCAAATTCAATTCTCGGGAAAAGTACTGTATGGATTCTTCGTTCGAGATCGACCATCTGGTCATCGGCACACACACACCAGTCAAGAAAAGTTATATCGAAACGAGCTATCGGTCGTAAGATCTCTACGTTACCCAGCCCTATAGCTGCGATTCTATTCCTGAATTCAGCGAAGTTGCGTGCATACCTTCCATTGCGTCTACGTTCAGAAGCACAAATGGCTGGGACTCTTAGGGCTATTTTCCGTTGTTCGTGCATCTGAATAAGTGTTTCGATATGGCTGGCAGGTCCCTTTCTCTCCTCCAGGTCGATAATACAATTCATGTCCAGGGTTACATTCATGGGAACCTCATGAGTGTGGTAGCAATCACAGATGAAACGACCCAAATCCTGCTACATCAAGAAGGACGGTAACCATAACTCCGAGTGGCAGATTAGGCCAAATCTCAGGGACCATCCAAATTCCCCCTTTCTGATCCTTACTCTAACATTATACCTGGACCAGTTTTTGGGGGGTAGGTCAATAGAATAGAGCAGATTCTTGATACTATTCTCAAACATATATCTCACCTAGATAGCCTTGCAGGCGAGATGTTTGCTCGTATGCCTCGAACCGGAAAACGACCTATGCCATGACTGCCTGAACCGCTGAGTCTCTCAGGGAATCCTACCCAGTAGCCCATCTCTTTGCAGTCCTTATCATCATCTCGTGCACTCTCTCTATTTCTAAAATCATTTCCCTGGTTTTTCTCCGCTCCACCGGACTGAGGAGGGACAGCGAATAGTAGTCCTTGTTCAGATAGGTCTGAAACTCGAGTGTTTGGGCAGCGAGCTCTCCCAATGACTGCTTTGGACTCTTCCTGACCGCACCCGGTGTCTCCCGGACCAGTCTCATTGCACCTCGTAACCAGTGGAGGTGCCCCAGGCGGTCAATTAGAATGTTACCCTTCCCTTGGTGCTTCTCCAACATGTGCTCTTTGACGTAGGCGTCGTCGTAAAGGTGCGGAAACTCACTGCCCAGTTCCTTTCTGACCACCGGTTGATACAGGAATACTTCTGCGGGCCCCAAGTTCCTTCGTATTACTGGTTTCATTACTCTCTTTCTGGCCGGTTTCATCGGAATCCCAATGAAACCAGGCTTATCCGTGCGCATTATTTGTTCCGGATAGGGGAAACCGACCCTTCTTGACACTAAGAACTCGGCAGAAGCGTTGAAGAACAGAATGTGGTTCACTTTGAGAAGAAAGCAAGAGGGCATGAAAGTGAATCCCGGGGTCCCGATGCCACACCAGGTGAGGTCCCGTTGCCCGCCTTCGCAAGCGTATATACCCAGTATCCTGTCAGAGACTCCAATCCGTGTTTCTATGTGGAACACTGGCTTAACTCCCCAGTAATCACCGTCCAGATACCTTTGTCCCAGCCACAGCCCTATTCGCACCTTATCAAGCCAATCAAAGAGGACGTCTATCTTGTGTGCATCCAGATAGAGGTTACCCAGTATCTTACCCATGATATCCTCCAC
>Ga0209991_10001686_pt1 | contig 10058 bp, 11 predicted proteins | sample ChitaG_FD_183167 | JGI IMG/M metagenome (GOLD analysis project Ga0209991, IMG submission 183167) | Deep subsurface microbial communities from South Pacific Ocean to uncover new lineages of life (NeLLi) - Chile_00310 metaG (SPAdes)... | ecosystem: Environmental > Aquatic > Marine > Oceanic >... | reverse complement strand
CCAGACTTAATCAAGAGAAGAAGTTGCCCAAGCTCACTGAAATTATGGAGCAGCACTTCAATTTTCAGGCATTATATCAAGGACTGGGTTTAGCCCAGTAGATAAAGCCAATCTAGTCCTCAGATTAGTTTTTGCCCTTCGGGTCCGACACAACCGCTGGCTGTAATTCTTGGCGAAAATACTTTCGCTGGAAGTATAGAGCTACATTGACTAGGCTAATTAACACTGGTACCTCCACCAGCGGTCCAATAACAGCGGCGAAGGCTTGACCTGAGCCGATGCCGAATACCGCTACGGTCACAGCTATGGCTAGCTCAAAGTTATTGCTGGCAGCGGTGAAAGCGATGGTTGTCGTCTTGGAATAGTCGGCTCCAATCTTCTTGCCCATGTAAAAAGAGACGAGGAACATGAGCACGAAGTAGATAAGCAGTGGTATGGCGATGCGAACCACATCCAGTGGCAACGCAACAATTATTTCACCCTTGAGGGAGAACATCACCACGATGGTAAAGAGGAGCGCGACGAGTGTGATAGGGCTTATCTTGGGGATAAACTTGCCTTCATACCACTCACGTCCCCTTGTCTTGATGAGCGTAAAGCGTGTAATCATGCCCCCGAAGAAGGGGATACCTAAGTAAATAAATACGCTCTCAGCTATCTGGCCGATGGTGATATGCACTGTAATCCCTTCCAGCCCGAACCTTACCGGCAGCACCGTGATGAAGATGTACGCATAAACTGAGAAGAAGACTATCTGGAAGATAGAGTTGAGTGCCACCAGACCGGCGGCATACTCGGTATCTCCTTTCGCCAACTGATTCCACACGATGACCATGGCGATACAGCGTGCTATCCCTATCATGATAAGCCCTACCATGTAATCGGGGTAGGCTCGCAGGAAGATAATAGCGAGGAAGAACATGAGCACCGGGCCGATAAGCCAGTTCTGTACCAGTGATAGTCCCAGGACGCGCCAGTTGCGAAACACCCTCCCCAGTTCCTCATACCTGACCTTGGCCAATGGCGGATACATCATAAGGATGAGTCCTATAGCAATAGGTATAGATGTGGTATCCACCTGAAAGAAAGTAATGAAGTCAGCCACTCTGGGTACAAAATATCCCAGGCCCACTCCGAGGCCCATCGCCAGGAATATCCAGAGCGTCAGGAAGCGGTCTAGTATTGAAAGCCTGCCGACTACGGTTCTTGGTTGACTCATGCTTATATCCTTTCGAGTATTAAAATTTACAGATTTTGGTGCTATGTGCTGTTGTCCTTGATAAACCTTTCTGGCGGGTTGCCACCTGTTTCCAGGTGAGATTTAAGTTTTCCCTGCTGAGAGCGAGTTATCTTCTCATAGACCGACTTTCTCAGAAACCTGAGTGCCTCTTTCGCGTCAAGGTCAGTAACGATTCTCTCCAGCTCAAGGAGTTCTTTTTCATCGAGAGCTATAGCTGTCTTCCTGATTTCAAGCATCGCCTTTATCCCGGATGTATTGCCTGACCAAGTCTTTCCTCTACTTTGGCTACGATTGAAGAAATGTCCTGAAGAGAAAGCTTGAAGTCATGAACCTTCTCTATCCCCTCCTCGGTAACATCAAGGTGGTCGGTTACCACGAGCCCTGCGTGCTCCAAGGTTCTCTTGGCACATGCTGTAGAACAGCCGTCAATGGCTACTACTCTTTTAGCAGCCTTAGCTGTGTCTATCATCACACTATCATGGGCACCGATTCCCGCCAGACAGTATATTGTCCCTATGCCCTCTTCTGTGAGCTGAACTGCTGCCTGATTGGTAATTTGCCCACAGTTAGAGCCTCCTGAACAGGGGAAGATTAACACCTCGCCTGCTTCACAAAGACACTTTTCAACCATTTCCTTTCTCCTCCTTCAAGCTTATTTCGTCTCCTTAGTCCACTTCCTTACCTCCCGAGGACTGATTCAAGTCTGTATCCAGAGCACCACATAATATATTCCCACCCCTATAAAAATAATAGAAACTATTATGCGAATGACTTTCTCAGCGCGGGTGACTGCGTTGAGCCAGGTGGAAACCCTAGCTACGCCAGCGGAGAGAAGAGTGCCAAATACTAAAACGGGGAGCCCGGTGCCAATGGCAAACACCGCAGGCAGTGTCACACCGCCGGTAGATTTAAGAGCTAAAGGTATCAATACTCCAAAGAATAGAACAGCACTATAGGGACAAAAGGCTAGAGCGAAAAGTGCACCTAACGGGAACCCACCTATCATGCCCCAGTCAGCGACCTTTCCACCTATTGAAGATAGCTTTCCACCTCCCAGACCAAAAGAAAACCTGTCGATGTTTAGCAATATCAGCCCCACCACTATCAGAAGTGGCCCTAAGATTTGCTCGCCAAAATCCTGAAGAAATGAAGCGACTCCCGGGATTTCGAGGCCAGCCATGATGATTAGGATACCAAGGATGGAATAGGAAAACATGCGCCCCAGTGTATAGAGTGTTCCGGTTATAACCGCATACTTGCGCTCTGTCAGTCTGCGGCTAACATATGCTATAGCAGCAATGTTAGTAGCCATAGGACAGGGGCTAATGGCGGTTAGCAACCCCAGAAACAGCGCTGAGAGCACTGGGATATCAAGGCTCTCAGAAAGCTGATGTACTATGCCACCTAAATCCATCACCTTTCTCCCTTGAGGCTTCTCTCGATCTTGCTCTTCACCACCTCGACAAACGCCTCGTCCTTGCCTAATAGGAACCAAATATCCGTCACCTCTTCAATGTGGTCAGTGCCATCGCGTACTGTGTTGATAAACAGGGATGAGGTAAAAGCGCCATATTTGTTGACAATGGTAGCGTTTTCATCATCCTCTACATTGAACACTTCAAAAGTCACCTTGCCACTGGCTAGCTCATCCTTAAAGTAAGTTTCCACTGTATAGTGAATGCCAGCTTCCGCATAGGTGCAGGCATAGCAGCGCGGTGTACGGTAAAAGTAGACAGCTTCGACCATGTCAGCCGGAAGGGAAGATGTGTCCGAAGTCGGAGGCACTTCAGGAGCAGGACTTCCACAAGCGCAGAGCATGCCAGCTACTAGGATAATAAGCAAAAACGAGCTGCATATCTTTACTATTTCCTGCCTCCTCTTAGATTTATTAGTAACCGGTGCTAAACGGGTAGAGGGGTGTTTCTACGGGCAACAGAAGGGATCGGAAGGTGTTTCTACGGGTGAAAAGCGGCCGACTTTCTTGGTGAGCGGCCCAGTTATTTTCCAACTGCCATGCTCGCGCACTAGGTAATGGTGATCCTCTCCTAGAGCCAGGTTTGACTTGACTTCCACAATTACCAAGGTAGAGCCCCTATCACTCTCGATGGATATTATCGAGATGTGTTCGGACTTGAACTTGCGGTCCTCTGCCCAAAGAACCAAAGCGCGAATTTCCCATTCCTCCTCCTTCCAAGTTTCTTCAGTAAATACTGCCTCGAGGCGGTCAAGGTCATAGCAGCTGAAGGCTTCGTAGTACTCTTGTAGTACGGCCTCAATCTGTACAGCATCTACTTCCCTAACTGGTTCAGCGTTACAGCCTATAAGCAGGACACTCACGAGGAACGAGATTATGACAATAACAATTCGCTTCGTTTTTCTATATCCTCCTAGATTTATTAGTATCCAAGATATTTGCCGACTAACCATGTTTGCCCCTGTCAGAGTATTCGGTAATATTTTACCTACTATCCCCAATCCACCGCCTTACCTCCTCGGGGCTGGGGATTCTACCCTCACATACTTTCACCCCGTCGATGACCACGGCCGGTGTCATTATCACCCCTCTGGCACTAATCTGTTTTATATCCTTAATCTTTATAACCATCGCCTCATCACCCAGCTCTATTCCCAGTTCTTTCAGCGCCTCAATCACATTCTTCTCCGTTGCCTGACACCTAGGACAACCCGGTCCGCAAACTTCGATAATCATTGCTGTAACACCTCCTTAAATATTGTCACTCACGTTAGCCTAGAATAAATCCAGCCACCCAGCCGACTAGAGTCCCCAGAACTATAATGGTCGGCACGTAGACGAGGGCTTTCTTTACTCCGAAGACCTTGGCAATAGCTAGCCAGTTAGGCAGGCTAATTCCCGGCCCGGTGAGGAGCAGGGCTAAGGCCGGTCCCTTACCCATGCCCAGATTCATCAAGGTATCCACGAATGGTGCTTCGGTCATAGTGGCGAAGTAGGTAACGGCGCCAATCATGGTAGCTAGAAATGACTGGCGTAAACCGGCACCGCCCAGCCAGGTCTCAATCCATTGCTGGGGTAGAACAGCGCCGATGATGCCCACTATGAAGACCCCAGCCAGAAGTAACGGGAAGATTATGCGCATAAACCACCATGTCTCCCCAAGCCAGGCTCTAATCTTGCTTCCGTCGAGGGTCTTCCAAGCATAGGCCACTACCACTACCAGTCCTACCGCCCAGACAACCACCTTTTGCCAGTATGGCCCATGGGACACTATATAGTTCGGTGCTAGCAGCCATGCTACCAATAGCAGAAGCAGAACCACGCCTTTCCTGGTCATTAGCTGCTGACCGCTCAGCTGGATGGTTGAAACACGGGTTTTCTCTTCACGGCAAAAGACAGAGGTCATAATAAAACCGACGCCAAAGGACATGAGTAGGGCACTTACCAGCCTGGCGACGACCATCTGGGTGCCGAGGATTGAGCCAGTGTAGACCAGAGCCAGGATGTTAGCTGCAGGAGCAACCCAGAGCAGTATGAAGGCAGCACCGATGCCTGCCCCGCCACGGTAGATACCACTGGCAACAGGGATAACCGTGCAGGAGCAAGCTGCCACGAAAAAGCTGCCGCCGGCAGCAGTACCAAAGGAAGAGATCTTGCGGGCAGCACTGCCCAGATAGCCAATAATGGTCTCCCGGGAGACAAAGGTCACGATTGCCCCGGCGAGCAGGAATGCCGGGATGAGACAGGTAACTACATGGAGAGCGATGTAATCTTTAAGGGCAACTGCACCAGCTAGTAGCAGGGTGATAAACATTTCCATTGCTTACCGCTCCAAATCAATCATGTCAATGCTAACATTGAGGCAAAATTATTACTTTTTTAGGCACCCAGGCCCAACTCGCGTGGCGAGACTTAGCCTCTCCTTGTCTTGTGCCAGTACCTCATTGCTGATTAGGATATCCTTCACTAGTTTGGACAGGGAAGTAGCGTAACGATTGGCCGTCTGCCAATCCACAGAATAAACTATCCACACTCTGTCCCGCTGTGCCTTCAAGAGCCCGGCGTCTTGAAGGATGCCAAGGTTACGTGAAGCCCGCGACTGAGATATATCTAAGGCCTGCATCACCTCGCAGACGCAGCACTCTTTCTCCAGTAGGATATTCAGAATCCTGAGTCTCGTTTCATCGGAGAGGGCCTTTAGTGCTTTAATTAAGTCTTGCATAGCTTCTCCTTGAACTATAAGTGAATATGTGCATATCTGCATATATTCTACAATATTATCAAACTACATGTCAATGCCATCTGATGAGAATCTTTATTATCCTCTTCTGATTCCTGCTTAATAAATATCTCTTTGAACTCCCTACTGCCAAAGTTTATAATGAACTATAAATGGATATTTTGGCTGAGCTTAACCCAGCGCAGAGAGAAGCTGTAGAGGCAATTAGTGGTCCGCTACTTATTTTAGCTGGTCCGGGCAGTGGCAAGACCAGGGTCATTGCCCATCGTATTGCCTATCTTATTAAGGTTTGTGGAGTTAGCCCACGTAGGATTATGGCGGTTACCTTTACTAATAAAGCCGCCAGGGAAATGGAGGCAAGGCTTCAGCGGCTGGTTCGTGGGTCAGTAAAAGATTTAACCCTAGGCACCTTTCACGCCATTTGTGCCCGTATCCTGCGGATGGATGGTAGACCGATAGACGTTGACCCTAGGTTTGTCATCTATGACGAAGAAGACCAGATAAGCCTAATCAAGCGTGGTATTCAAGAAGTAGGCCTTGACCCCAAACAATATGCCCCTCGGGCGATAGCCTCAGCCATTAGTGCCGCTAAGAGCCGTATGTTAACCCCGGAAGCCTATGTTCAGCATGGCCGTAGCTATTTTGATGAGGTGGCGGGACGGGTCTATGAGCGCTATCAGCAGTTACTGGCACAAAGTAGTGCCTTGGACTTTGATGATTTGTTAATGAAGGCAGTGCAGCTATTCAATAACAGCCCTGAGATTTTGTCTAGATACCAGGAAAGATACCTCCGCCTCCATGTAGATGAGTTTCAGGATACTAACTTGGTTCAGTATGCATTGATGAGGCAACTAGCTGGTAAGTATCGCAATATATGTGTTGTTGGTGACCCGGACCAGTCAATTTACTCGTGGAGATTTGCCGACCTGCGTAATATCCTCAGCTTTGAAAAGGATTACCCTGAGGCTAAAGTGGTATTGCTGGAGCAGAACTATCGCTCGACCAAAATGATTCTGGAAACGGCATCTTGCATAATCTCAGCTAATCAACAGCGTAAGCCCAAAAACTTATGGACAACCAATGAACTGGGTGAGCTAACCACGGTTGTTGAGACCTATACCGAACAGGAAGAGGCTCAGTTCGTGGTTAATGAGGTAGAGCGCTTGGTGGGGCAGGATAAGGTTAATCTGGGCGATTGTGCGGTAATGTATCGCACTAATGCCCAGTCAAGGGCACTTGAGGAATCGTTTGTCCGCTATGGGGTGCCCTATAAGCTAGTAGCTGGCACCCGCTTCTACGAGAGGCGAGAGATTAAGGATATTGTTGCCTACCTCAGGCTTATCCAAAATCCTTATGACAGTGTTAGCCTGTTAAGAATAATCAATGTTCCCGGGCGCGGTATCGGACAAAGTAGTCTCAGCCAGCTATCTAGTTGGGCAAAGTCTCTGGGTGTCCCGGGGTATAGGGCATTACAACTTTTAACTGAGCCAAAAGATGGCGAGGAGTATCAGCCTCCGTTTAGCTCTCGTGCCATCAAGGCACTAACTGCTTTTGTAGACTTGATGGGAGAATTTATTGCCCGCAGCCAAGAACTGAACCTGGTTGATTTGTTGGATTTGGTGGTAGAGCGCTCTGGCTATAAGGAGTATATATTAGGCGGGCTAGATGGGGAGGAGCGCTGGGACAATATTCTGGAGCTGCGCACTGTAGCCCAACAATATCGTGATTTGAAGCCTCCACAGGGTTTAACCGCCTTTCTTGAGGGGGTAACGCTGGTGTCTGACGTTGATGAACTTGATGAAAGCGTGGATGTGGTAACTTTGATTACCCTGCATCAGGCCAAGGGTCTGGAATTTCCGGTGGTGTTTATCGTCGGTATGGAGGATGGTATTTTACCCCATTTTAAGTCGTTTGATGACCCGGAGCAGATGGAGGAGGAAAGGCGGTTGTGCTATGTCGGTGTAACCAGAGCCAAGCAAAGGGTTTATCTGGTTCGTGCCTTCCGTCGTAGTCTGATGGGAAGCAGCACAGTAAATAGCCCGTCGCGCTTCTTAAAAGATATACCCCCCCACCTGATTTCGGGTGGTGATTTGTGGCGGGGGGAAGAGAGCCAAATAGCTACCGCTATGTATTCCTGGAATAAAGCTTCTGCCCCACGTTTAACTACTCAGGAATTGAAGGCTGGTGACCATGTCCGCCATGCCCAGTTTGGTGACGGGGTAGTGGTAAGCTGTCAGCCGGTCAAGGATGACAAAGAAGTAGTGGTTGCTTTTGAGGGTCAGGGAGTAAAGAAGTTTTTACTGAGCTTTGCCCGGCTGGAGAAGATAAAATAAAAACTATTGACATCTTACACGAAACCGTGTATAGTTAGATTTAATATGTCCATTATAATTTTAGACAAAGATGTAGTATCGCAGATTGCCGCCGGTGAGGTAGTGGAGAGACCAGCATCAGTGGTGAAGGAGCTGGTGGAGAACTCGCTGGATGCTGGCTCAAGCCAGATTTCTATTGAGGTGAAGGGTGGTGGGGTGAGCCTAATTCGGGTGACGGATAATGGGACGGGGATTCTAGCGAAGGAGGTGGCGCTTGCTTTTGAGCGGTATGCTACCAGCAAGATAGGTAACCTTGAGGATTTGGAGTCTATTAGCAGCCTTGGCTTTCGGGGGGAGGCGTTACCCAGTATCGCTGCTGTAGCTCAGCTAGATATTAATACCCACGCAGTAGGTGAGACAGGAGGTAGTTATCTCAGTTTGAAGGACGGCGTTGTTATTGAGCAAAGAAGCCAAGGACGCTCTCAGGGGACTACGGTTACGGTGCGTAATCTCTTCCGCAGGGTGCCAGCAAGATTAAAATTCCTCAAATCGTCGACTACAGAGAATAGCCATATAGCCAATGTAGTCAGCCAGTATGCCCTTGCCTTCCCTGAGGTTAAATTTGCCTTGTTTATTGATGGCAGAGTAGCTCTAAGAACACCGGGGAGTGGTCAGCTAATCGATAGTGTCATTGAAGTTTATGGTTTAGAGGTAGCTCAGAATATGTTGAAGATTGGGAGTGGAGACAAGGAATGGGAAGGTGGGATAGCAGCTTCCTCACCCTTGGTAAGCGGTATGGTGGGCTCACCGACAATAAGCCGTTCAAATCGAGGCTATCTTAGCTTCTTTGTCAATCGCCGCTGGATAAGTAGCCGCCTGCTGGCTTGGGCAGTAGAGGAGGCTTATCACGGGCTTTTAATGGCGGGGAAGCATCCTATTGCCATCATTAATATTTCACTACCCCCTCAAGAGGTGGATGTCAATATTCATCCCACCAAGACCGAGATAAGATTCCAGAACGAACACACAGTTTTTAGTGCTGTCCAGAAAGCGGTGCGACAGGCTTTAATTGAACAAGTGCCAGTACCTAAGATTGAGGAGGTAGCTACCACATATGGTGCGCCGTCGGAGCTAAGGCAGGTATTGTGGACATTACCAGAAAGGGGTAATAGCTTTATCAGTTTACCAGTCGCTTCTCAAACCCCTGAGGTCTCCCTACCTGTTCTACGGGTATTGGGGCAACTCTTGAATAGCTATATCATAGCTGAGGGGCCTGATGGGTTGTATCTTATTGACCAGCATGCTGCCCATGAGCGTATCCTCTTTGAAAAAATTAAACTCCAGGGCTCACGGCAAGAAATAGAGGTTCAAGGGCTACTCGAGCCAGTAACATTTGAGGTTAATCCTAAACAAGAGGAAGTTCTGAAATCACACCATGAAAACCTGGCTGAATTCGGTTTCTCTATTGAGCCTTTTGGTGATAGAACCTATCTCGTCCGTGCTGTGCCTGTTCTACTATATAAGAAAGACTGGGCAGGAATGGTAAGAGAGTTATTGGATTCTCTGCCTGGAGGGGATAAGGGAGATTGGACGGAAAAGATAACTATATCCATTGCTTGTCACGGTGCAGTGAGAGCCGGGCAGGCACTAACTGATGATGAAATGCGTGAACTTATACGGCAACTGGAACAAGTAGCTCTTCCTCATACCTGTCCCCATGGTAGACCAACCATGATTCACCTCAACTCAGGGCAGTTGAGGAAGGAGTTCGGTAGAGGTTAATTACTCCTCAAAGGAGTAATTGGGAGCAAGACCCCATTCGCTTGGTGGCCAGTGTCGCAACCAGGCTTTACCATCTATGTTTTCTCGTGGCACTGTCCAGCCCGTGCGGGAATCACTGCTATTGTTGCGGTTGTCACCAAGAACAAAGTATTCGTTCTCTGGGATTATACCCCCTTGAAAATCATTATTAGGCGGCTCTTTAATATAGGGCTCATCTAGTGCCAAGATATCGCCATCTTGCTTATGAATATAAACTGTCCCTTGTTTTATCTCTACGGACTCGCCGGGTAAGCCAATAATGCGCTTGATGAAGTCGCCTTGTTGTGTGTGGGTTGGGGTAAATACAATTATATCGCCCCTTTCCGGTTCGTGGAAAACATAAGCAATCTTACTTATTATCAACCGCTGCCCTATTTGAAGGGTAGGCTCCATGCTGCTACTCACGACCTCAGAGGGCGGGATTGCGATTGCACTTTGTAACAGGAGGACGAACACTCCTGCCATTATCAG
>Ga0209991_10001685_pt1 | contig 10070 bp, 8 predicted proteins | sample ChitaG_FD_183167 | JGI IMG/M metagenome (GOLD analysis project Ga0209991, IMG submission 183167) | Deep subsurface microbial communities from South Pacific Ocean to uncover new lineages of life (NeLLi) - Chile_00310 metaG (SPAdes)... | ecosystem: Environmental > Aquatic > Marine > Oceanic >... | reverse complement strand
TAAAATCAATCTCTTTAATCCCGGCTTTTAAAACTAATCTCTTTAATTTATCCAGCAAGTTCTTTCCCGGTTTTGCCCTTAAATCTGTAAAATATACTTTTGTTCTATTCATTGTATCCGCCTTACAGGTTAATTCTGTTCCATTGTTTCTGTAAAAGTTATCTTGAAAAACTTTAACAGGTCATCGATAATCCCTATAATAAAAAACAAATATCAAACATTATTAAGAAGGTAATTAAAGATATCTAAGCTAACTAAATACTATGCTATTAAGAATATTTTTTAAGAGATCGAATTGCCTCTTATCCATCATCAAAAAAAGTACCCAAATTGTTTTAATTAAAACCTACTCTATCTCCTTTATATTTAAAGATAAAAATAGGAAATTAGCAGTTATTAATTTTCAAAAATAATTTATTCGAATAAGCAGGCTTAATAGTCTTTTCTCTGATATATTAAACTCCCAACTAGATTGAGTGCATGGTATAGGATTAAAACAAATCAAATATTTTATCTACTTTATAATGCTTATTTTAGTTTTGTCAAATGTCACAGCTACAGCAACAATAATCAATAGGCCTAGAAAAGCTTGTTGTTGGTATACATCTATACCTACAACAGTTAAACCGTTTCTGATGACACCCATGATCAGTGCACCCACAAATGTATTTAATGCTCCTCCAACTCCTCCCGTTAGAGCCGTGCCCCCAATGACAACTACTGCAATAGATTGTAATATATAAACATCTCCAAGAGTGGCATATCCGCTATAAAGAGTACTAGCTAAAATAATTCCTGCAATTGAAGATCCAAAACCTGAAAATACAAAGGCAAAAATCTTTGAGCGAGCAACATTTACACCTGACATCTGGCACATCTTTTCATTATTGCCAATAGCATAATTTGTTCTTCCAAAATAAGTATAATTTTGTAAAATGAAATAGAGTCCAAGTATGACTAAAGCAATAAACCAGATATTTTTTATTCCAAATATTGAACCATTAACTATATCTATATATTTAATCAGTCTATATGAAACTGATAAAGGAGCGGGAGAAAGAAGAAATGAAATACTAACAAAAATCCCACCAGTACCTAATGTGCATATGAAAGAGGGAATGCGCAATTTAGTATAAAGTATTCCATTTAGTAACCCTGCTGCACATCCGACAAGCATAGTTAAGGGGAATGATAATAAACCAAACTTTTCCAAACCAATAATATATACTATAGACACAAGCGACATAATTCCTCCCACAGAAAGATCTATACCACCGCTGAGAATAACAAAGCACTGACCTAATCCTACAGCTAAAAGTATAATAGAAGAATTCAATATCACTTTAATATTATATAAGGATAAAAAATTTTTACTTCCAATTAAAAAAACGATAACTAAAGCTAAAAGTAGGGATAGTGAAATATATATTGCTGGTAACCCACTTAATAAATTATCCGTTTTCTTTAAGATTGATTTTTTTAAAAAAATTAAATTTGTCCCTTTTTTTGATTTCAATATATATTCCCCTTTCATCAATATTCTACTCAATCACCAATTAAACGATATAACTAATTATGTCTACTGGCGTTGGTTTACCATTTACAGGACAGGCCAATTCTTCAGTTATGTTCCCATCTTTCATTATTATCATTCTATTGCAAAGTCCGATATCTTCTTCTAACCTATCAGACATTAGTAGTATAGACATTCCCCCCAAGGCAAGAAGGCGAATCATTTTGTAAAATTCTTCCTTTGCTCCAACATCAACTCCCCTGGTTGGATGATTAAGGATCATTATTTTTACATTTGCGGCTAACCATTTTGATAGTACAACTTTTTGTTGATTACCTCCACTAAGGTTTTTACAAAGCGTTTTTGATGAAGGAGTTAAAATAGAACATTTTTTTATCCAACGTAAAGCTTCCTCTTTTTCTACACGAGAACTAATTAACCCATTTCTTATAATTTTTTTAAGCATAACCAGGGTTATATTAGACATCACATCCATCTGTAGAGCAAGTCCTTCTTCTCGTCGATTTATGGGAATATAACCAATGCCCGCTTTTACCGCATCTTTTGGATTATTTATTTCTACTTCTTTTCCTTCAATTGAAATAATTCCATTATCTGGCTTCATTATTCCAAAAATACATTTACATATATCTTCTTTGCCTGATCCAACTACTCCTACAAGACTAAGAATTTCTCCTTTTTTGATCAAGAAACTTATGGGCCTAAAACTACCCTTCTTTTCCAAACCATCTACCTTTAAAAGAACTTCATCTTTCGGTTCATTTTGTTCCGATTCATTATAATATTCCTTAGATAACTTACGCCCAATCATCAATTTTTCTACTTGATGAATATTTGTCTCACTGGCTTTCATATTTGCCATATTTTTACCATTCTTAAGAACAACAATTCTATCAGAAAGTTTAAAAATTTCTTCTAATCTATGGGAAATAAAAATAATAGATGCCTTATTTTTTATTTTTCTTATAATATTAAATAATTTCTCAATTTCCTGGGATGTAAGTACTGCTGTCGGCTCATCCAGAATTAGGAGGGGGTTCTCGATATGATAAATATTAGATAACCAAAGCAGGCGCGCAACCTCCACCATCTGTCGAGAAGCTTGAGAAAGATTATAGACAGGAGTTTTGGGATCAATATTTAATCCAACTCTATCTAATTGTTTTTCAGCTTCTTTCATAACTTTAGACATAGATATCAATCCATATTGTTTAAATCTATTCTCATGACCTAAAAACAAGTTCTCCGCTATTGTCAAATTTGGAATAAGACTTCCCTCTTGAAATACCATTCCTACGCCCAATTGAATAGCCATTCTTGAATCAGATAATTTCACATTTTTTCCATATAGCTTCATTTTCCCTTTGTCCATTTTATAAATACCAACCAATATTTTCATTAATGTTGATTTGCCTGCTCCATTTTCTCCAACAAGTCCAACAATCTCATTTTGATAAACATTAAAATTCATATTTTGAAGAGCTTTTACACCTGGAAAGCTTTTGTTAATATTTATTGTTTCTAAAACAGAATTAGAATTCACTCATTTCGCCTCCATAATTCCATTAATCAGTTAACTTAATCATCTTATTCTTATGTTTTTATTTACATTCACTAAATCTAATATACATTTATACTAATTATTAAACAAATAATAAACTTAAATTACTTAATTATTCCTATCTTCTCACGATCAATCGTTACGGCAACTGCTCCGATTAATATAAACCCCATTACAGCTCCTTGGATATATGGATTAATTTGCATAAGTACCATACCATTGTTCAGACCAGTAACTACCAAAGTTCCTATGAAAGCATTTAATGCCCCTCCTATTCCTCCAGTTAATGCTGTCCCCCCAACAATTGCAGCCGTAATTGCCGGAAAAAGGAAACCTTTACTTAATGTTGGGTTAGCACAATTTAGTCTTGAGCTTAAAAAAAATGCCGCAATACCATAAAGACAACCGGCAAGACCGAAAATACTTATTTTTACTCTTTCCGCATTAATTCCAGATTGTTTAGCTAATTCTTCATTCCCCCCAATAGCATAAATTGATTTACCTAGGGGTGTACGTCTCTGCATTACTAATAAAATAACACCTAAAATTACAGCAATTATAGTTATATTAGGTATTCCCAACAATCGTTTTCCGTTTGCTAAATCTTGAAATCGGGGATCCAAGAATGGGATGGTTGAACCTCTACTGAGTATAACAGCCAATCCTTGGGCTACAAAACCCATCCCTAAAGTCGCCATAAAGGAAGGAATCTTTAATTTTGTATTTAATAAGCCGCTTATTATACCAACAATAGAACCTATTATCATAACTACCGGTATCACCCAAAATCCTATGTCGATATTCGTTTGAGAGTTTTTTACAAGAAATCCCATAACTATAGATGTTAAAGACATGGTACCTTCAATGGATAAATCGATACCTCCCATGAGAATAGGCATAGAAACTCCCAAAGCAATTATTGCTAACACTCCTGATAAATTTAAAATAGTTAGGATGTTCCCCAAGGAGAGGAAAAAACCATTTGTACCAATTGTAAAAATAATTGTTGTTAAAAAAAGAGCTAATAAAGGTCCAAATACACTATGAGATATAACAAACCGGAAATTCTTTAAAACTCTCTCTTTTACAGATAATCTACCACTGCTTAGTAATTCTTTTTTATTAATCACATCCATATCTCCACCAATATTGTTTTAATTGAATAATTTTTTTATATTCTTCGATATTTTAAAATATTTTTAAAGAATTACCCCTGACCTTTTAGATCAGAGGTAATTCTTTTTAGTCAACATTCTTCGAATTTAAATGGTGTTTATTCAATACCTCTAAGCCAACGACCCCAGTAATCAGTCCAATCGTACTCGGGAGTACCTTCCAGGTAGGTATTAATAATTTCATCTATATTTTCATCATTAATATTAACCATTTTTGCATAAAATTGGCGTTTTTCTTTTGGAAGAGAAGATACATCAATTTTTCCTTCTTTTGCGGCAAGAGCAATTGATAGACCTATTCCACCTTGCCATTTTGGATCAGGAAAAGCGGTTGCAATTGCTTCTCCTTTAGCAATAGCCCTTAGCATCTCTTCGATACCATCCACGCCACAAACTTTTACTTTCCCAGCTAATCCAGCAGCTCTTAAAGCTTCCAATGCACCCATAGCCATATTGTCATTGGCAGCCCATACTCCGTCAATATCCGGATGCGCAACAAGCATGCTTGAAATTTTTTCAAAAGCCTTAGCTCGATCCCAGTCAGCAGCTTCATATGCAACCATCTCAACACCAGGGTTAGCCTTAAGTGCTATGGCAAGTCCTTCCCAGCGCTCTATGGCAGCAGCATTAGCTAACATACCTTGAACTGCAATAATTTTTCCTTTATTTGGAGTTTTAAATGTTTTGAATAGCTCTTTGGCTATATATTGCCCAGCAGCAACTCCGTCAAAAGTAATATGACTTACCCAATGAGGATAATCCCAAACTTTTAGATCATCTGGTTTATTCCAAAATGTCACAAAATAAACACCAGCTTCCTCTAGTGCTTTGGCAATGGGAACGCAATTTGGGGATTCATTCGGATCAACACAAAAAACAACATTTCCCCCTGTTTTAGCAACTAAGGCCTTAATATCATTAAACTGCTTCTCACTACTCCCTTCACATGTTTGAATTACCTGAGAATACCCTACAGATTCAGCAAACATATCTCCACCCGCTGCCCAATCGGCATGGTATGGATTTTCGAGAGATCTTATTGCTGTACCAAGTGCAGGCTTATCGGCTGCAAAGACCAAAGAAGATGCCAAGAATAACCCAATTAGTACTACTATACTAATATTTAAAAATCTTTTCACAGTAACAACCTCCTTAAATTTTTTTCTTGCAATTAATTACTCACTAGAAATTCTTAATTAACTCTCTTGCTTAACATGCAACTATCTAACAAGTATCATTTATTTCATCATCTATCACCTCCTCACTTAAGTTTTAATGTTCTCACATAAGTCTTTGGAGAAAATCTTTTTTTGCGTGTTTCTAATCCAAATTTTATTAAATAGCCCTTTTGGTTTTCCAACACATTTCCTTATCCACTTTTTACTATAAACTTCAACTTTAAATCTTCATTTATTAAATCCGAACACAATTTATTAGGTCATCTTTATTGATTTTTTTAAAATATTTTACGATCTGTAATTATCTTATTTATAAGTTTGCATATATGATTTATATGGTATGATATCCAAAATATTTAATCCTAACCAATTGGCAAACTCAATTAGCTCATTTGTTAAATCACCATAGACCATTGGATAATGATGATCTATTCTATTAACTAGTATTGTATTCATTAAGTCAAGCAGAGATATTCTTCTTCCGTTTACCTTTAAATTATTTATCCAACCACTTGACCCATAATATGTCTTTTTATCTTTTATTACATCACCGGTCATTATAAAAAGATTATCAAAACTACTATCCATTCTAAATATAGTTATCTTCCCAGGTTTAAATGTTAAGCTTGCAATAGTACCTTTGCCATTCCACTTACCATTTTCATATGAACCTATATTAAAATGTTCATCCCAGTAGACGCCATTTTTATTTGCACAACTTTTTGGTGCAACTCCACAGTGCCACATATTTATACTTACATCATCCTCATCAAAAGCAACTAAATCATTTATAGTAGCCTTCTGACTGCTCATAGCGTTTAATGCTAACATATTTATTGTCCCCGGAACATCGCCTTCACAGGGAGCGACTATGCCTGCTTCATTTAATCGACTCATAGCACTACATACAGCAATACCGTAAATTTCTTGGAATTTAGGCCAACAGCTAATAGCAAGGGCATTATAATTATTTTCTTCAGCAAAATCTTTAAAAGCCAGGTAAATTCGGGATGATTTTTTTAACTCTCCCTCGCTCACTCTCTCTCTATCCCAGTTTCCTTCTTTTAAAATCTGTTCTAAATTTTCATTTACTCTTTTCTCATCTAATTCCTTCGCTCTCCTGACAATATCTTCTACTGTATGCCTACTTTGAATATGGGTGCCAAATCTCTTATCTAAATCCCGCTCATCGAAATACATATTTTCAAACCCATTAGCAATTCCACCAATTAATCCTATCCGGGACTCTCTTAAAGTCTTTATGGCTCTTATTGCTTTTAATGTAATACTAAATCTTTCTAAAAACAATTCCGAGTCCGGATATCCATAAAACCATTTAAAAGGAATATTGTAATCCTTAAAGTACTTTTCAATAATTGAACCATACATGTTTAGACCGCAAAATGAATTTAATTGTAAAACGCCTTCTTTGGTGGGCTCAGGTACTGACCATAAACCAAGATAACTATTCACCTTTGCCAATGGTAAAATTACCCTGCCAAATCCTAGACTAGCATTAAATACCATTGTAAAATCAACATTTTTATCTTCAAGTTGTTTTCTGGCATTTCTTCCATCTTGTTCTGATTTTAGCGGTCTACTTATAGTTACTAATTCAAAATTCATTTTATCCTTCAGTTCTTCCATAGATTTAATAATTTTTTTATAAATTCCTCGGTCATCCCCAGGCATATTTGGATGAACTACCGAAGTTAGCCCAACAACCACTTTAAAGTCTTTCATGTATAAATCTTCCTTTTTATTTTAATACTTTAATAATATCTTTAAATCCTTGCCTTTTTTTAATAAGTCAATAGCATCATTAATTTTAGTAATTGGAAATTCAGCTGTGATAAAGTCCTTATAATTAACCTTATCCTCTTTAATCCACTTAACAAGAGGTTTCTGGGCTGCAATTTCTCTTGATCTTGTAGGCCATTGATGGATTAACAGATTGAAATTATAAGGTCCTGTGCTTTTATTGAGACTAATAACTGGTTTATCAATTACACCATAGATACAAATAGAACCAGACATTTTTATTAAAGAAACTGCGGCATTGATAATATTTTCATTGCCAACAGCATCTATGACAGCATCTAATTTATTTCCTAAATATACCGGAAGGTTCTTTAATTCAGTTTCATTGGGAGCAAAAACCTTATCTGCCCCCATCTTTAGAGCCATCTTTCTTTTTATTTCCAGAGGATCAACAACTCCAATAAATTTTATTCCCAGATTTTTTAAAAACTTTACAAAACTTAATCCTACTGGGCCTGCTCCAAAGATAAGTATATTATCCATTTCATCATTATTTATTATATCAAAATCGCTAAGCCCTGCATAGACTTCTCTCCAAGTACAGAGTAGCACTGCTGCTTCAATAGGAATCGATTGGGTAACTTTGTTTTGAATCTCATAAACCTCCGCCCAGCCGTGTTCTTTATTATTAACCCCATCCTCAACCATCGCCCTGTGGTCAGCAGCTAGGTTATATTCTGAAAATCCACCCCATCCACTGCTATAATCAGGATCAGGAGGATTTAACATCAATCCGCCAATTAGTCTATCTCCTTTTTTAAAATTCCTTACCTTCTCTCCAACAGAAACCACTTTACCTACTGATTCATGCCCCAGAATAAGCGGATATTTATTAATTCCAGGAAAATGCCCTTCAATCAATTTTTTATCTGTAGCATTACAAAGAGTAGATATCTCTGTCTTTATTTTTACCTCATATTGTTTTGGTTCTGGTTCAGGTATTTCAACTAATTCAACCTTGCCAGGCCACTTAACAGCAATGGCGAACATTAAAAAATCCTCCCTTTATTATTCACTTACATAATAAACTATATGATTAATCCATCCTCAAAACAATTGGGAAGTCGATCCAAATGTATATTTTTAGCAACTGTCATACAATTAATAAGAGATTGGTCTTAATAAATTATTGCAATTCCTAGTTTTTGTGCAAGAATAGGATTTCTAACATTTACTAGTTCTCCATTAAGAGAAATTTTTTCCTCTTCTAAAGGCTAAACACCAATTTCCATACCAAAAGTATGAGTAATTAACCCTCGGATATCAAACTTTTTATTTTCTAAAATTTCCATTGATTTTATAAATTGTAAAATAGTTGATCCTGTAGTTGCTGTTATTTTTAACTGCTTGTAGTTGAGCTTCTTCCCCATCACTTTTATTTCTTCCTTTATAAATTGCGGTTAAAATTTTTTCCGCCTCCCTTTAGACAGATAAATAATAAAAAACAATTTGAAAATTTTCTATATTAAATTAAAATTTAAAAAACAAAAAATAATTACAGTTTAAATTACATTATCTCCACGCAAATGTAATTATTACTCTAAATCAATTAATAAAAACTTTTTTACTTATATAGCTCAACCTGAACCCTTCCCTTATCTCCTCTAAAATATGATTCAAAATAGTCCATTACCATATTTTCTTTGGTGAAAGTTATATTCTTCATTAAGTGTACCGGAGCTTCCCTTTTTATGTTTAAAAGCTCCGAATCATACTTTGACGCTATAATGGCCTCCAACGTAACTCTCGCTTTATAAGCAACTAACCCATACTTTTCAGCAAGAGTTTGATAAAGTGATTTACCTGTTAAATCTTCGTTTTTTAAATCAGGACATAACTTATATGGTATATGATTTGTAACCTTAACAATAGGCTCATTCTCAATATATCTAACACGCAGGATATATATAATTTTTTCATTTTCTTCAATATTTAACTTTTTTGCTATTGCCTTACTTGCAGATTTAATTTCCTGTTTCAGAATCTTTGTTCTCATCACATAGCCTTTTCCAACCATATCATCGTAAAAGGTGGTTAACTTCTGAATAAACCCGTAATTTATCTTGGGTTCGCATACAAATGTTCCTCTTCCTTTATCCCTAAAAAGTAACCCCTCTCCAACAAGCTCTTTAATTGCCTGTCTAACAGTCATTCTACTAATCTGATATATTTCGCTTAATTTATTTTCTGATGTAATTTTTTCCCCAATCTTTAATTCCCCAATTTCAATTTTCTCACGAATGATTTTCTTCAATTGATAATATACAGGAATTGGAATATCTCTGTTAATTTCTTTAAACTTCATTATAAATCCTCCATATAGACTTATAGTCGTATATACATCTATACATACTTTATCAATCGTCTTTCTAAATGTCAAGGAAAATGTTGCATCTTTTTTAGTATTTTTTCCAATAAAATAAAATTGTACATTTTTTGATAAATTAAAATTTAAAATGCAGATCCTAAACCGTAACCAAATTTAAAAAATGTTTAATAAATCCCTGTTATTTCTATTTTTATTTTTCTTGACATTCGACTGACCAGTCAGTTATAATATAAAACGATTAATAATTTCGAGAGGAGCAAGAAGTAGATGATGCAAAAACTCGCTAACTTTATTACCAAATATGCCTGGCCCATATTTATTTTAATAATTATTATTACTATTTTCGCCGCAATACAAGCAAAAAATCTTAAAATTGAAGATGATATCACTAAATATATTTCTGAAGACGACCCGGATATTAAATTTTATGGTGAGGTTATGGATAAGTTTGGTGGTTCTCAGATGAATGTAT
>Ga0209991_10001684_pt1 | contig 10071 bp, 8 predicted proteins | sample ChitaG_FD_183167 | JGI IMG/M metagenome (GOLD analysis project Ga0209991, IMG submission 183167) | Deep subsurface microbial communities from South Pacific Ocean to uncover new lineages of life (NeLLi) - Chile_00310 metaG (SPAdes)... | ecosystem: Environmental > Aquatic > Marine > Oceanic >... | reverse complement strand
CCGCGAGCGCTCATCAAGCATTCTCATAATCGGCTTATAGGCAACCAGATACATAAGACCGAGCAGAATAGCAAAATTTATAATTTGGGCTACCAATGTTGGCAGGTTTATACCCAGACTCGCCAGACCTCCCATTTTTGCCCCCTTGATGGCTTAATTAATAACTAACTTAGTATTACTACAAATTCTGTCAAAATTCCTAAGGCAGGCTTAGGTGAGAAAAACTGCCAAGATTACCATCGCCGCCAGGAACGTTGCCCCCAGAATTGCCGCTGAAATGATAATCGCAAAAGAAATAGGTATACCATTCTGTCCCATAATTGTTTTCTCCTTAATATCACTATACAATCATAGCCAGGATAATGGCTATAATCAGGGCATAAATCCCGATAGCCTCAGCGAAGGCAGTAACCAGAATCATATTGGTCATTATGGGACCACTCGCCTCTGGGTTACGGGCTAATCCCTGCAACGCTGAATAACCGATAAGTCCAATGGCTAGCGCCGGTCCCAATAACCCTAGACTACCTATCAACCCCACTGCCAGCCACTTTATTACTTCAGGCTCCATTCTCTACCTCCTTTCATAATTACATAAACGGTGCCGGCTAAGCAAACCACCTTGTCTATACCGCCTCTGCCCCATGAGGAGAAACGGCAATAGTAAGAAATATCAGGGTTAACCCGCCAAAGATAAGGGCTTGGACAAAGCCGACGAGCAACTCAAGCCCGTAAAACGGTAAAGCAAACACCCACGGGATAAGAAAGGCAGCCACTAAAAGCAGTATTTCACCAGCCGTCATATTACCAAAAAGACGGAAGGTAAAACTTACGATGCGCACCATCTCGCTCAACATTTCCAAAAAACCAACGAAAATCTCAATGACTCCAGTGAATAGTCCACTCACCCCAGCCCGGAACTTGCCTCTAAATAGCTGGCTCATACTTCTAAAAAACCCTCTCACGTTGACAAACTTGCTCAAGTAATGAAAGCCACCGAGCGACCTTATACCAAAGTATTCAACAAAGACAAAAGACATTAGTGCCAGAGCCAGAGGCATATTAATATCAGTATTAGCCCCTCGCAACAAATGTACGCTCTCGCCTTCTGGGCCGGTAATAACTATTGAGCCAAACCCTGGGAGCAGACTCAGCCAGGCATTCATTATGACAAAGAGGAAGATAGTAGCCACTACCGGAAAGAACCTACGCCCATTTTTGTCACCGGCAATAGTCTGACAGAAGTTGAGGAGTGCCCCAAGGGCAAATTCCAAAGCACTTTGTAGTCTGGCTGGAATAAGCTTCAGCCGACGAGTAACAGCATAGAATACTCCAACTAAGACGATAATGCTGAACCAAGCACCAACGATACTATTAGTGATAGGAAAGCCAAAAAGATGAAAAACTTGTTCAGCGGGGAGGTGAGGCTCTGGTCTGGGAACACTAAGCCAGCTAGGTAATAAATCACCGAACATGCTCCTGCCCAGAGGACCACTAAGAAAGCCAACTACAAAGAGAACCAGGAAGACAACCAGCACCCCAATTAAAATGGGGAATGAACAACCCAGGCAGCCCCGCTTAGGCACTAGCTACCCCCTTGTCTCATTTATTACCCATAAGGGGTAGAAGCATCCGATAAACACCATAAAAAGCGACAATAATCCCAAGAATTAACCCAACAATTACCAGAATAGGCTCAGTATTCAGTCTACTATCAAGCCACAGACCGACACCCACACCCAACACAATACAAACACCAATATAAAACCCGATGCCTACTAACCTCAGCGCTGCCACCCACTTAGTCATACCGGCCTCGATATTGCTAACCTTGAGCAGCATATCAAATCTACCCCCTCAGGTCAACCCCTGTTTAGTCATTAAAAAACCCTAGAACTAAAATGGCTAGGGCTTTTTATTATCTATAAACTAGAACAATAATCACATCTTACTACGTCAAGCCTACTTCTGGCTCAAAAGCTGAGAAAAGTCACCATCAAAGTCCTTCAAGAAATCATGCATTTCCAGTACATCATCTGCTGATAGCACACCCGCATTCCTGAATTTATCTAATTCCGCCTCAGTGAGGTCAGTAATAACCTCGGGCATCCTATCTTCCTTAATTACTGCCGCCACTAAACACTGGGCGCGGCAAGCTGAACAAAATACCCTTAAAAACCACAAATCTTGGTGATGACCAAGGACATCGATATTAACTACCTCATAACACTGCCCACAAACCCCACACCTTATTGAAGCCATCAACCTCTTGATTAAACTCTTGTCCACCAGTTCCGCCCCTATACTAAGATTTACGCTTATCAAAGTCCTCCAAATCAAGGGTGTTAATGAAATCATAGAAAGCTGACATCTTCCTCATCTCTTCTTCACTAACCTGCTTGCCATTACCACCAGTCATTTCCCTTTCTTGAGAAACAGGTTTACCTGTTTCCTTGTCTAGTAAGATACTGGCTTTATCTAAAACTATTTCCTCAGCATAGATAGGTACATCCGCCCTTACCGCCAGTGCCAGCGCGTCGCTAGGACGAGAGTCAACTTCCATTTGCCCGCCGTCTACATTAAGAATAATCCTGGCATAAAAGGTATCACTCTTAAGGTCACTAATGATAATCGAGTTGATACTAGCCCCCAGGGCATCAATCACCGAATGTAACAAGTCATGAGTTAAGGGTCTGGGCACGGTAACACCCTGCAGCTTCACTGCTATAGCATCTGCCTCGGCAGGACCAATCCAGATGGGTAGATAGCGCTCCGCCATTTTCTCCTTCAGAATCACCACCCGTTGATAATTCATCAGGCTAACCCGAATACTGTCAATAATCATCTCTATCATGGCTACACCTCCCCCCCGCCTAAGGCGGGCTCAGCCAACATATCTAATTTTACTCTACATCACCACTACTGTCAACTTGAAATAGGGAATTGTTTGTCAATCTCACCGCCTTAGATTTTCATTTAGTCACCCTATCCCTCCATCATTATTTTATTTCTCGGTAAACTTACTGAAACTAGCTGATGCTTTTAGTACATATTCCTTTAGCATACTACCGTATTCTTCAGTTAAAGATAATTGCGCCGATGTTAGCCAAGCTATTGGTACCTGATTTGGAGCCGGGGATACATTAGTAAGTCCAACACCATAACAAACTTTCAGTGATGCCGGGTCTGCGGCGTGCTCACCACAAATTCCAAATTCGTAATCTGGTTTGGCTCCTCTTGCCAGTAGAACGGCGTGAGTCATTGCTTTGGCAACCGGTCCATCCTTATCTATTGTAATGAACGGGTCCTCGGCAACAATTCTTTCCCTAACATATCTTGGCATAAAAGTAGCACTACCATCTTCTCTGCTCCAACCCATTGTAGTTTGTGTCAGGTCATTAGTGCCAAAAGAACCAAAATCAGAGACTTGTGCTAAATTATCTGCCTCGAATGAAGCCCCTGATAATTCATACATTATCCCGAGACGGTATCTGTTATCGCCTTTTGAAGAGTCGCCACCTCGACTAAATCCCAGTTTTTCTGCCTCTTCCCTCACCAATCGCTCCATATTCTTAACCTCATTTACCAAACAAACCAACGGAATTTCAATATGTGGTGTTACGTATTTTTTATCTGTAGAATTATTGAACTCTTTAGCCGCACTTAATATAGCTCTTACCTGCATTAGATAAATTTCCGGGTGTGTAATCCCAAGCCTTACCGACCTATGACCAAGCATAGGATTAGTTTCATGGTAACTATCTATTCTTTGTTTAAGGTGTTCTTGATCTAATTTAGTGGCTTCTGATAGCTCGGGAAGATGGTCTTTTGCATCCGATAAAAGCTCATGTAATGGATAATCCAGTAGTCTTATTATAATTGGCCTAGCCTGCATTACTCTGTACATTGCTAAAAAGTCTCTTCTCTGCATTGCTTCTAATCTTGCCAATGCTTCTAACTTTACTGCCTCCTCCTCATCCAAGACCCACGATTGAATTGTTAACGCCCTATTCTCACCCTCTAGCCTATCCTCTAAAAACATATACTCCGTTCTGGCTAAGCCTATACCTTCAGCACCAAATTGTAATGCTCTAGCAGCCTCATCAGAGTCATTAGCATTGGCATAAACTCTCATCTTGGCAATTGGATATAATAATTGTAAGAAGTCTTGCAAATCTGGGTCATCGGGACTCGGTTCTGTTAAAGTAGCTTTATAATTTAGTATTCTGCCGGTACTCCCATCAACACTAATATAGTCTCCTTCATTTATGGTAACAGTTTCGTCCTTATTATTTTGGTATGTAATCCTTTTATTTTCCTCATCAATATCTACTCCGGTACCAACAGCACAGGGTATACCTTTGTTCCTGGCAACAACTGCGGCGTGGGATGTTTTCCCACCACGGGCTGTTGCTATTGCTTCTGCAACAATCATCCCAGGGTAATCCGCAGGATTTGTTTCCAGCCGGCAAAGAATAACAGGGTCTCCTCTCGCCTTATATTCCAAGGCTGTTTTAACCTCAAAAACAGCTTTCCCGACACCGCCACCAGGGGAAGCGGCGACACCTGCGCCCCCCCGATTAACAACAATATCCTCTAGCTGAACTCCATCCCTTTTCATCGCCTCGTAATCTATCATTTTATGAAGTAGCTGCTCGAAATTTTCAGAAGTCGCCCTTAATACGGCTTCTCTCACATCAATTAATCCTTCCCGAACCATGTCGTAGCTTGATCTTATATTGGCTCGGCCGGTAAGTTTTCCATTTCTTGTCTGAAGCATATATAATTTGCCCCGCCAAACAGTAAATTCATAATCTTGCACCCTTTTTGCCCTTTGTTCAAGAATATCACACACCTTCATCAACTCGTCATATGCTTGTGGTATAGATTGTTCCATATGGGATAGAGGAAAAACATTTCTACTACCACTTACCACATCTTCTCCCTGGCCGCCTAATAAAAATTCGCCATAAGGATTTTCCCTATTCTTAATGCCTGTTGATGGGTCTCTGGTAAAACCAACTCCGGCGCAACAATTTATTGTGTTTTCATTTCCATAAACCATTGTTTGAATATTAACACCAGTCCAAACTTTTTCCGATAATTTTTCTGCTTTCCTATAATTTCTAGCTTTTTCACCCATTGCTGATTCTTCAATTCCTTTGATTGCCTCATGTAATTGCTGAAAATGGTCTTGTGGCAATTCTTTGCCATTCTCTTTATAAAGTTCCTTATATTGCTCAACAAGCACTTGTAAATCTGAAGAGGTTAACAATGTATCTTCTTGAACTCCAACCTCTTCCTTAAGACTGTCAAATATCGTTCTGAACCTTTTCCTTTCTATACCATAGACATTTCCCCCGAACATTTCATATAGTCTTCGCTGGCAATCAAGAATGAATTTTTTAGGTTGTTCTCTATCACCGTGTCTTTTAATATAGGCATCAACACATTTATCAGTCAGACCAAGATTAAGGATGGTTTCCATCATACCCGGCATAGAGACAGTAGCGCCGCTTCTTGCCGAAACAAGCAATGGGTCTTGTTCAATATCACCAAACTTATAACCTGTAACCTGTTCAAGTCGGTTAATATTTACTCTAATCTGTTCAGTCAAACCCTCTGGAAACTGACCGTCATTCTCAAAATAATAGCCACAAACATCTGTTGAGATAGTAAACCCAGGAGGCACAGGCAATCCCATATTAGTCATTTCATGCAATTGTGCGCCTTTATTGCCTAATACCTCTGCCATTTCATCGGAAGCATTGCCTTCTGCTTTCCCATCGCCAAAAAAATATATAAGTTTTTTACCCATCTTGCGGCTGCCTCCATAACTAGCGGAAATCTCTCTGGTCATATGTTATCTTACAATTATCATAGATGTCAATTCTGTGAGCAACAAATATTTCTTTAAAAGCTCCAGTTTAATCATCTCTCCCAGGCTTCCAAGATAGTTTGACAATCCGGGGTTGTGTGCATATAATTGGGAGAGCCGTCGAAGCAGGACTAAAACTTAATGGTTAGTCGGCTCCATATTCGCCAGATAGCTGAAGAAAGGGAAGAAAGCCTTTCTCCTTATGCTGTGAAAAGCAGGTTGTCACAGGGCAGGCTTAAACGCGAAGAGCACTGCCCGGTTCGCACCGCCTTCCAGCGTGACCGAGACCGCGTTATTCATTGCAAGGCTTTCCGCCGTCTCAAGCACAAGACACAGGTTTTCATTGCCCCACTGGGTGACCACTATGTGACCCGGCTCACCCACACCCTGGAGGTTGCTCAAATAGCTCGAACTATAAGCCGTGCCCTAAACCTTAATGAGGATTTGACTGAGGCAATTGCCTTAGGTCATGACCTGGGTCATACCCCTTTTGGTCATGTGGGTGAGGAGGTCTTAAATGAGCTCTACCGCCGGGGATTCAGACATAACGAGCAAAGTCTTAGAGTGGTTGACCTTTTAGAAAAGAATGGTCAGGGGCTCAATCTTACCTGGGAGGTAAGAGACGGCATTTTGAATCACTCTAAGACAAGGGTAGATATTCTGGGACAAGGCTGGGGAAAAGTAAATACTCTAGAGGGTGAGGTGTGTAAGATTGCCGATACCGTCGCCTATATTAACCATGATATTGGAGACGCCATAAGAGCTGGCATCATCACTGAGAATGATTTGCCACTATCAGCCGTTACTGTGTTAGGTCGCTTCCATTCACAACGCATTAATACCATGGTCTGTGATATTATTGACTCCTCATGGGCAGTAAGGGGTTATAATACCGAAAATCCTACTATAGGTATGAGCCCCCAGATTCAGGAGGCAACAAATAACTTGCGTGAATTTCTTTTTGACCGGGTTTACCGCCTGCGCTCATCCCAGAAGGAAGCAAAAAAGGCGAGAGAGGTGGTTCGCCTACTATATCACTACTTCAATGAGCATGAAGACAAGCTGCCACCAGAATACTCCTTTTACAGTGATGAGACTGAACAGAGGGTAGTTGACTATATCGCCGGTATGACCGACCAATATGCCCTGAGAATGGCTGAAGAGCTATCATTAACCAAAGGCAAGGCTAAATAACAAACGCCGTTTATTAAGGGGGAGAGGTTAATAATAGAAGTTGCCATAGGACTGTTAAGCTTAGCTTTGGCAATACTAGGAGTGATATTCATCAGGGGATGGAAAGGATGGTAGGGGGACTTAAATAAGAGGATAAGATGGGCGTTATAGACGAGGTAAAGCAAAGGACAGACATTGTAGAGGTTGTTAGCCAGCATACCTCTTTGACCAAATCCGGACGAACCTTCAGGGCACTATGCCCGTTCCATAGCGAAAAGCACCCCTCTTTCTTCGTCTATCCTGAGCAGCAAAGCTGGCATTGCTTTGGCGCCTGTAATACCGGTGGCGATATCTTTTCCTTTATTATGAAAAAACAAGGTATTGACTTTGGCGAAGCCCTACATCTTCTCGCCCAAAAGGCAGGGGTTACCATCCCTTCAAGGCTGGAGCCAGAAGCTGAAGGAAGGGAGAAGGCAAGGTTATATCAAGTTAATGAGGCTGCTGCCCAATATTTCCATAATTTACTGCTTAACTCTGCGGCAGGAGAAAAAGCACGAAGCTATCTAGCCAGCCGGGGTTTGTCATTAAAAACCATTACCGACTTTCAACTAGGCTTTAGCCTAAATAGCTGGGAAGCTCTAAAGCAATATCTAATGGAGAGAGGCTATACCGAGAGTGAACTACTGACTGCCGGTTTAGTAATAGAGACAGAGGCAGGACAAACCCATGACCGATTTCGTAATCGGTTGATGTTTCCCATACAAGACATCAAAGGACACACTACCGGTTTTGGGGCAAGGGTGCTTGATGACTCGCTACCTAAATACCTCAACTCACCACAGACGCCTCTCTTTGATAAAAGTAGTAGCCTATATGGCATAAACCTTGCCTCGTCAGCTATTAGACAGCAAAACCTGGTAGTGGTTGTAGAGGGCTATATGGATACTATCACTGCCCACCAAAATGGTTTCAACAATGTAGTTGCCTCTATGGGAACCTCAGTTACCGAGAAGCAGGTCAGCGTGGTAAAGAGGCTAACCAAAAATATGGCTTTAGCTTTAGATGCTGATGTCGCCGGAGAGGAAGCTAGCCTACGCGGTGTCAGCTATGAAAATACCCTTGGTGCTGAGGTAAAGGTTATCATCCTGCCTGGAGGAAAAGACCCGGATGATGTTATTAGACAAGATGCCAGAATTTGGCAAAAGCTGCTAGAAGAGGCTTTACCGGTGATTGATTACACCTTTAATATGGTTACCGCTAAACTTGACCTGACTAAAGCTAGGGATAAGTCTTTAGCTGCAGACAGGCTTCTGCCCATCATTGCTGAGATAAAGGACACTGTGCGCCAGGTTCACTATTTACAAAAACTGGCTCGCCTGGTCAAGGTCAGCGAGCGAAGCATAGAAGCTGCTTTAAGAAGAATTAAACCTGACCGCAAGGTTCAAGAGCCAAAGCCAGAAGCCATTGCCCACGCTCTGCATCCACTTTTGTCCAGCCCGGTTGAGGAGTATTGCCTTGTCCTCATGCTCCAGCACCCAGAGCTTAAAGATAGCTGCCACGGTCTTTCCCCGGAATACTTCGAAAATAGCTCAAACCATGAAATCTTCATCGCTCTAAAGCAAGCTAATGACCTATCATCACTTAAAGACAGGCTAGACGCTGCTATCTGGGAGCACCTTGATGCTATAATTAACAAGTACAAGAACCTACCCGCCAATCAAATAGAGACGAGATATGCTGATTGTGTCCTCCGCCTGCGAGAAAAGTTCCTCCGCAGTTTGGAGACAAAAAAAGAGGCGGTATTAGCCTTAGAAGCTGAGTTAGGAGGCACTGCTGCCGAGCTGGCCAAGCTTCAGGAGCAAGGGATAGAAGTTAGCGTTCAACTGGGAGAGGTTTTTACACAAAAGAGTCAGCGGAGGTCAGGAGCAAAGGAGGTAAGGAATGAGCTTAGAAAGCAGTAAGAACTCTACACGCTTCCCCTACCAAAATAAGAACGATGAGGAACTGCCTCCAGATAAAAGGCTAAACGCTGACTCTGAATCAGAAGTGCCAAATGTTTTACCTGTCTTTCCTCCCGAACCTGAGGAGGAAATAGAGACCAAAGACATAATTGAGCCAAGTCAACTATGGCGTGAGGCGAGGCATCTCGAGATTGAGAAACCTGAATCTGAGGCAAGGTTAGACTTAAAAACACCACTAGAACAACTGGAAGAGCAAGAGGTAGTAGATGACCCAGTTCGTATGTACCTCCATGAAATTGGTAGGGTGCACCTTCTCACCGCTAACGATGAAAAGGTCTTAGCCAAAAAGATGGAGGAGGGTAAACGCATCAATGAAATTAAACAAGACTACCTACACAGATATGGAAGGTTGCCTTCGGCAACTGAAATAGTAGTTAGCATACTCAATGAGCTGGGGCAGGCTTCGGCTACCATCCATTTGCTCCAGGAACAGCTTAATTTAACACCTCCCCCAAGCTTTGTGCAGACCATCACCGCTGGTAAATTGCGAGATAGCATCGATGGTGAGATAAATCAGCAACTAATCCAGGCTATCGCTCATAAGATAGATAGGTCAATACCCGAAACAGAGCAGCTTCTTATTAATCTGTCACTAAATATTGACCTGTTACCAAAGGAAGTCCTTAATGCTATCGGAGATAGTACCTCTCTAGCTGACATAGAGAAGCTAGTGACCACGACTGCTTTCATTAATTCCATTCAGGTTTATGAAAAGCAACTGGGAGCTTACCTGGAGGATATTGAGGGTGAGGCTGAAAAAGCGCAAAGGCGTCTCACTGAAGCCAACCTGCGTTTAGTGGTCAGCGTAGCCAAAAAACATGCTGGACGAGGCATGTCACTCCTTGACCTCATTCAGGAGGGGAATATAGGCTTAATCAGAGCCGTGGAGAAATTCGATTATCATAAAGGTTATAAATTCAGCACCTATGCCACTTGGTGGATTCGGCAGGCTATTACCCGAGCTATAGCTGACCAGGCTCGTACTATTCGCATCCCAGT
>Ga0209991_10001683_pt1 | contig 10082 bp, 9 predicted proteins | sample ChitaG_FD_183167 | JGI IMG/M metagenome (GOLD analysis project Ga0209991, IMG submission 183167) | Deep subsurface microbial communities from South Pacific Ocean to uncover new lineages of life (NeLLi) - Chile_00310 metaG (SPAdes)... | ecosystem: Environmental > Aquatic > Marine > Oceanic >... | reverse complement strand
CCCTTCGGCCTCGAGTCGTTCGACCTGGAGGCTCTCGACAGGCTCAGGGCCGAGAGGCTATTACCCAATTTTGAAACGACATGGTCCCGTTTAACGGGATTTGAAGGGCATAACAAAAAAAGACACCCATGCCACTCCTTCAAATTTTGAGCAGATACAGTCTATCTGCTTTCTAATTTAGAGAAAATGTTCCAGGAGCGAAGTATTTGTATCGCCCTCCTTAACTGATTATCATTATCAATACGCCTTCGGATGCGAGACTCCTCATCTGGTAGGATTCCACTCTTTTTCTCCTCCTCTAAATCTGGGGTCTCTTTTTTGATATGGCCTTTCAAATCCCTTTCTCTTATAAAAGCGGGTTTTTTTGTTTCAAGTTTTTCCTTTGGTGGTATAAAGGCAACCTTTATATCCGGCTCGATACCGCTTGCCTGTATCGATCTTCCACTTGGAGTATAGTATATTGCAGTTGTTAGGCGCAATCCTGAACCATCTGAAAGAGGGAAAAGGGTCTGAACAGAGCCTTTCCCAAAGGTAGTAGAGCCTAAGATAAGGGCCCTCTTGTTGTCCTGTAAAGCCCCTGCCACTATCTCTGATGCGCTTGCACTTCCCTCATTAGTCAAGACAATCATAGGATATTTTTTGGGCTTCCTGTTCTTATGGGCAACACTTTTTTCTTCTTTTTTATCCCGGCCCTTGATAGAAACAATCAGGCCTGAATCAAGAAATTCATCGGCTACCTTTACAGCCTGAGATAGCAATCCCCCAGGATTGTTTCTCAAATCTAGAATCAAGCCTTTCAATTCCTTTTTGTTCTCCATCTCTTCTAAAGCCTTGGAAAGTTCTTTACCAGTGTTGCTTTGGAAATTAGAAATCCTGATATAACCTATATCGAAAGGAAGGAAAGACGAGCGAACACTCTTAATGGGTATCACATCCCTGGTTATCATAAAATCTATCGGTTTTTCTAAGTCTTTCCTTCTAATAGTAAGTTTAATCTTGCTACCTTTAGGCCCCCGAATAAGTCTAACTGCCTCCTCCGGCGTGGATAAATCTTTAGTTGATTTGCCCTCTATCATGATTATCTGGTCTCCCGCCTTTATCCCAGCCTTAAATGCAGGTGTCCCTTCAATAGGGGAGACTACGGTGAGAACATTATCTCTGATGGTTATCACAATCCCTACCCCGGAAAAGCTTCCCTTTGTATCTACCATCAATTCCCTGTATTCTTCTGGGCTCATAAAAGCGGAGTGGGGATCCAGGGTCCTAACCATACCCTTTATAGCCCCATATAGAACATCCTTTGGGTCTGTGTCTTCAACATAGTTTTTTTCAATCTTATGTAAAACTTCGCTCAGAACCTCTATATTCTTGTATACCTCTTTTGTACCAGCCAAAATATCTTGATGGCTATCGTTGATTAAACACAACAATATCAAAACAATAAAAATAATTATCTTGTAACAAAAATGGTTATGTCTTGTTTTTAACATCTCTTTTCTCCTCTTTTAGAAATATGTTTCTCTTCTTAAATATATTGTACCCTATTTAAGCCATCCTTTGGGGTCAAGATGATTCCCTCCTTTTCTTATTTCAAAATATATCCCTGGTCCTACCTGCCAGCCAGGATCTCCCACCAAACCAACTACTTCTCCTTCTGAAACCATCTCTCCCTTTTCCTTAACTCTCTCCTCAAGGTGGGCGGAAATAGTAAAATAATGCGATCCATGGTTAATAATCACCAACTGTCCGTATCCTTTAAACCATCCGGAATAGTCTATCCTGCCAGGAAAAACCGATCTAACCGCCTCCCCTGGAGAACCTTTGATATATATTCCCTTTCTATGCATAAATGGATTAGATCCAAATTGTTTGACGTCTCTCAGTATTTTTCCCTTTAACGGTAGGGGTAATTTTCCTTTCATTTTAGCAAACCTTTGCGGCAATAGGCTTTCCTTTTCTTCGGTCTCTAAATGCAACATGGTCTCATTTAAAGCCTGTGCTGCCTCTCTCAGTTCCTTAACTGCTTTTGTATAAAATTCCTTCTCCTTATGTATCTTTATCAACAAAAAAACTTTTTTTTCAATATATTTTTCAAGCAGTGCCATCCTCCTGTTCTTGTCCTTTTCTAACGCCTCAATTTTGTCCATATTTTCCTTGAGTATACCTAACTCATCCTCGATCTGCCTCATCTGCCTGTCCAACATATCCGTAATTTGTTTATCCTGGGCCATAATAGCCTTCATATACTTTATTGTCTTTTGAAATTCTTGTAGGGTAGTAGAGGTAGCAAGAATCCATATATATCCAGGCCTTCCAAATTTATAGAAAGCTACTAATCGTTTTTTTAAATATGCCTTGACAGCATAGGAAGACTGGTTTAGCCTCTGAATCCTTTTCTGCCTAACCTGGACCTCACTTGAAATCTTTTCTATCTGGCTTGATAGCTCCTTTAATGACCTCCTGTTTATAACCACCTCTTTTTCCAGTCTTTCGATCTCTCCCAAGATACCCTTTTCTTTAATATCAACACTAAGCAGCTCTTCTTGCTGTTCTAAAAGATCTTTTTCTATCTGCTGAATCTGGGAACGAGTACTTTCGTTAGAAGATCTCTCTTCTGCCCCTGAAAAATCTATTAAGAAAAAGCTAAAAATAATGGCACATAGAATGGATAAAAATGTTCGAAAAATTTTGATTTTCTGATTCATGTTCTAAAAAAGCGACCCAAAGATATTGTGCTCCCAATAAACCCAATAATAACACTCATAAATAACAAAAAAAGAATAAATTGAGGAGAAAGAAAGACAATATCAAGAGAGGCAAACCCAATTCTAATGTCTATTCTGGTTATGACTATTATATAAACTAAAAAGAGAATGATTAAGGCAACTGCACCACCAAGAAACCCTTGAATTGATCCTTCAATCATAAAAGGAATCTTCACAAAGCGATTGGTCGCACCTACCAGCTTGAGTATTTCAATCTCTTCCTTTCGAGAATAGATAGTCAATTTTATTGTATTAGTGATGATAAAAAGAGCTGCTAAAAAAAGTAATCCTCCAAAAATCATGCCTACAATCTTTATTGCCTCCATTACAGTCTGAAATCTTCTTATCCATTCCTGACTGTATTGAACCTCATCAACTGTATCAATTTTCTCCAATTTTGTTTTCAATTGATAAGGAAGGGAATCTCTGTCTTTATCTCTCGAAAGAATAATCTCAAGGGAAGCAGGCAAAGGATTCTCCTTTAAACCATCAAGCAGTCCAGCTTTGTCCCCTAGCTTTCTTCTAAGACTCTTCATAGCATCATCCTTGGAAACAAACCCTTTGATAGTCACCCCAGGAAACAGAAACAATTCTTTCTCTATGTTTTCAATCACAACTCTATCTGGTTCCCCTTTGAAATAAATAGACATAGTCAACGATCTTCCCTGTTCCTCTGTCCAATAATTTAAATTTACAAAAATAAGAATAAAAGTATAAAAGATAAGGAATGCTATGGACATTGTGCCTATACCTATCAGATGAACTAATCGATTCTCAAAAATGTTTACCATAGCCTGCCTGATAAAATAATGAAATATCGTAATTTTCATTTACACTATCCTGCCCTTATTAAGCGTAATTATTCTTCTGGTTGTATCCTTTAACAACTCCTGGCTATGTGTTGCCACAAGTACTGTTGTGCCCTTAATATGTATCTCCTTTAAAAGGGCCATTATCTCCATTGTTAGATCAGGGTCAAGATTTCCAGTTGGTTCATCAGCCAAGAGAATCAAAGGATTATTGACTATTGCCCTAGCAATAGCAACTCTCTGCTGTTCACCACCTGAAAGCTGAGGAGGATAGTAACCTTCCTTGTTTGCCAGGCCTAGATATCTGAGTGTCTGATGAACCTTCTTGCGTATCATATAAAAAGGAAAACCCATTATTTCCAGAGCTAGGGCTACATTTTCAAATACATTGCGCCTTGGAAGTAATTTAAAATCCTGAAATATTACCCCTATTCTCCGACGTAATAGTGCTAGCTCTCGATCCTTGATCCTATTAAGATTCCTTCCGTCGACCAGTGCATTCCCGCTTGTTGGCTTCTCTGCACAGAAGATTATCTTTAACAATGTAGTCTTTCCTGCACCACTAGGCCCAGTAATGAAAACGAATTCCCCTTTCTTTACTGTCAGATTTATATCTAATAGTGCCGGGTTTTTTGAGCCAAAATTTTTATAAACTTGGAATAGTTGGATCATTATAAAAGGAAATAGACATTAGGGGCTTCGCCACAATTGGAACATAGGGGTAATGGAGTCATGGTGTAATTGGTTTACCTGCCCGCCATCGTCCCTCTTTTCAGGACTCAGGCGATGCGGGCAGGGAGGATGAAAAACAATTGAGATAATTTTTTCCGCTTTTATTTCCCAATGCTCAGATAATACATCACTCCATTTAGATGCTATCAAGTGGTTACAATTAAAAAGGTTATGATTTTCCGCCGCGGATAGAAATTCCGAAACGTTTACCTTTCATGATTCAAGCATGAGCAAGATGGGTTTTTTAACATTTCACTTGGCATATTCAACGGCCCTGGTTTCTCTTATTACTGTCACCTTAATCTGCCCGGGATAGGTAAGATCCTTTTCTATCTTTTTTGCTACCTCACTGCATATCATTGTTGACTCAAAATCATCAACCTTATCGCTCTCTACTATTATCCTCAGCTCTCTGCCTGCCTGGATTGCATACGACTTATTAATACCTTTAAAAGACATGGCGATCTCTTCCATATCCTCCAATCTCTTCACATACGTCTCGTACATCTCTCTCCTAGCCCCGGGCCTAGCACCAGATAAGGTGTCGGCCGCCTGAAGTAGGGCATCCATAACAGATGTAGCCTGAATATCTTCATGGTGAGCAGCTATAGCGTGAATTACCTGCTCAGATTCACCATATTTCTTGGCCAGATCTGCACCTATGAGTGCATGTGCCCCTTCTACCTCATGATCTACTGCCTTTCCGATATCATGGAGAAGTCCAATTCTCTTGGCCTGTTTTTCGTCTAACCCTAACTCCGACGCCATTATGCCACATAAGAAGGCGACTTCCATGGAGTGCTGTAAAACATTCTGAGCATAACTTGATCTATATTTTAACCGACCGATTAATTTAATCAATTCTGTATGAATACCATGGAGTCCGATATCAAAAGTAGCCTGCTCTCCAGCCTCTTTAATTTTTGTCTCAATTTCTCTGCTCACTCTTTCCACGATCTCCTCAATCCTTGCCGGGTGAATCCTACCGTCTTCAATTAGCCTCTCCAAGGCCACCTTAGCAATCTCTCTCCTAATTGGATTAAACCCTGACAGTACTACAGCTTCAGGCGTATCATCAATTATAAGACTTATTCCAGTAGCTGCCTCCAAGGCCCTAATGTTCCTTCCTTCTCTCCCGATAATCCTTCCTTTCATCTCATCATTTGGTAGATTAACCACAGACACACTCTCTTCAGCCACATAATCACCAGCATATCTCTTGATGGCCAAGGCCAAGATCTCCTGTGCTTTTCTGTTAGAGATCTCTCTTGTCTCAGTCTCTATTTTCTTTATGAGTCTGGAGGCCTCATGGCGTGCCTCTGATTCCATAGAAGAAACGAGCATCTCTTTCGCCTCTGCTACTGAAATACCGGCAATTCTCTCTAATTTCTGTCTCTCTTCTTCGATCAGGCTATCGAATTCTTTTTCCTTCCTCTTCAAATCATTTTCCCGGTTCACTAAGGCCACTTCCTTTTTGGAAATCAGTGCTTCTCTTTGCTCAAGTTGCTCTATCCTCTTATCTAAGGTTTCCTCTTTTTGGAACAATCTTCTTTCCTGGCCCTGCAGGTCCTTCCTTCTTGACCTCGTTTCCTCCTCAAAATCAAGCTTCATCTGATAAAGTTTGTCCTTGGCCTGTAGCTGGGCCTCTTTTCTGATTGTTTCTGCTTGCTTGCTGGCTTCAAGGACAATCTTTCTCGAATAGTCTTCTGCAGAATCAAGCTTATTCTCTAGTATCTTTTTGCGGATAATAATACCTACAAACACTCCTGCTATAATTGCTGCTAATGCAACAATAACTAACTGAGTAACCAACATATTTTCATCACCGCCTTTTATTTTGTTAAGATTTTTCTTAAGGAAAAAAGAGGGGTTGATAGAGGTTTAGCGGAATGATAGATAATGGAATGTTAAGCAGAACTTACTAACGTAAAGAGCTAAATAGTTCCCTCAAAAAAGTCGGGAAATTGCGAATCAAGTATATTATATAAGGCTTATTTCTTGTATATCTAAATTTATTTTTTTTCAATTTCTGCCAACAATAATGTTATCTTCATTTGTTCAATTATAAAGTCAAGTGGCAATTTATTCCCCAGCCCTAGACCTATCAATCCACTCTTTTTATTTTCCCCCGCTGCAATGCCGTGTCAGCGGATCTTTTTGAACCTAATCTCACGCAGGTGGGCATTCCGTTAGCCCGTTAGGTCTTTTTCTACCATCAAAAAAGGCACACAAGGATAAGAGGGAACTCCCAGTTACATTAGTGTTGGCTCAAAAATCTTCCACCAATCACGAACATAGCAGGGGAATAATTTAGTTTAATGCTAAACCCAAGTTTTGTATTAATCTCTTGGATCTGTTATTGATTTCGGCTAACAGAACCTCCTTTTCTTTTATAAGCTGAAAATAATCTCCTGCTATATCAAGAGCAGTTAAAATAGCTTTCTTGTCTTCGGATAATTCTCTTTTAGAATCGCTTATCTCCCTTAACCTTTTGTCCACATACGCTGCTACCTTCAATATCTGTTCCCTATCATCCGAGCCTCTTATAGCATACTCGGTATCCTTTATCCTAATTTTAACTTTCTCGCCCATGGAACACATCTTTTAAGATTATAAAGTAAATTCTTCTATTTTTTCTAAAAGAGTTGCTACTCTTTTTCTAATTAAGCCCCTATCGGCCTTGAGGGTCTCTATCTCATCAGTAAGTAAGCCAATCTTTTTCTCTTGGCTTTGAACATTCTTCTCTAAGTCAATTTTCTCCTCTTTAAAAGAGCTCACTATCGAAATGAGTGATTCGATCTTCTCCTCTAATAGACCAAATTGTTCTAATTCATTTAATCCCATATGGAGCTTCAAGTTGTTTTATGTTTAAGTATATCTTTCTTGTAAAGAAAGTCAAGTGATAAGAAAATGAGGCAGGTATTTAAATAGAGAGAATATAGTGGAAACGATAGGCTTTTTATCCAATAATTTTAAAAAATCGTAAAATAAAAAAAAGAATTCCAACAACCAAACCAAACAAGGCACAGATCTGGGCAATCAAAAAGAGGTAAAATAATCTTGTCTTGGTATCCCTATCCCTTTCATAGATCCTTTTTCTTCTGCCCGACCCAACAGTCATATTGTGTGCACCCTATATGACAATCCCAATTCCATAAAATCGGAAACAAACTCAAATTTCAAACCCGGCCGCCTTGCCTGAGTCCCGCAAAACGGGACGATGGCGGGCAGGTCAAGCCCAAAATCCAGCAGAAAGATATTAGGGCATAAATAAAAATATAGCTCCTTTATCTAACAGAGTAAAGATTTTGACATTTGGGCTTTATGTAGCATGGAAATTATTTTCAGGTGAAAAAAGGACAATATGATAAAGGAGGGTTTTCAAACCCCTTCCAGTTTACTTCTTTCTTGCTTCAAGAGAGGCCTTGATCTTCTTTAATCTTAAGAAACTTTCTCTTTCTATCTCTTCCATCCTCATTTCTATATGCTTAATCGTTGCCCTAAGCCTGGGGATAACAATGTATTCCAATGCATTAACCCTTCTTTTTGTCTTTTCTACCTCCTCGGCAATCCTCCTGACAGACTCTTCCACCTCTGCCAGTTTCACAGTTAATAAGATAGATTCCTCAAAACTTTTTGCGGCATCATCAAGTTTTGCGTTTGTACTTAAAAAGCCGTAACCTCTCTCATTTAATCGCCGAACAAGATTTTCGATTTTCATAATAGGTACTGAGACACCCATTATGTTTTTAATCATAAAATTTAAGTCTATATCTCTTAATGTTATCTCACTTATCTGTTCTATATCCCGAGATCCCAACAAAACTTCAGCCATTAATAGGTTGTAAAAAGCTCCCTTTAAGTTTTCCTCTACCCTCTTTCTTGCGTCCTTATATTCCTTGATCACTACCATGAACTCGGAAATCAGTGCATCTCTCTTTTCCTTTAAAAGTTTATGTCCTTTGTCAGCAAGCTTAACCCTTTTTTTGAGCTTTAATAGCTCCATCCTTGTGGGCTTAACATTTTGTAGAATCTCTGCCATTTACTCGTTGCTCGTTGATAGTTAATGGTTATTGATAATTGCAAATTAATTAATAGTTTCGAGGTTCCAGTTTCAAACTTCAAGTTTCTTCTTTTAGGTCTCTTTCTTGTAATATTGCTTAACGTATTTTTCGTCTATCCTTTTTAGTTCCCCTTCTGGGAGACTTGAGAGAAGTTCCCACCCCAAATTAAGTGTTTGTTCAATGGTTCTGTTTTCATCCACTCCCTGAGAAACAAACCTCTCTTCAAAAATATCTGCAAACTTTAAATTGAGGCGATCCCTTTCGCTTAATGCCTCCTCTCCTACAACTGCAACTAGGCTCCTCACATCCCTTCCTTCAGCATATGCAGAATAACATTGGTCAGACACCCCTAAATGATCTGCCCTTGTTCTGCCTTCACCTATCCCTTCATTCATGAGCCTCGATAGGCTGGGTAGAACATCTACGGGAGGATAGATTCCCTTTCTGTGCAACTCACGAGAGAGAACAAATTGTCCCTCAGTTATATATCCTGTCAGATCAGGTACCGGATGTGTTATATCATCATCTGGCATAGAGAGGATTGGCATCTGGGTAATAGAGCCTTTTCTTCCTATGATTCTTCCTGCCCTCTCATAATTGCTTGCTAAATCGGTATACATATAACCCGGATACCCTCTTCTTCCGGGAACCTCTTCTCGTGCCGATGAAATTTCCCTCAGGGCTTCACAGTAATTGGTCATATCTGTAAGTATAACCAGTACATGCGTGTCGTAATTAAAGGCAAGAAATTCCGCTGCTGTAAGGGCCATTCTTGGTGTAATAATCCTCTCAATGGCTGGGTCATCAGCCAGATTGATAAAGGAAACTATCCTCTCCAATGCCCCGGTGGATTCAAAGCTATTCATGAAAAAATTTGCCTCTTCATGGGTTATCCCCATAGCAGCAAAGATTACAGAGAAAGGTTCCTCTGAACCCAAAACTGTAGCCTGCCTTGCTATCTGTGCGGCAAGTTCATTATGGGGTAATCCAGCGCCTGAAAAGATCGGGAGCTTTTGCCCCCTCACCAAGGTATTCATTCCATCAATGGTGGAGATACCGGTCTGGATAAATTCATTCGGATAGTCCCTTGCCGTTGGGTTAATAGCTGCACCTATAATTGGTAGTCGAGCCTCTGGAATGATCTCCGGGCCACCATCAATCGGTCTGCCCAGACCATCAAAGGACCTTCCAAGGATCTCCTTGGACAGAGCTATCCTCATAATGTCCCCAGAAAATCTGACTCTTGTCTGGTCCGTATCAAGCCCTCTTGTGCCTTCAAATACCTGTACGATGGCCAGATTCTCCTGTGACTCCAAAACTTGACCCATTCTGTTGTCACCTTCAGGTGTCCTGATATAAACGACCTCTCCATAGGCCACCTCTTCCACGCCTTCGACAATCATAAGAGGTCCTGCAACCTGGGTAACAGACCTGTATTCCCTTGATTTTATATCCTTAGCCTTATCTTTCATTTTTGGTTCCTCAAAGCTTCAAATTCTATTTCAATGGCCTTTATTAACTCCTCATATCTCTGTGGAAAATCAGGGTTTGGCGTGTACTTCATTCGAGCTATCTCATCCTTAACCTTCACTGCTGCTGTTCTGCTGGCCAAAATGCCTGACTCAATTGCCTTGTTTACCTCTTGGTAGAATTTCATAATGATCTTAAGCATGAGAAACTGCTTCTCTTTGGAGCAATAGGAATCTATTTCG
>Ga0209991_10001682_pt1 | contig 10082 bp, 8 predicted proteins | sample ChitaG_FD_183167 | JGI IMG/M metagenome (GOLD analysis project Ga0209991, IMG submission 183167) | Deep subsurface microbial communities from South Pacific Ocean to uncover new lineages of life (NeLLi) - Chile_00310 metaG (SPAdes)... | ecosystem: Environmental > Aquatic > Marine > Oceanic >... | reverse complement strand
TTGCCAGAAGTGATACTCTCGATCAAAAATGAGACTCTTTTTATCATTAATGTTCGCCATGGCTTCCTTAGCGCTGGGTAGTGACCTGACACCGAGAAAGAAGAAAAGGGCTAGAGAATAGGCGATAAGCATGCCGGAACCGTTGAGTTGCCAGATAATTAAAGGCAATACGGCTAGCCCGACGATAATTGCCAGCCTGACATTGCTGGTAATGACGATGACTACAACCATTATCGCCAGGCTGATGGCAAACTCACCGGGGACTAGGGCAAAGAGCACTCCCAAGGTAGTGGCGGCGCCTTTGCCTCCCTTAAATCTCAGAAAAACAGGCCAATTGTGCCCGACGATGGCGGCGAAGCCAGCGATGAATATCCATATCAAGGGGAGACCCAGCCATTGGGCAATAAGCACGGCGACTGCACCTTTGGCTATGTCAGCAAGCAGAACGGCTAAACCAGGTAATAGACCTATCTCCCGAGCGGTGTTTAAGGCGCCTATATTACCGCCGCCCACTTGCCGAATATCAACCCCCTTTTTAAGGCGGCTGACGATATAAGCCGAAGGGATAGAGCCCAACAGATAACCGCTCACCGTCGCTATCACCGCATTGAATATCATTTTTAATGGCTCCCGTAGCTTTCTGTCAGAAAAAGATTAAGCTATTATACTATTCTCTCAATCTTCAGTGTAAAAGGCAAGCCCAACGGTCCCGGTGCCACAGGCATAACCCATTATCGGGCTGAACTCGGTAAGCCACAATTCGACGCAATTGAATTCAGCGGATACTCGCTCCTTCAGCTTCTCACCCTCATCCGGGGCATAAGCATGCATTACGGCCACATGCACTGGACTTTGCCCCACTTTCTTTCGCATCATTTGCAGGATGCGTTCGATGCCGTTTTTCCTGTTTCTTACGGCGCTGACAAAATGTACCGCTCCGGAAACAGTAAGAATTGGCCTGATATTGAGTATCGAGCCTACCTGAGATGCTATCTTGGGTATGCGCCCGGAGCGGTAAACATGGCGGATAGTATCCAGAAGGACAATACAACTGACCTTGTCTCTTATCTCCTCGGCGGCGCTGACTACCTCAGCCAGACCCTTTCCCTCCGCAGCTGTTCTGGCGGCAGCTAAAGCAATAAAACCTTCGGCAGGGGTAGCCGTATTGGAGTCTAATATTTCTAAGGAGATATCAGGAAGTTCGGTTTTAGCTAGCTCTTTCGCGTCTTGAGCAACATTATAGACGGTGCTGAGTTTGACAGAGACGGTTACACAGAGGATATCCTTGGCTTGCTGGCTTGCCTTTCGGTAGGCGTTGAGGCAGTCTTCGGGAGAGGCAGCCGATGTCTTAAAAGACTCCGGGTCTTTTAGGAATAATTCATATGCCTCCGAAGGGGTTATATCTACCCAGTCTTTGTAGAGTTTGCCCCCGGCAAAAAAGTTAATCGGGATAATTTCAATCCCATACTGCTCGACCAATTCCCTGGTGAGGCAAGCAATGCTATCAGTGACGATGGCTACCTTTTTCGTTGCAGACCTCCTCTAATTGGCTACTCGCGTTGGCAATCGGTAACTTATGCGGCGTTTGAATATTCGTCGACCTTTTCTTAGCCATCGGTCCAGCAGCGGGGGCACTAAGAAAAGTCCCCACATCACCAGAATTAGACCGACAAACGTGGTCAAACTGAGCCTACCACTAGCATAATAGGCAACCATGGTTAACGTTAAGAGTCCCGAGATAATTAATAAAACTATCCTCAACCAGCGCTGTCGCAGACGAATGAAGGCAGCGATAGTTAACGCTAAGATTAAAAAGCTCAGTCCAATCCAGGGAGCAAAATAATACACGCGCTGCAAAGTGTATTCGGTGAATCGACCATCTGGTGCCACCGTTAAAAACCAGCCGATGATAATTGGCGTTGGCAGTAGCATTAAAGAACTAAACAGCCAGTCTCGCCTGGTGGTTTGCACCACAATACAGAAGAGCCACCACAGGGCCAGCGGGAAATAGAGGGGTATGGCCAGTAATGACCAGCCTTTAGGTAGATGAGGTAAAAGGAGACCAACGACGACTACTGGCAGTAAAGAGTAACCCAGCCACGAGAAAACCCAAGTTGGTTTACCATGTACCCAACCATAGATGACGGTAACTAGGATTAGCGTGAGCGTGATTGAGAGCCAACCAATATGGTGCCACCAATTGAGCACAAACAAGATGCCAAAGAGCAGGTGCGGCATTGAAGCCAGTAACGCTTGCCGCCAACTACCCTGGCTATGGGCTTCATATATCTGCCGGGCGATCAATTTGGCCGAGCCCAGCAGTCCAAGACAAGTCTCGGTTGCCTCTTCTTCAGAGAGCCCGGCTTCCTTCAGTTCCTGAAGCTTATCTTCGACATGTGTCTCGAGCTCACTGATGACTTCTCTCTCTTCAGAGCGGTCAATCCTTAAATTATCTCTAATATCTTCCAGGTAATGACTTAATGAGGTTGTCATTGCCCCTGCCTTTTAATAACTCGCCGGTTAAAAAATCAGATTCATGGCATGCAGGAAGTCCTGCCAATGAACTCTCTCCGCGGCCAGCTTAGAGTGTCCTTTAGCCGTGATGCGATAGTACCGCCTCGGCCGACTATTAGACAGCAGCTGCCACTTACCCAGAATTAAGCCGGCCTTTTCCAAGCGGTGGAGAGCCGGGTAAAGGGTCCCTTCCTTAAATTTGAAGTAGCCTTGACTCCTTTTCTCAAGCTCCTTGATAATCTGATAACCATACATTGATTGCTGCCCAATCAAGCAGAGAAGCAAAGAATTGGCACTTCCCCTGATTAGCTCTCGTCTTGGTTCCATTTTTTACCTCGTCTAATATAATACATAGAGTAACTATATATCATTTTACTCAGATAGTTGCTGGTTTGCAACCATTAGGCCTGGGGAATTGATGAATAAGTTGAGCAACATCCAAATACGCCGGGAACATATTGCCGGCTTGACTTACTCCTGACGCGAGGCTAACTCTACCAGTTGGTTCAGGACTTCTTCCATCTTCCGTAATTCTTCTCCCCAGCCAGCCCAATTACCTGCCTTGAGATGCTCCTGCGCTTTAGCATAGTGCTCTTGGGCTAACTCCGCTAACTCCGCTAGCTCGGCTAGCTCGGCTAGTTCGGCAGGCATCCCCGGAGTAGCTGGAGGAGCCGATACCGGAAGCTCTTCTGCGGACAAGCCAGGATAGATGGCGCTCAGGCTCTGGGCAAGGGTCGGCTCCATGGCGATCAGGTCGCCACTGGCGACGACGACTCTCTTTAGTTCTGGTAATTGCCCCCTTTCGGCTTTGAGATAAACTGGCTCCACGTAAAGAATCGATTGCTCAATAGGTATCACCAGCAGGTTACCTCGGATAACCTGGGAGCCTTTTTGCCCCCACAGGGTAAGCTGACTGGAGATGGTGGGATCCTGATCGATTCGGGCTTCAATCTGTCTTGGTCCGTAAATCAGCTTATCCTTGGGGAAATCATAGGCAATAAGTTTACCGTACTTATCACCGTCACTGCGCGCTGCCAGCCAGGTAATCATGTTGTCTTTCTGGGTGGGAGTGAAGGGAAGCATCAGCACAAATTCCTCTCGCTCTTCACCGGGCAGCCTCATTATCACGTAGTAAGGTTCCATACTTCGTTCGGCGTCAGCGTAGGTCTCAACCGGGATTGACCACAAGTCCTCTTTATTGTAAAAGACCCTGGGGTCTTGCATGTGATAGGTTTGATACACTGATACCTGTACCTGGAAAAGGTCTTGGGGATAGCGCAGGTGCGCCCGAAGTGATTCTGGCATTTCCTCTATTGGGGTAAAGAGAGCCGGAAAGATAGCGGCGTAGGTATTGACCACGGCATCTTCTGGGTCGATGAGGTAGAAGGTAACTGAGCCGTCATAGGGACTGATGACCACTTTGACACTGTTACGGATGTAGTTAATGCCTTCCGGGGTGGGCTGGGAATAGGGATAGCGGTCAGAAACAGTATAGGCATCCTGTATCCAGTATAGCTTGCCATCGTCAATCACAATATATGGGTCGCTGTCTAGCTTGAGAAAGGGGGCCAGATGCTGCACTCGTTGCCGGATGTTGCGGCGATAAAGAAGCTGGCTATCTGCAGTCAATTCCCCACTAATCAGGAGGTTAATGTCGCCGAGTTCCCAGGCGAAAGCCAGCTTACGGATGAAGGGATTCAACTTTATCCCGTTCCCAGCTTCATATCTGGTATAGACATTGGTATCTCCCTTGGGGTAGTCGAATTCCGCAATCTTAGTGTTGACAATGACATAATCTTCTGTCTTCTCCCCAAAGTAAATCTCCGGCCTCTCAATCTTAATCGTGCCAATAGGTGGTACATCTTTGACCCAAAGATTGGGTAAACCCCGCTCAGTGACTTCATTGGTCGGACTTAGCGCGACGCCATAGCCGTGGGTAAACTGGAGACGTCGATTAATCCAGGTCTGGGCTTGAGCGGCAAGCTTTTCCGGAGAAAGCTCTCGTGCTCCGAGTAGTACCTGACGATAGCTACCATCAATTTCGTAGCGGTCAACGTCAATGTCTACAAAATCATAGTACAGTCTTATTGACTGTATCTGGTTATAAGTATCCTTGAGAGGACGGTAATCCCATAACCTGATATTATTTATCGTGGCACTATTTCGGGCAATATCTTCCTCGCTTGGGGCAACTTCAACCGGGATATCCTTTTCCTCGATTCGGTCAAGCCCGAAGGCAAGTCGGGTTAGTTGGATGTTGTACTTAATATAGGGCCTTTCTTTATCTAACTCATTGGGTTCTACCAGGAATCTCTGCATGATTGCCGGATAGATACTCCCGAAGATAATGGCTAAGACCATCCATAATCCTATGGGCATTAATAACCAATGCTTTCCGTGGCGAAAGATGCCAATTAATAGCAGCAGGCCTGATATTATGGCAATAACAATGAGAATCCGCCAGGCCAGCCATTGGGCATGGGCGTCGGTATAGCCGGCACCAAAAATGACACCACGCTCGGAGTAGAGAAGGTCAAAGATTTTAAGACGGTAGCTCCAGGCAATGAGAAAGAAGATAACAGCCCCCAGTATTGAAAGGTGTCCTTTAATGGCGATGGTAAAAGCGGTGCGGCGCAAACCAATATTGAGCACATAAATGGTAGCCGTAAAAATGAGGATGATGATGGTAGCCCATATCAACCATCCCTGAATGAATTGGTAAAGAGGGAGATTGAAGATGTAAAAGGCGACGTCTCTACCTAGTAGGGGCTCAGTGATATTGAAGTTGGTTGCGTTGGCGAAACGTAAAACCATTTCCCATTGCCCAGAAGTAACCAGACCGAAAATAAGGCTTAGAAAAAGAGCCGAGATTAAGACGCCAATATCGAACATACGACGCACGATGACTAATCCTTGTCCGATGAAAACATTACCTTCACTTACCGGAGATAATCGCCGTGCCAGGAAAAGATTAGACAAGAGTAGCACCAGAAAGACAAAAGCACCGGCAGCGAAAAGCCATAATCTTGTGGTCAGGATGGTGGTGTAGACGCTACTGAACCCCAGGCTATCGAACCAGAGCCACTCGGTGTAGATGCCCCTGCCGATGGCGGCAATGATGAAAAGAAAGACCAGCGTGCCAATGATAATAAGCCACCTTCGGGCAGGGCTGGGTCTTCTTTCCCTCTTTGGGGGCTTGGGAGGGGCAGGACTTTCCTTCCCCCATATCCTATCTAGATCACTAAAATAACTCATATTATTTATTCTTATAGCTGCCAAAAGCTGTTTAATTGCTCAAAATCGATTATGCCGCTTTCCGCGATGTTCTCGACTTCAATACCGGCCTCAACGGCCGCCGCCACCGGGTTTAGTCCACCGAGCAGCACCATGCCAACCCGATTCAGACCAATGGCAATTTGGCAGATTGGTTCGCTGGTGTTGCCCAAGGCATAAACGCCACTGATGCCAGCCTCTTTGAGTGAAGTGATTACTTCCTGGGCAATTAACCGGGACGGGGCCGGTATTTCACGGAAATTAGCCAGTATTTTGCCATTGCCGGTTCTGGATACTTCGCCGACACTGGTCATCTTGGCGCGGATGTATTGCTCGGACGGGTCTAGGGAAGTACCAGCGTAGTTGATGATGGCGACAAAGCGCCTTGGTTTTGAATCTCTAACTTCAAGCATGCCACCAAACCTGGATTCAGTAGGAATCCCTGCCTTGAGTAATACACCATTAATGACCACACTACATACCGTGGCTAGGCCAATTTTACCTTTCGGAACTACTACCGAACCAAGTTTTTCTCCTTCCGGCGCGGTGGCGACGAGGTCGCTGACACATATTCCGGCTTTGAAGGCGTCTCTCATCGCCGCTAGTGCCTTTTTGAAATCATTCTGATCAATGAACGAAGTGTTTATCGGGATTTGGCCAGTTCGTGTTTTGGGGTCGAAAGTAGTGTGGAAGGCTAGTAGCTCAAGTTTCTCGTGGATGAAACCGACTTGTTCCGGTGTCAGTGCCATCTTGAGTTCCTCGAGACCTTGGGCGGTGAGCATTCGGCCATCATGACCCATTGGCTGAGTATAACCACGCTCGTCGGTTATTCGAAGGTGATATCTAATGGCTCTTTCGCTTAAGAAAATACCGTGGCGCTCAAGTTCTCGGGCAATGGTGATTGACCCCAATGACTCAGTTGACTCACTCAAGACCTTGAGAATGGCGATAACCTTTCTTTCCGTCTCGAAGCTAGTAATTTGTGTCATGTGAACTCTTTATTATCGGATAGACTGTTGCTATTATAACACTTACATCACAAAAGCTAAATAAAGCGGTGCCTTTGCCACTCTTTGAACTGATTGGTAATGGGCAACCCTCGGTCCCGCACGAAAGCTCTGGACGTTATCTTGCTTTCTCCAGACGTGGCCAACTACTTTTGGCTCATAAAATCGGTAAGTATTTGGTCAGTTCATATTCGGTTACTTGAGTTCGGTACCGGTCCCACTCTATCTTCTTGTTCTCAATGAACGCGGAGAAAACATGGTCGCCCAGGGCTTTGCGTACCAGCTCACTTTGCTCAGTTAGCTGGATGGCTTCCAGCAGGCTGGCAGGTAAAGTTCCTATCCCTCTTCTTTGCCTTTCTTCTTTAGACATTTCGTAGACATTTTCTTCAACTGGTTCGGGCACCTCATATTCCTTTTCAATCCCCTCCAGCCCCGCCGCCAGCATGACGCTGAAAGCAAGGTAGGGATTGCAGACTGGGTCAGGCGACCTGAACTCAATCCGGGTTGCTTTTTCTCTCCCTGGCCGATACTCCGGGATCCGGATCAGATCGGAGCGGTTGCGCCGTGCCCAGGAAAGATATACCGGCGCCTCATAGCCGGGAACCAGCCGTTTGTAGGAGTTAACCCACTGGTTGGTGACTGCAGTGATTTCCGGGGCATGTTTCAGCAGACCGGCAACATAGCACTTGCCTACCTTAGAGAGGTGGTACTTATCATTCGGGTTAAAGAAGGCGTTTTTATCACCTTTGAATAGTGACTGGTGCACATGCATGCCGCTGCCATTGATACCGAAAACCGGTTTGGGCATAAAGGTGGCGTAAACCCCATACTTCAGGGCTACTTCTTTGACCACCAAGCGGTAGGTCATCACGCTGTCAGCCATGGTCAGTGCATCCGTGTACCTCATGTCTATCTCGTGCTGGCTGGGGGCACCCTCGTGGTGGGAATACTCAACACCGATACCCATCTCCTCCAGAGTGAGAACTGTTTCTTGCCTCAAGTCAGTGGCTGCATCTCGAGGGGTTAGGTCGAAGTAGCCTCCTTGGTCCAGAGGTTCGGTTCCTTGTGAGTCTCGAAAGTAGAAGTACTCCAGTTCTGGTCCTACGTAATAGGTGTAACCTAAATCAGTCGCCCCCTTCAAGTTTCGCTTCAAGACATACCTTGGGTCACCATCAAAAGGCTCACCACCGGGCAGTAAAATATCGCAGTACATTCGGGCTATGGCGCGGTGCTCCTGTGGTTTCCAGGGAAGTATCTGGAAAGTGTCGGGGTCAGGCAGCGCCACCATATCGCTTTCATCAATGCGGGCAAAGCCTTCAATTGAGGAGCCATCAAACCCCATCCCTTCCTCCAGAGCCCCCTCTAACTCCTCCACGGTGATGGCGAAGCTCTTCAAAAAACCTAGAATATCGGTAAAGCACAACCTGATGAACTTAACATCGTGTTCTTTAGCCATTTTGAGAACTTTTTCTCGTGACTCAGCTTTTCTTTTAACCGCCATTGCTCCCTCCTGATTCTTAAAATACTAACTTGCTGTAATTATATCACAAATCAGAGCCAAAGTTGGCTGGCTGGAAAGATGGTATAAACGGCAAAATAATAATTTAATTTGCCGTATTGACAATAATGGGTGATTTCCAAGACAATGCCAGAGCAGGTGTTATTATTTAGTTTTATGGGGAGAAAGTGATGCCGAGGTTCTCATCTAAGACGTCATTTTCAGTTATTTTAACCGTGTTGCTGGTTGTGTTATCGGCTATTTCTATCATGTCCTGTGCGCAGGAGGAAGAGGTAAGTGAAAAAATTGGGGTGGTGGTCACCATCTTGCCTCAAGCTGAATTTGTGGAGAATGTTGGTGGAGAAAGGGTAAACATTACGGTCATGGTACCACCGGGGGCAAACATTCATATCTATGAACCCTCTCCCTCCCAAATGACCGCTCTTGCCAAGGCGGAAATGTATGCCAAGGTAGGCTCAGGCGTCGAGTTTGAACTGGTCTGGACGGACAAACTGATCGCGGCTAATAAGGATATGCTAGTGGTTGATTGCTCACAAGGAATAGAACTTCAAGTAATGATTGGAGAGTACGAACACGAGGAGGAACATGAAGAGGAGAAGTCTAAGCATGGTAGCATGGACCCCCACGTATGGATGTCACCGTTGAATGCTCAAATAATGGTGCGTAACATTTGCGATGGACTAATTCAGGTTGACCCAGATAGCAAGACCTATTATGAGCAGAACCGTGATGCTTATCTCCAAAAATTAGCCGAACTTGACCAGGATATCAGAGACGGTTTATCGGGAGTGACCGACCGGAAATTCATGGTCTATCACCCTGCCTTTGGTTATTTTGCCAGAGAATATAAGCTCACCATGTTACCTATTGAGGAAGAAGGGAAAGAACCAACCGCAGCGGGCCTGGCTCATTTAATCGAGCAGGCGAAGGAGCATGAGATAAAGGTTATCTTTGCCGAACCTCAGTTTAATCCGCAAAGTGCCGAGGTCATCGCCGAGGCAATAGGCGGCAGAGTGGTCTTTATCGACCCCTTAGCTAGGGATTATATCGCGAACCTACGTATGCTCTTAGATGAGTTAGTTCAAGCGATGGAATAGCCAGGCTTGTGACGGAAAAATTCTCCCTATGCAGAACGTTATTATCGTGATAAGATTTAACTAAGCTTCTCATCTCGGCTAGGTATGATGAGATAATTTAGCGGAGGCATTATTATGAGTACTGAACTTGAGGAGAAGATAAAGTCATCTCTGGTGGAAGGCAAGTTACCCTGCGCTGTCGCCTTTAAGATCGCTAAAGAGTTAAAGGTCAGCCCGCGAGAAGTTGGCCAGGCGGCCAATAAACTAGCCATTAAGATTTGTAATTGTCAGTTGGGTTGTTTCCCGTAAAACTCTGGCACGACAAGATGGCCCTAACCTTTTCTTCTCTCCATCGTTTTAATAGAGTGAAGTATAGAAACAGGAGGCTCTTATGAAAAGATCGATAATAGGGCTATTACTGGTTGTGCTCTTGGTGGCGCCGGAAAAGAAAGAAAAGACATAGCCAAGGAGGGCAGTAAGGATGAACCTTGCCAAATTTTCCCTGGAGGGTAAGGTAGCTTTGGTAACCGGAGGTAGTCGGGGTATTGGCCGTGCCATTGCCTTGGCTTTTGCTGATGCCGGGGCGGATGTGGCTATAAGTAGCCGCAAACTGCCAGCTTTAGAGGAAGTGGCGGAAGAAATCAGGAGGAAGGGGAGAAAAAGTATGGCCATAGCCAGCCATGTGGCTAAACC
>Ga0209991_10001681_pt1 | contig 10084 bp, 13 predicted proteins | sample ChitaG_FD_183167 | JGI IMG/M metagenome (GOLD analysis project Ga0209991, IMG submission 183167) | Deep subsurface microbial communities from South Pacific Ocean to uncover new lineages of life (NeLLi) - Chile_00310 metaG (SPAdes)... | ecosystem: Environmental > Aquatic > Marine > Oceanic >... | reverse complement strand
GACATCCTAAAGGAAGACCTCGTAAAAGGGAAAGCTAAACCATAGAAAAAATAAGATGTGTTGTCCCTATTTTACTAAAAGCATAAACTGAAACAAAGAACCTGGGTTCGGATGTAAACAAGTTGGGCGAAGCGGCATCAATGAAAGGAGGTGTAATATGGCTTTTTCTGACGAAACTGTAAAGCAAGCATGGGAAAGAGCGGGGGGTAAGTGTGAGTGTCAACGGACGACTCATGGACATGTGGGAAGGTGTAATAAAACACTGTCATGGGACAGCCGCGGACGTGAGAGTGATTGGGGAGCATGGGAAGCTCACCATCGGGTAAGTATCCAGAGCGGAGGCTCTGACGCTCTTTCAAACTGTGAGATCCTTTGCTGGGATTGTCATAGCAGAACGCTTTGAGACAACGCCAGCCCCACAACGCATAATGCGGACTTTCGAAGTATGAAGCATTTGGGCGAATGCAGTGATTCACAAAGATTCAAAACCAATTACTGCCGTATCGCCTAACACGGACTTTGCGTTTTGTTTCCATTTCGCCCAAACCGTCTTCGGTGACTTCGCAAAGCCCATGACCGTTATAAATAGACATATCCCATTTTCTTAGATAATTAATATTTTACTTTTAAATTAGATAAATAGGGGGTGTGCCAACTCAATAATTCGGTAGCTTTTATCGGAAAACTTATAGGATCTGAGGAGCTTCTTAACCAGATGGTTGAGGCTTTAGGTATTATTATGGATAAATATCTTAAAGGAAGACCTTGTAAAGGGAAGAATTAAACCATAGAAAAAATAGGATTTGTCCATATTTAAATTAATATTTTGATAAATGGTATTGGAGAATGAATAAATCTAAAAGACATCATTATTTACCACAGTTTTATTTAAAGAGTTTCTGCAAGAATGGTTTTTTGTGGTTATACGATCGTAATATGGATGAGTATAGACAACAAACTCCCATTAATACTGCTGTTAAGAAGAAATATTACACTATTACTGGGCCTGATGGTATATCGCACAATGAAGTTGAAGCAGTTTTAGCTAATGTAGAAGATAAAACAAAACCTATTATAGAAAAGATAAACAGAAAAGAGTCAATTGATTTGGAAGAAAAATCTATTCTTGCTGTTTTTATTGCTTTATTATATGTAAGAGTGCCTGAATTTGAAATGACAATTAATGAGCTTAGCGAAAAAGCATTAAAGAAATATAATAAGATAATTGTTTCAAACGAAAAAAAAGCCGAAATGATAATAAATCAATTTGTAACAACTAAAGAGCAAAAGAATATATCTCCCAAGGAAGTATTAGATTTTGCCAAAAATAAGGATTATGATATTAAATTTTCAAGAGAACATAGCTTAAATTTAATGTATTCTCTTGCAAGAGAGCTACCCTTTTATTTTATTCAAATGGACTGGCAATTTTGGTATTCACCAAAGAATAGTTCATTTATAACTTCAGATAATCCATTTATAGTTACTTCTCCTGAGAATTATAATAGATCTTATGGTATCCGAACTAAAGGAACTAAAAAAATTGTGCCTTTGAACCAAAAGATATGTTTGGTAATGTGTGATCGGGGAGAAAGAATGATAAATATGCAGGTATCAAGCAAAGATGTAAGGAGTATTAATTATTTTATAGCAAACGGATGTGATAGGTTTTTAATTTCTAGGGATAAATCTTTATTAGAAAGTTTAGTAAAAATTAGTAAGATAAATAAATGGCGGAAAAAATCGAGAGTAAGATTGTTATAAAGTATAATTTTATATGAAAATTATAAAAAGAAAAAATTTCAGATCAGAATAAGGAGAGTAGGTTAATATATTAAAAAATTATGTGACAGGGATAGTTTTACTAGCCCAATAATTTGGTAACTTTTTCTAACTTTTCGTAAGGGGCTCGTAAGTCCAGATTCTCAACGTCTTCTAAAATTATTAGAATATAATGGGAGACAGTCCTTTGTTACGCTTTTATTATATTTTAAGAAATTATAGTATTTCAAATGTCGAGATCTGGCTCCAAATATCTACAGGGGGAAAGGTGCATTTTAGCTTACCATTTCCAACTTACTTTACTCTTGAGACTAAAAGTGAGTTTAGTACCAATAGAGCAGAGAATGGTGTAGAAGATAATTTTCCAAATAAACATTCTATATGAATTAAATAAAATACTATAAAACTTTCCGGAATCTTTGCATTAAAAGAGCAGGGGATTTTTGAATAATTTTTTTAAAAAAGAGGGTTTTTAAAAGATTTGCAGTATAATGAATATAGAAAAATTATGTCATTCTTCAAGAGTTGGCAAGTGGTACGGTAGAACAATTGAATATGTGTTAGAAAATCCTCTTTATAAGGGAACTGCCCATTATAAGGATAATAAAATTAAAAATAAGGAATTGGCTTTGGTTTAACTGAAGAATATTTCAGAAATATAAGGAGTTAAGAACAATAGAAACAATTATTAAATATTTTAAAGAATTATCTGATATACCTTTAATTAATGCTTTGGTTGTGCTTATTTCTGTATATTTTGGTTTTTGGCTTAATGGGCTTGCGCGGACCAAAAAAGATAAAAAAGAAGCTGGACAAATATTTAACCTTTTACATGATGAGATAAAGAGCAATTTTAATAATAATTTAAATAAAACTTTTTCGTCCGAATATCTATCTGTTTTAGGAGAAGAAGTTCTTAAGGTAAAAATGGGAATATTAGCCGAGTACCACAAAGCCCCTCTTGGTTATTTTGTGAAGACATATAGACAGTTTATAAATATAAACAAAGCTCTATCGGATTATAATAAATTAGATATTGATGAAGGCACGATTCCAACAAGTGTTCCCGGGGTATCGAGGGTATCGCCTAAAACCGAAATAAAAAATGAAATTATTCGTTTACGAAAATTATGCACAATGGATATTTTAAATTATCTCAACAATCACTCTTAAAGAAAAACTCTGTAAACAATACTTATTTTTTACATAGTTAAACTGAAACAAACAAAATATGCATGCTTCTAGACATTGCTTTACGGCTATCTTGGTATAAAAATTATCAAGAGAACCTACTAAGGTAAATTTCTAATAAACTGAGTAACATATTCATTTTATTCTTTCGCAATAATAATAAAGAGGGAAATAATGAATAAAAATACTTTGATCTTTATAATTATCATATTTGTAATTATCTTTGCATACTATGTTTGGCCAACTCCATATATATACATGTCAACGACATGGCGAGGGAATACTTATCCAACAAGAGTAAATAGAATAACTGATAAAACAGAAATATTTATCATTGGTGGAGGCTGGACAAACATGGGCAAAAATTAAATATTACCTCCGAAAAATATAATTACAGGAAGTAAAAAATTACAGTAATATTTCAGTTAATTTTCAAGTTACCTAAAAAAATGGATGGAATAAATGAACAAATATTTTAATTATTGAATTTTGAGGAATAAAAATTATGAACATTATAAATCATTCCTTTCAAAAAAGAATATTTTTAACGTTGACAGAAGATAATGAAGAAACAGTAGTGGTAAAATCTATTTTAAAAAGCCCCTTAGAATTAGCACAAAAGTTAATAATTTTATTATTCGAAGGAAATTTAAAAGAAATAAAGAATGAATTAGACGAAATAAAATACTTTGCAGGGGGTATATATAGTGCTGAAAATATTGCTAAAACTACAGGTTATTCACTTGCTAAATATTATCCAAACATGTTTGCCTTTCATCAATACTTCCAAAGCTCCTATAGGGCAAGGCAAGGAAAAGTATTAGAGAAAATACTTATACATATCTTATCAGAATACACAGAATGTGATGTTGTTCCCAATACTTCCCAGAAAATGTTAAAAATTGTTTCTGAATCTTTCCAATATAATTTCCCGAATTTAGATATTGACTGTTTAGGGTATGATTCTAAAAACCATAATATCATCCTTATCCAGCTACGTTCAAGAGATGACACAGGAGGAACTACTGCAAAAGGATCTTTAGTCGAACTATTAAAAGAGATGATTCGAACTCATAGAAAACCTTCAGATGAGATTTTATATTTAGTAAGCGTATGGGACGCAAGAAATTCGCAACAAAAAACATCTACAATATGTAAAATATATTCCTCAATTGAAGATTTAATTGATATTGATGAAGTTGTTTTTAAAAATAATATAGCAAAAAAGGGTATAAAAATCAGAAATAAAATTAATTTAAGAATGGTATATGGGGTCCAGGAAATATCAAATGCAATTTATGATTGGAGCATAAAAAAAGAAAATAATATATTTAAATCAATATCCAATATTATCTCCTTGATAGAAAACTGGGATGATCTTTGGATTGCCTATGAGAATAGCAAGAGGGGTCAGGTCTCAACATTTGACATAACTTCTTTCTGGGATTGGAATTAATGTGAAAGGGCAAGACAAGGGGACAAAATAAATAATAGAATTACTAGATAAATAAGGAAGGAGTACCAAGCCAATAGTTCGGGAACTTTTAGAGGAAAACCTATATGGTCTGTTGAGTTTCTTAACCAGATATTTGAAACTTTAGGTATTATTATAGATAGACGTCTCAAAGGAAGACCTCTTAAAATGGAAAGCTAAACCATAGAAAAGATAGGATGTTCCTATTTTAATTAAAAAAATTGAGGGGAAAGAGGAAAGGTGGTATTGCAAGACCCCATAAGACCGTAAAACTTTTATATCCCAAGCGTTATGTAAAATAACTTTATAATGGGGGATAAAAAATGAAAGAAAGCTGGTATGATGTTGCTCGAATTTGTTTGAATGGACATGTTATAAATGATTCTGTAAAGGAGTATCCTCAGGATAATAAAAAATATTGCGATAAATGTGGTGCCGCCACAATTACTAATTGCCTAAATTGTAACACTGAAATACAAGGAGATTATCATGCAGAAGGTGTGATTGGTATTAGCCATTATACAGCTCCAGCATTTTGTTCTAATTGTGGGAAACCGCACCCTTGGACAGAAGCCAAAATTCAAGCTGCTTACGATCTCACTCAAGAGTTGGAGAATATTTCAGAAGATGATAAGGGAATTTTAGCTCAGAGTGTTAATGAAATAGTAAAGGATAGCCCAAGAACTTCACTCGCTGTTACAAGGTTTAAAAAGATACTATCAAAAACAAATAAACCAATTATAGATGCTTTCAGAAATATTTTAGTTGACATTGTAAGTGAAACAGCAAAGAAATTGTTATGGCCTTAAGGATCATAGAATTATTAAAAAGAACAATTGGGAAGATTAAATAAATAGGTACATCCCATTTTCTTAGACAATTAATATTTTTTAAATTAGATAAATATGGAAGGTGTACCAAGTCAATAATTCGCTAACTTTTAGATGAAGCGTACACAGGGAAACAGATAGGCCATAGGGAAGACCGTACTTCCTGAAGTGAATTATACAGACTGGTAAATAAAGATTAATGCAGATGGCGACGTCGTTTCCGCAACGGAAGCCAATACAAAAGAATCGCATATGGCGAGATTCTAAAGAGGGTCTGTCGGGGTCTTGGCACATGGCATGTCTGTAGAGAGATATAGGGAACTTGGGAGACCCTATAAGCTCCTTATCAAAAGGTACGTCTACCCGATGAAAAGAGAGGATGACTGATGGCTTATAGGGAGTCGGATCAGCTCATGTTACTCTTTACAAATAGAGGAAGGGGCTGACAGAATACGTAGCCTGCAAAGGAAACATTTGCCAGACTGTTGGACTGGATAACAAATGCAAACCTCCCTGCAGGGAATAGCAAAGAAGGCAATACTAATTTGTCTTTTACGGAATCGAGTATCTCTGAAGAGCCCAGTGCGGTAGTTCCGCACGCTGGGATCTGTGCGGGGGCAATCAGGTAACTGGCTGTCCTACCGTGACAAACTATAGGATCTGAGGAGTTTCTTAACCAGATGGTTGAGGCTTTAGGTATTACTATAGATAGACGTCATAAAGGAAAACCTCGTAAAAGGGAAAGCTAAATCATTGACAAAATAGGACGTGTTTCTATTTCCATAAAATACAATAAAATAGAAAAATTTATATGAGAATATTTGAGATACAGATATAATAATTTTTCATTTTAGCAGTTAAAAAAAAGAACGATACGAGGATAAAATTATTATGAACAAACTAACTATAATAATGCCGACTTACAATGAGGAACATCATATTTTTGCAAACATTGAAAAAACTACAAAAATACTAAATACATTTGATTTTGATTATAAAATAATTATAGTTGATGATGGAAGTAAGGATAATACTTTCGAAGAAATTAAAAAATCAGAAAATATCTCAAATAAAGTACATGTAATGAAAACCAGTATTCATAAAGGAAAAGGACATGCTCTAAAATATGGTTTTCAATTTGCAAAGTCTGATTTGATTATGTTTTTAGATGCCGATCTAGATTTACCACCCGAACAAATAAATTATTTTTTGGAAACGATGAAAAAAACTAAATCAGATATAGTAATTGGATCAAAAAGATTCTTTAAATCTAATTATTATTATCCCACAACAAGAAAAATATTGGCTATTATATATCGACTAATGGTACATACTTTATTCGATCTAAGCGTAGTTGATACTCAAACGGGTATAAAATTATTTAAGAACGATGTACTAAAAAATACATTACCTAAAGTTTTTGTAAATGGATATGCCTTTGATCTCGATCTGTTAGTTAATGCTCATAAACTTGGTTATAAAATTGTTGAAATACCTGTAATCTTGGATTTTCAAAAGGATAGTTTCTTAAAGAAAAAAAAATTACTAGATATGTATAAAATGTTTACTGATATGTTAGGTATTTTTTATCGAATACACATACAACAATATTTATTATTTTCAAAGATAAAATAGAAAGAATTAACAAAAAAACAAAAGTAAGAATAAGCAAGGGGGAATTTCATGAAAAATGATAAAGAAGAACAAACTTTAAAAAATTATATAAATATTACCTTGGAAGAATACAAAACATTACGAAATGAAATTAGACAGTGCAGTGCGAATACATTAACTGTCCTTTACATTGGCTTCGGAGCTATAGGTGTACTATGTGCTGTAGGCTTTCCTTTAATAAATAGTGAAAAAACAGTAGATAGTGGACTAATTATTTTTGGTCTATTTGTTCCGATTATAGCATTGGGTATATCATTTTTAATATTAGCTGAAGCAACACGATTAAAGCGTATAGGGGATTATATTTGTTTCATTGAATTTAAACTTTCCTCATTTTTTAAGGAAATTACAGAAAAGAAATTAAAAAATTGGACTTCTTTCCAAAAAATAATAGAAAATAGGCTTTTATTTACACATGCATCCATAAATCTTAGCGAACCATTAATTTGGGAGCGATGGCTTAGATGTTCATCGACTGATGAATGTCCTAAAAATAAGTTTAATTTATCAAGCCGCTCAAGTTGGGCATATATATTACGTATTGGATTGCTTGGAATTATCTCATTCTTGTCATTTGTAATTGCTGCATACTATATGAATTGTCTTTCTGGAAGTAAGGTGCCTTTGGATTGGAAAATAAATATTACAATTTTTTTATCGACATCTTACGCATTAACTTGGGTAATTATTTATTATATGGGCCAAAAAATAACTAAAACATCTTCCATTAATATGAATGAAAAAGATAATTAAACAATAAAACATTTTTTCTTAGACAATTAATATTTTACTTTTAAATTAGATAAATAGATACTGTGTTAAAAGTCAACCCACAAACTCTCCTTTTGACATCGTATTATATTTTAAATATTTTAAAGAAACTAGACAGCAACATATTCCGTCTTATCTCTATACATAGCATGAGCTATTAAGAGTATTTTTCTCATGGAAGCAATAACGGCCAATTTCTTTGTCTTATGATGGGCTAATAGCCGTTGATAAAATACTCTTATTTTTTGATTATGTACGGTTGCACAAAGGGTAGGCAAATAGAGTATTTTACGGTATATTCCCTTACCATTTTTACTGATCCTAACTTTATATTTTACCGAGGTTCCAGATTCTCTTTTGACCGGATCAAGCCCGGCAAGAGCAGTGATCTGGGCCCGGTTTGTACCTTGATAAGTTTTAAATAGAGTAAGTAGGGCGATAGCCGCTTTCTCCCCTATACCAGGGATGGTAGAAAGCCTTTGATAATCTTCTTTTAAATCCTGGTTTTTACCAAGGTATTCTTTGATATCATCAAAGATCCTATCTTCTAACTTTTTAGCCCTTTTCAGATCTTTCTTCATCAGGGCAATCAGTCTTTTATCTCTCAGGCTCTCCAGGTGATGAGATAAAGAGATTCTCTGTTTTAGGGCAAATTCATAGCTTACCAGATAGCTGGATAAAGCCTTGGCCTGCTGGTCTATTTTGGGTACCTTGATATCCTTTGAATCAATAAGCCTATGAAATTGATAGAGAATTCGGGCATCAATCTTATCGGTCTTTGAACGTTTCCCTAAGGCCCGGGTAAAATTATGGCTTTGTTTAGGATTTACAATATAAGCCTTGATATTATTTTCAGCACAGAATTCTTTTAAGTATAGTGAGTATACTCCGGTCGGTTCAAAGATGATGACCAAATCTGAAAAGTTAACTTTCTTTTTCAGGTATTTTTTAAAAGATGTTAATCCTTCTTTGTTGATAAATTTCAAATCTTTACCATCAAATACCGACAGGTCTTTCTTTGATACATCGATTCCGATATAATACATAATGAAACCTCCTAATGATTTTTAGGAGAGTTTGCATGGTCGCCCTTCTGTAGCTTTACCTTGTGGCAATGCAAGCTGAAAGAATTTGATCTTTCGCTTCTGATACTGTCCAAGATTGTAGAAGGGCGGCCAATCTATAATAACGAGCTAATCATCAAAATGATGATTGCTCCAGGGAAGGTACGGCCTAACCAACTACAAACTCTTCTGGTATCATATTAACATCTTTTCTTGATCAATAATAAGTGACTATTGAAATATACAAGGGAAGGTGTGCCAAGTCAATAATTCGGTAATTTTTAGCGGAAACTCATAGGACTTGAGGAGTTTCTTAACCGGATGGTTGAGGCTTTAGATATTATTATAGATAGACGTCCTAAAGGAAGATCTCGTAAAAGGAAAATTATACCATAGAAAAAAATAAGATGTGTTGTCCCATTTTAATTAAAGAAAGGAGGTGAAATTAAAATAAGTAAAGCAATAAAAGAAGAAATGGAAAAACTTTATAAAGATAAAAAGATGAGCCATTTTGAATTTTATCAATTAAAAAGCAATATTCTAATAGAAGAGTATAAGATATTGATAGACCATTTGAAGTTTCAACACACACGCCGTCAAAGCTTTGAAACGACTTTTCTAACAGTAGATACAATTCTTGTAAGTGGAGCCGCGTATATTCTAGGAGTGGCTCCGCTCGAAACAAGATTATTTCTGATACCATTATGTATTACAGGTATTATAGTTTCAATGGTTTGGCTCTTCATTGGAGAAAGAATTACTGTTGATGCTGATCTAAAGTATTTTCAATTACGTTGCAAAGAGAGAGACTTAAACCCTTCTGGTGGTATCTTTATTTCGGGTTATGATTTCTTTTTTAATAGAAAAACCCTTCAAAGTCCAGATGGAAAAGAAATTATGGAATTTCCAAAGAAAATTATAGGAGTATTGTTTAGATTTCGTGCGGCATGGACTGATAGAGTTCTACCTATAGTTTTTATCTGCTTGTATATTTTTATATTGATATATGTGATGTCTTAATCTACAAACTTGTCATATCGCATAATAATTTATTTCAATTAAAAGTTCTGAACCTATCCAATGGGAATTTTAAGTTAATTCAAAAAGTAAAAATTATTTTAAAAGTGGTTCTTTTTTAAATAAATAGAGAAGGGATACCAGGTCAATAATTCCGTAACTTTAGCGGAAAACTTATAGGATCTGAGGAGTTTCTTAACCAGATGGTTGAGGCTTTATGTGTTATTCTAGATAGACATCCTAAAGAAAGTTGATAAATGGGTGTCTGTCCCTATTATTCT
>Ga0209991_10001680_pt1 | contig 10085 bp, 8 predicted proteins | sample ChitaG_FD_183167 | JGI IMG/M metagenome (GOLD analysis project Ga0209991, IMG submission 183167) | Deep subsurface microbial communities from South Pacific Ocean to uncover new lineages of life (NeLLi) - Chile_00310 metaG (SPAdes)... | ecosystem: Environmental > Aquatic > Marine > Oceanic >... | reverse complement strand
AGGTTGCATTCATCTTTAGGCTACCGGCCTCCAGAGGAATACGAGAGGTTATTGGCAAAGAATAGCTCTCGGGAATGCATGGCGTGTTAAGACTTAAAGTGTCTAACCTGAGGGGTTCACTCCAATGACTATCTACATAATAGGCCAGAGGGAATCCATATTTTAATAAAACAGCCTCTAAGGCCAGGATATGCTCCCAGGTGGTCTCTCTTTCCACTAAAACGGCATAAAGAATAAGGCGGCTAAAATCATCTAAAGATGTAATCAGATACCATTTGGCAGCATAAGGGGCAAACCGGTGATGAGAAGAATCGTGTTGGATAAGCTCTCCGGGGTAGTTAGTTATTACTTCTTTATCATGAGCTTTTCTCTTTGGCCTTAAAAAATAAAAATTATTTCTTTTTGCTCGGTCGATTATAGTAGGCAAAGATACTTTCTGGCTATATTTCTGTTCTAAAAGATCTTTTATATAACTGTAGTTATACCACTTAATCGGTATATCTTTATTCTTAATTAAATCTTTTTCTATCTTTAGTTCTTTTACAATATTTTTCTCGATATCCGGATCTATTTTTCGGTTAATCGTTCTTCTTTCATACTGGATAGAAAAGTTATCTGGATCTTTGCGGTATTTTGCTAGTAATTCAAAGAATCTACTCCTTTTGATTCTAAGAATTTGCAAGATATAATTAATCTTGATTTCTTTATCCAGATAACTTTTTAAAAGTGATTTAACCTGACCATCGGTAAAGTTTTTGTGTAATTGTTTGGACATAATTTAGAACCTCTTTTCTCTTTAAGATTTAGTTCTAAATTATACCTTTTTACTCTTTTTGGGTAGTCCACTTTTATCTTTTAAATCATTAAAAAACAGTCCGGTTTTGATTTTTAAATGACAGACTCAAACAGGAGGTTGACAAAATAAAAAATTTGTAGTATAGTATTACGTAAGTAAGTAACGGTTACTAAGTAAGACTCAAACAGGGGTTTGATAAAAAAAAGATCATGTTGTATAAATATATAAAGGTAAGTAGAGTAAGAGACCAAAAGGAGGGAGGTGAGTGACGAGACCATATAAATCTAGCTGCAGATACAATTTTAAAGGTTAAGATTTGACAGAACAATAAATAATAGAGGAGGTAATGGAATGGAGATGTTACGTAAAGTAAAGAGGATGAAGATGTGGCATGCTGCGACTACAGTTTTGCTCATCATTACTTTTATGCTTTTAGCCAGTACCTTAGCTTATACAGCAGCTGCACCGAAAGGAAAAGTATCGATAGCTTACGCTTGGGGTGGTGTAGAAGCAGAAAGTTTTAATCTAATGTTAGATAAGTTCGAGGAAGAGTACCCAGGCATCAAAATAGAGAGAATGGAGATACCAGGCGGCGAGTTTAGAGACTTTATATCGGCGAAGATAGCAGCAGGCATCCCTCCTGATGTGGTGATCCACGTTTTGCCAGGCTGGTTAGAGGAAATCGTAGGCATCGGAGAAGTGTTACCTTTAGATGACCTCTGGGATGATTGGGTGGCGAAAGGATGGTATACTGAAGAATGGAGAAACATGATTACTGTTAACGACCACCAATATGGAGCATGGATTAAGGCTAGTGGCAGAGGTTTGATGTGGTACACAACAGCTGAATTCAGGGAGCTTGGAGTTGAGGAACCAAAGACTTGGAGCGAATTTACAGATCTTCTCGAAAGACTTAAAGAAGAAGGCAAACAGCCGCTCCTAATTGGAGGCAAGGATGGCTGGCCGTGTAAGGACTGGTTCGAGACAGTCCTACTGAGGACACAAGGCCCAGAAGTCCACGCCAAGCTGGTGCGTCATGAAATCGCTTGGAATGATCCTGCAGTTCGGGAAACACTTGAAGTGATCAAGGATTGGATAGAAAAAGGCTATTTCCAGAAGGAAAAACTCGCCTATGGTTTCTACGAAGCCTTTCTGAAAAGGACCAGGGGTGAAGCGGTATTACAGCACTCAGGAGGATGGATCAATGGGATGACTCAAGCAGAATTTCCTATGATGCTGCCAGGGGTTGACTTCACTTTCTTCCCAATGCCTGCCAAGGAAGATATTCCATTTGTGGAGTCATCATCCTTAGATTATATGATAATATTAAAGAACGCTAAAAACATCGAGGAGGCAAAAACAGTTGTAAGTTTCCTTACTGGTCCAGATGCACAAGTCATATGGGCTGAGAGAGGAGGGTATATCGCTCCAAATGCTAAAGTACTCCTTACCGTCTATGATCTCAACTCAAGAAAGGAAGCTGGGTTAATGAAGGCAGCAGATATCATATTGTTCAATACGGGGCTAATACCAACTGAAATGGAGTATGCTCTCACTTCTGAGCTACAAAGGTTCTGGGACAACCCAGCACTACTCGATGAGGTACTCAATGCGCTTGAAAGTGAAGCTCAAAGGATATATGGGAAATAAACCCAAAAAAAAGATAAATGGAATAAAAAGTGGTAAGGCTTTATCGCCTTACCACTTTTTTCATGTAATCAAAATACGGAAAAAAATTACTCCCTATATATTTATTTTCCCAGCCACACTTATCTTTATGACTTTTGTTATTATCCCTACAGTTCAAGCGTTTCGTATAAGTTTGTTTCAGTGGAATGGTATATCCCCTTTTCAGACTGCCCAGTATGTTGGATTATCTAATTATCAAGAGCTTATTTCTGATCGTCTTTTCATTAATGCGGCGAAAAACAACGTTATATGGCTTGTGATGTTCACCCTTCTGCCAGTTCTTTTAGGTCTGGGAATAGCCCTACTTCTGGAATTGGATATTAAGGTTAAAAACCTCCTTAAATCAATAATCTTTCTTCCGACGGCAATTTCACTCGTAGTGGCCGGTGTTATATGGTCATTCGTATATGATCCTGATTTTGGCGTTTTAAACGCTATTCTCAAATCCATGGAACTTGAATTCTTAGCCCGAGGGTGGTTAGGGCGCAGTGAAACTGCCTTGTTTGCAATTATAATCGCAGCAACTTGGATATCGACCGGAATGTGCATGGTTATACTCTCCGCTGGCTTGAAGGGAATTCCTCCAGAAATAATGGAAGCAGCAAGAGCAGATGGTGCGAATTACTGGCAACTACTTCGGCACATAACTCTACCGCTGTTAACGAGGCCACTGGTAATCGTGGTCGCTTTGATGATAATAAATAGCCTCAAATCATTCGATATCGTTTATGCCATGACTAGAGGTGGCCCCTTTTATTCTACGGACGTAATAGCCCTCTTCATGTATCGGCAAGCTTTTCCATTTTTAAGAGCCGGATACGGGTCTGCTGTAGCAGTTATTCTGTTCATTATTATCTTACTTACAGCTCTCCCATATATTAGACGAATAACCGAAAGGACGGCAGAATATTGATCATGGACTATCATGGGAGAGATGAAAATGAAGATTAGCAGAGTATTTCAGTATTTAATTTCAATAACCATTTTGGTTGTATGGTTTATTCCTCTTCTTGGTGGTCTGATGGGTTCAATTAGGCCGATGTCTGAGATTGTTACTGGCTGGTGGAATCTCTCTTCCGCAACATTTACCACACATAATTTTCAATATACTTGGAGTAGAATAAAAATAAATTTTTTAAATACTTTCGCCATCGCCATACCATCCACAATACTTCCCGTACTTATTGCCTCTTTGGCATCTTATGCATTCGCTAAGATGAGATTCTTTGGGAGAGACTTTATCTTTTTCTCCTTTGTAGCTTGCCTCGTAATCCCAGGACAAATAGTCTTGGTTCCTCTGCTTAGACTATTGACTAATTTAGGCATACTGGGTACTTTTCCTAGTATTATTTTGGTTCATACAGGCTTCGCCTTGCCCTTCGCCATCTTTTATTTGAGAAATTTTTTTGCAAAAATACCTTTAGATATCCTCGATTCAGCAAGGATGGACGGTGCTTCGGAATTCTTGATTTATTGGAAAATACTTTTGCCCATCTCTAAACCTGCATTGGCATCACTAGCAACACTTCAATTTTTGTGGGTTTGGAATGACCTGCTCTTTGCCCTGACATTTCTATCCCCCGAGACATTTCCCATAACAGTGGGAATCCTTAATCTACAGAGCAGATATGCACCCAGATGGAATTTTTTATGCGCTGGCGCAGTGATATCCGTTATCCCGCCATTAATAGTTTTTCTTCTTCTTCAGAAGCATTTTGTCAAGGGAATCATGATGGGAGCCATTAAGCAATGATTCTATAGGAAAGGAGCGACATGGCCAAAGGATCTTCTATAGAAGAGAGGCTGTGGACGAGGGCTAAGGGAGCAATTGAGGAGCTCCAGGGGCTCAGGGAACCTAAAGTTGAGGATATATTCACAAGAAGATACTATATAAGCCCGAAGGACCTGCTTGTTGAGAAATATCTAAGGCCAAGGCAGTTGCCGCCTACAATCCGGGCGCGCTTATAAGAGATAGAGAGCTTCTTATCTTTCCCCGCCTTGTCTTCGACTACTACAGCTATACATCAGCTGAACCTCCCCCGCTTTACTGGACACCAAGTTAAGAGCTATAATTAAATTAAAGGAGGTTCAGAAAACATGGAGGGAATTCGAAGACAATATAGTGAGGAATTTAAGAAAGATGCAGTCGGGCACAGTCTGACATCAGAAAAGACAATAGAGGAAGTAGCCCAGGACCTGGGGATAGCCCATAGCAATCTCAGGAGATGGCGTGCCCAATATAGCAAAAACGGAGAACTGGCCTTCCCGGGGAATGGTAAGCAAAGGCTCACCCCACAAGAAGAGGAGATCAGAAGGCTAAAAAAAGAGCTTTATGATGTCAAACAGGAACAAGATATATTAAAAAAAGCTTTGGCCATCTTTTCCAAAAAACCGTAGAACTATTCCGGTTTATCCGGGAACACACTGATACCTTCAGTGTCACGAAGATGTGCCAGGTGCTAAAGGTTCCCCGGTCTGGGTATTACCAGTGGATCAAATATCCTAACAGTCAGAGAAAGATAGAAGATATGGATTTAAAACAAAAAATAATTACCATATACCACAGTAATCGCAAGACCTATGGGAGTCCTCGAATCCATCAGACACTTTTAAGAGATGGTTATCATGTGAGTAAAAAGCGGGTGGAAAGATTAATGAAAGAAGTAGGAATTTATGCTATTGCCAAAAAGAAATACCGGGCTACTACCGACTCTAAGCACTCACTGCCGGTGGCAGCAAACCATTTAAACCGCAACTTCAGGGTAGATAAGCCCAATCAGTTCTGGGTGGCCGATATCACCTACATCTATACCCAAGAAGGTTGGCTCTACCTGTCGACCATTATGGACCTGTGTTCCCGTAAAATTGTGGGATGGTCTATGAAAAATCGGATAACACAAGACTTAGTCATTAAGGCACTAAATATGGCTATTAAGCAGAGAAAGCCTGGTCGAGGTTTGCTCTTGCATTCAGATCGGGGTAGTCAATACGCTAGCTACTGCTACCATGTATTACTGGGCAAAAAAGGTATCCTATATTCGATGAGTCGCAAAGGGAATTGTTGGGATAATGCGGTGATGGAAAGTTTCTATCGGACTTTAAAAGTAGAACTAATTTATCTCAAAAAGTATAAAACGAGAATGGAAGCTAAAAGGGATATATTTGAATATATAGAAATATTTTACAATAGAGAAAGATTACATTCTTTTCTCGGGTATAATAGTCCTGAAGAATACGAAAAAATGACCATGGTCGCTTAACTGAGTGTCTGTTTTATCGGGGGAAGACCAAAGAATGCGGAGATAATTGTAGTTTCCCATGCCCATTGGGACCGTGAATGGTATCTCACATTTCAGCGGCTTAGGTACCCAGCTTGTAAAGCTGATGGATCAACTCATTGATATCTTGGAGAGACGGAGGAGGCAGCATGGATCGATGGCTGTGGAAGGGTTAGGGCGATCTTTAAGGTGCTCTTACCTCAATGCGGACCTGGGATAGCCGTGGTGTGGTTCATGACATTTACGTTTGCATGGGGCGAATTTATGATACCGCTTATCTTATTGCGTAGGATGGAGCTGATGCCGTTGTCGGTGGGGATTTTCACTGCCTTTGGAGAATACGGTGTAGTTGATTATGGATTTTTATCGGCTTTGTCGCTTGTGTATACGATACCACCGGTGGTGATGTACATCTTCATCCGGAAATATTTGGTCAAGGGTATGGTCGGATACATAAAGTAATGAGCTTGAGCGAAGATTATTTATATTACTTATAAGCTTCTACCAAATACCATAAGTCTGACTCAAATCAAGAAAATATTTTACTCCCCAAAATCGAGAGATTGTAAGTGCTAAAAATAGATTAAAAAGATGGGGTAACTAATTTGAAAAAGAAAACCATTATACATCTAATTTCTCATAATCACTGGGATCCAGCCTGGTTTGCCCAAAGGAAATATACAAGAAAATGGCTTGTTCCTTTTATAGATAATCTCTTAAAGACCTTGAGCTTGGAGCCCGGATATAAGTATGTCCTTGATGGGCAGACATCAATCATTGAGGATTATTTTGATCAATTAAAGGGTAAAGAGAGGGGAAAGAAGAGAAAAGAGATGCAGGGGTATGTGAAAGGGGGAAGACTCCTCGTTGGTCCATTTTATATCGGGAGTGATTGGACACTGACCAGTGGTGCAGCACAAATTCACAATCTTTTATATGGTCATCATGAGGCAAAAAAATTGGGTAAAGTGATGAAAGTGGGCTGGTTGTTGGATCAATTTGGCTTTCCCGCACAAACCTGGCAAGTTCTTAAAGGTTTTGGGATTGATAGTGCATTCTTATGGCGCGGACTTGGTATGGATTCCGATAAAATGAAAAGTGAGGTTATTTTAGCCTCCCCCGATAGTTCAGAGATTCTGGGAATCTATATTTGGGATTCTTACAGAAATGCTATGGCTCTTTCAGAAACAAAAGAGATAGCCAAAGAGAGGATAATCAGCGAGGTTAAAAAACTTATTCCTTATGCACTAACTGAAAATGTTTTGTTGATGAATGGATATGAGTTTGATCCCGGTCCCGATGACATCCTCCCCATAATAGATGAAATTAATCGAGGGGAAAAAGAGGAAAAATTTCTTCAGTCTACTCCCTTAGAATATGTTGAAGCAGTGAAAAGGTTCGTTGAAAGACACAAAGTTGAGCTTCCAGAAATTAAGGGTTATCTCTATAGTGGCCGCTATGCCCCTGTTTTATGTGGGGTCTGGTCTTCAAGGATATATCTTAAGCAGGCAAATGAGAAATGTCAGCAGGCATTAGAAAAATGGGCCGAGCCATTTTCTGTCTTCTCCTGGAGTGTGGGAGGAGCCTATCCCTTTGAGAAGCTTTCCCGGATATGGAGAATGCTTTTAAGAAATCATCCCCATGATGAGATCTGTGGCTGTGGTATTGACGATATCCATAGGGATAATATATATGATTATAAAGAAGTTTTAAAAGCAGCTAATGAGGTAGGGGACATATCATTGAAGATAATCGCCCAGGGAATTAAAACAAAGAGCCCGGCTCTAGTTATTTTCAACCCTTCTGCATGGGAGAGAAGTTCAGTTGTGCAAGCTGTAATCAGATTACCTAAGGGCTGGAAGCAATTTTCTCTTAAGGATCATCGGGGAAGAGATGTTCCTTTTCAATTGGGTAGGAAGAGGGAAGATAAGGTAGAAATTCGCTTCTGGGGTGAACACATCCCCCCTTACGGATATAAGAGTTATTATCTTACTCAGGACCAAAGCAGCAATCCAAAAATTAAAGATCCCGTTAAGAGTGGAGATAACTGGATGAGAAATAGTTTTACAAGGGTGGAGATTAACGAGGATGGCTCGCTTAACATCACTGATAAGCTTTATGATAAAGTTTACAGAAATGTGGGTTACTTTGAAGATGGAGCGGATTCCGGCGATACCTATAATTACTCCTTTCCAAAGGTAGACAAGATAATCACCACCTTAGGGAGAAAGGCAAAGATAACCCTTACTGAATCGGGTCCTCTTTTTACGAGGTTCAAAATTGAGTATTTACTTAACCTTCCTGAAAGCTTAACTAAAAACAGGACCAAGAGAAGTAAGAGGACGAGAAAATATCCCGTTGTCTCCTACGTTGAGTTGAGAGCCGGCTGCCCAAGGGTTGACTTTGAAACTAAAGTCAACAATGTAGTAAAAGATCACAGATTAAGGGTGCTCTTTCCTACCGATATTAAGACCGATCACTCTTATGCTGAGCAGCAACTACTGGATATGGCTAAGTTTCCCATTAAAGGAGAGACTTATCCCAAAGATGTTCCTGAAGGGATGCTTGTTGCAGGAAGGGATACGGTTCCCGTTGCCACCAGGCCCCAGAGAAGTTTTGTTGATTTAACTGATGGAGAAAGGGGATTGGCAGTTATATCTTTTGGGCTTCCCGAATATGAAGTTCTTTTAGAAAAAAATACCATTGCCTTAACCTTACTTAGGGGAGTGGGATGGTTAGCCAGAACCGATCTTTTAACAAGGGAGGGAGATGTAGGATGGGAATTTTTTACCCCGGATGCTCAATGTCCTGGAAAATTTACCTATACTTATTCCGTCCTTCCCCACCCAGGAGGCTGGCAGGAGGGATTGGTTCACTACTGGGCTGAAGACCGTAATTGTAGAATAAGGACGGTTCAGACCGATGAGCATGGAGGAAAATTACCTGTGGAGCATAGCTTTCTCTCTCTATCTGTTGAAGGTTTTAACCCCGATGTGGGAAGGATGATCGAGGTAAAGAAAACAGAGGATGATGAGGATTTAGAGCTCAGTTTTGTTAATTATCTTGACAGGGAGATTAATGTAAAAATGAGGGTGGGGGAAGGGATAAAAAAGGCCTACAGGACAGATCTTGCTGAAGAGATAAAAGAGGAGTTGAAATTAAAAGATGGGGTTATTTCACTTAAAGTGAAGGGAAAAGAGATCGTTGCTTTAAGGATGAAACTGAAGCCCCGTAAACTTATTCCTAATTCCTTCACCCAAGCTACTTTTCTTTTTCCCCATAGTTTTCCCGTGGAGGAAGATCTTTTAAAAGTAGATGCACCTTTCCTGGTAACTCCTGAGGATATTAAAAATGCCAAAGAGCGAGTGAGGGAGAGGGAAAAGATCCTCCTCAAAAAGGAGAAAGACCTCAGGTACAAAAAGGGAGGTTCTCCAGCGGAAATTCAAGAAAGTAAGGGAGAAGCAATCAAAGTTAGAAGATATCTTGCCGAAGCTAAATATTCACTTCTTCTTACTCAGAAAAGATGGCTTGAGACGAATGAGCAAGTTACCGATTACCAATTACAAATTGCAGATATAGAGAAAGAAATCGAGGGTATCGCTTCTCAGCTTGCTCGGTTGAGAATAGAGGGTCGCTGTGCCGAATTCCTTGACGATTATTATAAAAAAGCCAAAGACAACGCACAAAATAAATTTGACTACACTAAAAAATTAACATAATATTATTGGGAAAAAAATTAAGATATATTGATGAAAGTTTGAAAGCGGCAAGTATAGACTTGGTTGAAACTGGTGGAGGAGCAGCATCTAACAACGTTATTTCTCCTCAAATTCATGGAGAATTCTGTTTGCCTTTCTAAAGGAGGAAAAAATGAGTAAAAAGATTTTAGTCTTTTCAATAGCGATGTTATTAGTTGGAGTACTTGCTGTTACTGGTTTTGCCCAGCAGGTGATTTCGATTGAATACGGAGAACTTTGGAAAGATCTATTTGAGCCAGCAGTTGAGGAGTTTGAGAAGGTCACCGGAGCGTTTGTTTAAAAGGATTAAAAAAAAAGAGAATTTATCAAAATGACTAATATATCAAAACCCTATAGGGCATTCATTGTACCCCATACACATTGGGATAGAGAATGGTATCAAACATTCCAACAATTTAGAATTAGATTAATTGATCTCATAAATAATTTAGTTGATATTTTAGAAAATAATAAGACTTTTAGCGATTTTACTTTGGATGGCCAGACCATTGTTTTGGAGGATTATTTAGAAGTCTATCCCGAAAGAAGGGAAATTCTAAAAAAATATATCACTGAAGGCAGGAT
>Ga0209991_10001679_pt1 | contig 10088 bp, 10 predicted proteins | sample ChitaG_FD_183167 | JGI IMG/M metagenome (GOLD analysis project Ga0209991, IMG submission 183167) | Deep subsurface microbial communities from South Pacific Ocean to uncover new lineages of life (NeLLi) - Chile_00310 metaG (SPAdes)... | ecosystem: Environmental > Aquatic > Marine > Oceanic >... | reverse complement strand
GGTGATGTGGGAGGAAGATCCAATGGTCTGGTATGTTTTTTGGTTAGTTTAAAGAAGTAAAGAGCTATAAGTTTCGTCTTTGTATAACAAATGCGAATCTAAGGTGAGGATAGGTTATTTAAAATAAGGGGTCAAGCCTATCTATCAATCTTTAGAACAACAACCGTATCGATAGGATCTGGAACCTTGAGAGGTATAACGTGTTTCGCCAGTATTTATGCATTAAAGAACCTATTTTGCTTAACTTTTTGCCGAAGTTTTGATAGGTCTTAAATTTCACTTCTAATTAGATTTTTTGATCTCTTTAAGAGGTTTATTCCAAGCATTAAAAACAGCCTGTATGTTTTCCTTAGAGTTATTTTTTCCCCACTCACATTGTGCAATAACCCCCCCTCTTCCATCGTCAAGAGCTCTTCTTACTCGGTAGACATCTTCAGTTATTTTATCTACATTACCAAAGGAAAGAAGCCTTCTATCAATTTCTCCCCAAAATGTAATTTTACCTTTGCACCTCTCTGCAAGTTTTTCAATATCCATACAGAAAAGCTGGCAGTTTACAGCATCAATTCCAATTTCTATTATATCATCAAAGACCGCTTCTATATATCCATCAGAATGAAAAAATACATACTTATTATACTTATGAACCAGATCGCAATATTCTTTGTAAAGGGGTTTCAAAAACTCTCTCCAAAGAGAAGGGGCAATCAACAAGCTACTTTGAGCTCCCCAATCATCCATCATAAAAATGCCATCTACATCTGTTTTGAGCCACATTTTGATATGTTTTAGGTTGTATTCATGGATCATATCACGAAGCTTGAACGTCTCTTTGCTTCCATAGGCTAAATCTATAAAAAAATTCTCAGTCCCCCTAATGAATTGCATCCTCTCAAAAGGACGTGCACAAATATCAGAAAGCATAAATCTGTCACTTTCCGCGCAGCTTTTGTTAACCTCACTTAAATCAGTAGATTCCAGGTATTCCCAAGGAGGAGAGAATTTATCTATTTTAGATAGATCATCCAATATCGGTTCTTTAACCTCTCCAGCTACCCCATCTTCGCCAACATACCAGACACTTCCCCATTCATCAACATATTTTCCTTTCTTATGAAGGGTATCCAATGGATGATTTCTTACAGATGATACCAGTATTGTAGACTTCCCTTTCTGTCTATCACTTACTCCAGCTTTAAATTTAGGAGTGCCTATATCCATAGGCATTTTTTTAAGCAGATTTTCCAGTTCTTTTTTCTGAGTCATCTCAACTGCTGGTAGCCACCACAGGTCTCTTGGCGCTCTATCAGGATAATCAAATTCAAGAGTCTTAATTACTCGTTCTCTCCCTGTCATCTTACTCTCCTGGTAAAAGTTATTATCTACTCCCATCTTCCCATTTAGCTCCCTCATCCAGCATAGTTAAGTAGTTTTCCACGGGTATATAGTTAGCTATAGAATTCCCTGAGCCTAAGGCATAACCTCTACCAGGCATACATTTATCTAAGATATCTCTCACGTACTTACGCAATTCGCTTTCCTTTAGCCGGCACATTTTATCCATATCTACTCCACCCAATGCAGATATTCTATCTCCATATTCTTTTTTAAATTGGGTAACCGGTGTAATTCCATCTTCAAAGGAGTGTTTAGCATCTATTTTTACATCTTGAATTAAATCCTCTATTATGGGCTCTATGTAACCACAAGTATGAAGTAGATATAGAAGACTATGAGCATGGGCTAATTGAGCGATTTTCTTATGCCAGGGCAGAACATATTTCCTCAAAAACTCTGGAGAAAAAAGGGTAGCAGTTTTAAAACCCATATCATCTCCCTGGAAAAAACCGACTAATTTTTCCAACCCGATAACTTTTTTATACCATCCATAAATTAACTCTCCCACTTTATTAAATGTTGCTTTAACTAACTCAGGATTATCGTATAGGAGATAGCAAAGATTTTCATATCCCAAAAGTTCATTTTCGACAATCTCTAAAATACCCATACAAGGACAACCAAAAATTCCCATTCCTTCCGGCAAATTTTTAGAAATAAATTCAAAGGACCACAAGTTTATTTTATCAAGGGAAGGCCAGGGATATTTTTCAAAATCTTCCCAAGAACTTATTATTCCCCTACCTTCCTCAGCCCAGTTTCTCTCCTGAGAAAGAGAATCTCTATCTTTTCCTTTCCTTACTTTCTTTTTGAAAACTAAACCTGCTGAAAGGCGGAAGTCTCCACTAACCCGAATTCCATCATAACCTAAACGGTACCAGTAATCAATATAATTTTTTAGATACTCCTCTTCAGCTTTTCTATCGCCAAGAGAAGGCTCTATCCATTTTTTCTTTAGTTTCTTTTCTGTTATATACCTAATGACTTCCTTATCAATGTGAATTTCTATGAAATGGACGCGTCGAGAAGCTTTCCTTCTTAGAATAACCTCTTTAAAGTCTTTTATATTTGGCTCAGGATGTTTCAGTGGAATTTTCATTGTCATAATAATTTCCTTCTATATTTGTTACTATTCAGCCACCAAGACACAAAGACACCAAGATAAATGCGTGAATGTGTTGATGTGTAAAAGAGGCAAAGGGCTAAAGGCAAAAGGTTACCAAGTTCATTATAAACTTCATAAAAACCTCTAAGAATAATGGCTGTGGTTTTTTGTGTTTAAACCTATTTATCCATCTGCGTAAATCCGCGGCTGAGTAGTAACAAAATGAGTTCAAATTCTTGTGGAGTCCCATTTAGAAAAAGCTTTTTCTGCCCTATTGCGCAAACTCCAAATTTTATCTCTTTTAATAGGCCTTTCGTCAAATATGGCCGAACCTATGACAAATGTATTAACGCCTGCATTAGCCATATTAACGATAGATTTCTCATTTACACTCCCATCTGCTTCAATATCTATATTAATTCCCTTCTTCTGAATTATCCGTCTGAGACAAAGAGCTTTGTCCAGTACTGCTGGAATATAATCAGCACTTTTTACTCCGGGAGTCTTGCGACCGGGGTTCACCATCATCAGTAAAACTACATCTAAATCCGTTAGTATATTTTCAATCGCACATATAGGTGTAGCTGGATTTAAAGCGATGCCCGCCTTCCCACCTTTTTCTTTAATTTCTTGGATTACCTCATAGATATTTGTGCATGATTCAGGGTGAACACAGATAATATTTCCCCCTGCTTTGATGAATACTTCCACATATTTTATAGGATTAACTATCATCATATGGACTTCAAAAGGAATAGAGGTTAAAGATCGCAAGGCCTTAATTTCTAAGTAGCTTAGCCCAATACTGGATACAAAACTTCCATCCATTATATCAAAATGCATTCGATCCGCACCAGCCTTCGTTAAAATTCGAATTTCTTCCCCAAGTCTGGTTAAATCAGCACACATCATTGATGGAGAAATCTTTATTAGACCCATAAACGAACCTCCTGTTTTACTCCAAATTGGCGTGAGCTTTCCACATCTCCTTTTCGCTAATGTTAAGTTTTTTTTGAAGAATCATACTTATGCAATCACCAAATATAAGAAGAGCTTGTTCGAAAAGATTAGTCATAGGCTGCGCAGAGGCAGGCTCATCAGGGGTCTTTGACATCATAAGTCTTCGTTTGGTAGTAGATGGAATCCTTACCGAAATATCCGCTATTTTCTTTAGAGTTGAATCTTTTGCTGCAGTAATTAGGGCAACTTTAGCCCCCTGCTTCTTAGCCAATTGAGCAACCGTCACAGAGGTAATAGTTTCTCCTGAGCCTGACCCAGCTAATAGTACATCTTTATTTGATATAGCCGGTATCACTGTTTCCCCTACCACGTAGGAATCTATTCCCATGTGCTTTATTCTTTTAGCAAAGGATTGCATCATAAGCATAACCCGTCCCACTCCCATTACGAATACTTTTTCTGCTGAGAGAAGAACATCAATAAATTCATTGATCTCCTCATCTTTTACTTTAGATAAAGCTGATGTTATCTCCTGACAAACTTGATTTTGCAAAGTTTGAAAATCCATAGGATGCCTCCTCAAAGAAATAATTTAAATGTTAATTTTCTGTTAAAACCCACCCACTTTTGCGTGTTCACAACTCTATGATTTAGAGTATTTTCTCAGAAATTGCTGAAGTTCGTTATGTGTAGGCAAGGAGGGAATAACCCCTTTTTTTGTAGCAGTTAACGCTCCAGCAGCATTGGCAAACATTAGAATATCATCAATTTCATCAATGTTAAGATCCCAAATATATCTGCTTTTCTTTTTCCAATGGACAACCCTTGATAAAATTGCTGCAGTAAAACCGTCTCCACATCCTGTAGTGTCCACTACATGAACCTTTGGGGCTTTTACAAACCTAAATAGTCTGCCCGTATTTATGAAACTACCATGTTCTCCATTTGTAATTATTACTACTCTGGGACCAAAACTTAAAATTTTATTACTTCCCTTCCTAACATCATTTGTTCCGGTCACAAATTCAAGTTCTTCAGTATTCATTCTTACTAAGTCGGATTGCCTTATCCCTTCTTTGATCCTCTCTTTAGCCTGCTTGAGATCTGCCCATACCTGAGGGCGAAGATTTGGATCAAAAGATACCAAGAGATGGTGCTTATGGGAATATTCAAGGCAGAGAATTGTAGCAGATAAAGATGGCTCACTACTCATACTTATTGACCCAAAGTGAAATATACTTGCCTTCGAGATTAGAGATTCATCTATATCTTCAGGGGCTAACATCATATCAGCTCCAGGATGACGGAAAAATACGAAATTTCTTTCCCCACTCTGTGTGTTAGAAACAAAAACTAAGGTAGTGCGAGCCTGGTTAGTAAATTTTAATCCCCTTGTATCAACTTCATGTTCAGTAAGTGTTCTTGATAAAAAACTTCCAAAGTGATCACTTCCCACTCCACCTATAAAACCAGATTTGACTTTTAGTTTCTTTAATCCAATGACTACATTAGCAACTCCACCCCCTGGTATAGCTATAAAGGAGGTAGCCTTTTCTAATGGAATTCCAACTTCTGAGCAAAACATATCCACTACCATTTCACCCATACATATGGCTTCAATCATTGAACAATCTCCAGTAATTTATGGCATTTGCTTATCTTTAGTATTTATCCCCCATTAGTTACACGGCTTACATTATCACATCTATATTTATCTAACCTTCCTCCTAAAAATTTCAAAGAAATGGCTCTCCTGAAAATACGTATTTGGTAGCTTCAATCAGTCCTTTAGCCTTTTACCGCGCCAAAAGTTAAACCTCGTATTAAATATTTAGCCAGGGGGATAGCCAGCATCATAGGAGGAATAACTGCTACTAAGATTAAAGCAGAAACCCGAGGAAATTGTAACCCCTCAGTGCTTAAAAATAAACTTGTAATCTGCACAGGAAAAGTTACCGCTCGATTATAGGTAAGGCTTACAGCAAATAAAAACTCACCCCAGGAGAAAATAAAACTAAGTATGTAAATAGCTACCAAACCAGAAGAAGAGAGAGGAAGAGTTATCCTTATAAAAGCGCCCCATGGAGAACATCCATCTATTAAAGCCGACTCTTCCATCTCTTTGGGAAGCTGGTTGAAGAAATCCATTGCTAACCACACAGCTAAAGGTAAATTGAAAAGAATATGGGCAAGAATAAGGCTTCTCCAGGTATCTAAAAGAGTAAGTGTTCGCATCATAAGAAATATAGGAATGAGTATTACTGCTGGGGGCATCATTCTAAGAGATAATATCCAGGTAGCGATATCCTTGTTTTTCCATTTTTCAAATACAAAACGGGAAAGAGAGTAACCAGCTAAACATCCTAAAACCAATACTATAAGAGAACTAACGCTACCCACTACAATGCTGTTAATCAATGCCTTACTTAACATCTGATACTCTTCCCCCCAAATAACGGTCCAGGCATCAAAGGAAGGTTTAAACTGAAGATAGGGAAGGAAGGTAAGGGTATAAGAATCAGCAAGTTTCTTAAGAGAAGTAACCACAGCCATAAAAAAGGGAAATAAGGTCCAAATACCAAACATTATAAGAGCTATCCATAAAAGTGTCGTCTCTATTGTTTTTTTTAAATTCATCTCATCTCTCTTCTCATAATTTTCAAAACAAAAAGGCAAATACCTAAAACTATAAGCAGAAAAACCCAGGATAAGGCTGAAGCATATCCCATATCAAAATAAGAAAGTCCCCGCAAATAGATATAGTAGGAAAGAGATTCTGTCTTCCCAGCCGGGCCACCTCCCGTTATTCCATAAGTATACTCAAACAATTTAAAAGCATCTATTGCTCGCAGTAAGATCAAGGTTGTAATTATAGGAGATAAAAGAGGTAGAGTTATATGTAAAAAAGTTTGTCCTGGCGAGGCTCCATCAACAACAGCAGCATCATATATCTCCTGGGGCATAGATTGTAAAGCTGCTAAAAGAGCCAAAAGCATAAAAGGAGTCCATTGCCATACATCTACTATAACTAAAGATATAGGAGCTATACCCGGATCTGTAGTCCACTTAACCAGGGGCAGACCCACCGCAACCAGCAATTTATTAATGACACCCAAGTCGGGCTGTAAAAACATCCTCCAAAGAGCAGCTACTGCAATAGGAGGAGCGGTCATAGGGAGAAGATAAATTATCCGGAAAAAATTGCGAAAGCGAAACTTACGATTTAAAAGAGAAGCCAAGCCCAACCCCAAGAATAGCTCTATTATTACAACCATTCCCACATAAAAAAGAGTAAATGCCAAATCCTCCCAAAAACGCTCGTCTTTGAGAATATCATAAAAATTCCCCAAACCTATAAAATTCATCTTGGGTCCCAGAATGGCATGCCAGTTAAAGAAGGAAAGACGGAGAGCCCAAATCATAGGAAAAATAATCATAATTATAAAAAAGATTATAGCGGGAAGAATAAAATACCATTTAACTAAAGATTTACTCTTTGCTCTTTTAAGCACTTGCATTGCTTCTTACATAGAAGAAAAACCCGGGTTAAAACTAACCCGGGTTTTTCTAAATTTTCTATATCTATTCTTTATCCCAAAGGCTTCAAACCTAAAGATTCACGATAGAGATCAAGTTGTCTTTTCCTGCCATATTTCTTGGTGATATTTTCCCAAATTTCACTGATCTTTTTGCAGGCATCTTCTGCAGTCATCTCCCCTGCAAGAGCTTTACTTAGATAAAGATCAAGATAATCGTAGTATTCGTTTGTTCCTGGAATTCTCAGGTCTAACGCCGCTTCTGGATCCTCAAGTATATTTTGTATGGCCTCTAAATAACCTGCGGCTGACTCTTTACTCCATCCTGCATCAATCCATCTATCTAATTCAGTGAAATGGCTAAATCGCCAGGGATTAGCTCCACAATAAGCCTCACCAATTACCTGTAGTAAACTCCGCTCAGGATTAGTTGCAAATGTGATAAACTTATAAGCTTGAACTGGGTTTTTGGAGGTCTTTGGTATAATCCAAACCCAACCGCCAAAATCAAGGAAGTTAATCTGGTTGTACTGGTAAAGCCATTCATCCTTTTCTCTATCCCAGACCTTACTTGCTCCTGGTAAAGAAGAATAGCCTACCAGGCCTTTCACTGTACTCCCATATTTTTCCGGGTCCTGCTCCATAACGCCAATATCACCCCAGTCAAAAACCATAGCGCATGTTCCTTTTACAAAGGTAATCCTATTTTCCGAATATCCATAACTCAAAAGACCAAGAGGACCATATTTAGTAAGTTCCTGAAGCATCTTCATTCCCTCAATCCATCCCGGGGTATTTATCAGAGGTTCCATAGTCTCTGGATCAAAGAAAAATACACCGTGATATTTATCTGTCTTTCCACGAAGAATGGTATATTGAGCGGCTACATCCATTAGACTCCATTGAGCCTGAGTTTTACGTTTAGCTATGAATTGTATCCCATGTTCAATTTCTCCATCGTTGTCCCAGTCCCATCCATTAAAGAACTTGGCAATATCTTTGACCTCTTCCCAGGTTTTAGGAGGAATGTTGTAGCGATAACCGTATTCCTTCTCAAATTTTACCTGATAGATAGGATTCTCCAGAGCATCTTTTCGCCAGTAGAAATTATGACAATCACCATCAAAGGGAAGTGCATATGTTTTACCGGCCCATTTTACCACTTTCTGGATAGCAGGAGCAGTATCTTCCCATTCCGGGTAACCATACTTCTCCATTAACTCATCCAAAGACATTATCCATCCACCACCTACAAAATCACCCATCCATCCCGCAGATATACAAATCGTATCGAAACCTCCAGTTCCAGTAATGAAGTCTGTCATTACCTTATCAAAAATGACTGGATAGGGAACCTCTATTTTATTAATTTTTACACCACTTATCTCTTCCCACTCAGATCCGAAGTTATCAATCACAGCACTTTGAGGTTTAGTAGCCAGGATGTTCAGAGTAGTCTTCGCAATCGCAGAGAAAGAAAACACCCCAATTATAAGAGTTACTACAATTGTTAACCCTATTAACCTTTTTTTCATTTTAACTTTGCATTTTCAGCAGGCATCAATTATACAATCCCCCTACTTTTAAATGCATTTACCTCCTCATGTAATGGATTTAATCTCAACTCTCATACTCGTTCATTATGTAACTATCATCACCTCCTTTACTTGATTTTTGAGACTTAGTTCATTTCTCTCTGAAAGCTTCTAAAAAGAAATTTAATTATTTAACGTTTTCCTCTTTCTAGAAAGCTTTCCTTGGTCCTAGCTAACGGCCTATCCGCTTTTTCACCTCCTCCTGGCCTTATTTTTAGCTTCTTTAATTTCTTTATAAATACTTATTTTCCTCTAGGTAAAGGAGTCTGCGGACCAGACCGTCAGGGCACGGGATTGTCCGCGGAGGCCGCTACCTTGTCCCTGATATTCCCCTAGGCTCCTTTGTAATAATAAAAAAGGGATAGGCAACGCATAAAGCATTACCTATCCTTGATAGAGCTCACCTTATTAAAGCCAGCTTTCTTAAAGGGAAGAACTAGCCTAATTCTTGAAGAGAGAGCCATCCAACCTTCTCACAAATTTTACTTACTTAATAGCTAGAATGCCTTCTCCTTCAGCTTCTTTCTGTCCTTTAACAGATTATCAATTGCCCTTCTAATCAATAGCCTTTGAGAGATATCTGTTTCTTTTGATAGCTTTCTTAGTGCTTCTAACTGCTCTTCTTTAATGCTAAAAGTTTTAAACTTCAAATAATTTTCCTGAGTTAGTTTCTTTAGTAGCTCATGCTTATTTATCTTCATTGCATTTTATTATACGATAAATAATCATGGTTGTCAAGGGAATGCGTTAAGTCATATATAAGAGAGCTCTGGGTATGTTATAATATAAATGAGAAGATATTATAAGCCCGGGTATGTTCAGATCTTTGCACTAACACCTCTCAGTTGATAGAATTGCTTTGGGATGAGAGAAGGCTGGAGCTCTGTGCCGTCCCACAAGGGATAAGGCTTTTTTTCGTCTGCCCTCTCATCCCGGAGTCTCTTCGAGCAACGGTAATAGAACGATGCGACGAACGCTTTATACCCAGCAACGACTCGAAGAGGAAAAAATATCATATTCAGGAGGTATTAGATGAAGATACCAACAGATATTATGGCAGTAGGAATAGATCCTGCTAAAGAAGTCCATCAGGGAGTAGCTCTAGCCTATCCAGAGGTAGAACTTCTCAATTGTCAGTTTGAAAATAGCTATGAGGCTATTTCCTCCTTTGATGAGAAAATAATGAAGCTAGCTCAAAAAAATGGATTAAAAGTTATCTACGGTCTTGAGGACTCAGGTGCCTATGGGAGAACTATTAAAGAGGTTCTCACCTCTCGACCTAGAGAGATAAGAGAAGTGAATCCTTTGAAAACCAATCGCCAGAAGGACTTCTATGGTGGTGACAAATCTGATGAGATAGACGCCAGATGTATTGCTCAAATTCTTCTCTTCTCCTTATGAAAGTCTACCTAAAATAGAGGAAGATAACGATATTTATGCCTCGATCAGAGAAGCAGAAAGATTCAGGGAAATTTTGGTCAAAATGAAGACGCA
>Ga0209991_10001678_pt1 | contig 10089 bp, 3 predicted proteins | sample ChitaG_FD_183167 | JGI IMG/M metagenome (GOLD analysis project Ga0209991, IMG submission 183167) | Deep subsurface microbial communities from South Pacific Ocean to uncover new lineages of life (NeLLi) - Chile_00310 metaG (SPAdes)... | ecosystem: Environmental > Aquatic > Marine > Oceanic >... | reverse complement strand
TGCTATTGAAACCGCCCAGGCAGTAAGGGCAGCCGCTGCCAGCTATGGTCCCTTTTACATCAGGCTGTGCCGTCCCAAAACACCGCCGGTCTATAGCGAGGATTACCGCTTTAACCTGGGTAAGGCGGTAACTATGAGGCAGGGGACAAAGGCTACTATTATAGCCATTGGCATTGTGGTAGCCGAGGCACTGCAAGCCGCTGAAAACTTGAAACGGGGAGGCATAGACTGCCGGCTATTGAACATGTCCACCCTCAAGCCCATTGATGAGGCGGCTATTATTAGGGCTGCCACTGAAACCGGGGCTATTGTTACCGTTGAAGAACACCTGGAGCATGGCGGATTGGGGAGCACCGTAGCCCAGGTGGTAGCCAGACACCGGCCAGTGCCGATGGAGTTTGTGGCTATTAAGGATGTCTACACTAAATCAGGCAAGTTTACCGAGCTTCTTCAGAGATATGGGCTGATAGCTAAAGATATTGAGCAGGCAGTAAGGTTGGTGATAAACAGGAAGTAAGGTAGAAACTCCTATCTGGCTGCTTCTTACCCCTTGATAAAAGGTCTTCTGTACCTACTTAAAGCACTTTAAGGGAGAGTAATTGCGATGTCAAAAACAATGAAAATTATGGTGATAACTCTATTATTGGGGGTCGTCCTTGCCCTATCTTTTGGAGCTGGCTATGCCCTAGGCACCAGAATCCTCCCAAGCCAGGGTCAGGGTCTGGATAGTGTGGAGCAGGCGTGGAATATCATCCTCCACGATTATGTGGACAAGGACAGGCTTGATACTAGCACACTGAGCCAGGCAGCCATCAGGGGTATGGTGGAGGCACTGGATGACCCCTACACCGCCTATCTGGATGCTGAGACCTACCAACTAGCCTTGACTAGCCATGAAGGGAAGATTGAGGGTATTGGCGCCCAGGTGGCAGTTAAGGATGAGCAGATAATGATTATCGCCCCTATTGCTGATTCGCCAGCAGCTAAGGCGGGTATCAGGGCTGGCGATGTCATCCTGGAAATTAATGGCAGGTCTACTTCAGAGATGAGTCTGGCTGAGGCGGTGCTTACCATCCGTGGTGCCAAGGGGAGCTCGGTCAGGCTTCTTATCCTTCATCAGGGTGAGACCAAGCCCGAAGAGATTGAGATAGTTAGGGCTGAAATTGAGCTGCCCAGTGTCCGCTTTAAGATGATGGGGGACATCGCTTACATTAACATAACCTATTTTTCTGAGCGAACTAAACAAGAGCTATTCCCAGTGTTACAGAGCATAACCCAGGAAGCGGCTATAGGCATCATCCTTGACCTACGCAGTAATCCGGGTGGTTTACTGGAAGCGGTTGTTGATGTAGCTAGCTACTTCTTGAAGGAAGGCGTAGTTGTCAATGTGGTAGATAATCAAGGAAAGAGTACTGCTCTCAGGGTTAAGCCCAACGGAGTAGCTACCGACCTGCCCATGATTGTTTTAGTAGATAGCTACAGTGCTAGTGGCAGCGAGGTATTGGTTGGAGCCTTGCAGGATTATGCTCGTGCCAAAATTGCCGGCACCACAACCTATGGTAAGGGTAGCGTCAATATCCTGCACCAGCTTAAAGATGGTTCAGGGTTATATATTACCACTGCTCGCTGGCTGACCCCCAATGGTCGCCTTATAGAAGGTGAAGGGTTATACCCTGACCACGAGCTTGAGCTTGACGGAGAGGATGCCATCGGCTGGGCTATACACCGCCTGAAGGGCAATGAACAATGAGTTGGTGTTAAAATTAGTGATATTAGTAGCCCAAGGTAAATAAATTAGTCATAATTATCAAAAATTGTTGGCAAAACTATTGACAAATGGTGAAAAAAGTAGTAGCATAAAGGTTTGTAATTATGCCTCTTAAGCTTTCACCTTATTATATCTCTTCATTAGCCACAGGTCTTATCTTGCACTAGTACCGCATAATACAAAAATTTGGCACGTTTGTTTAGGGAGTAGAGCTAGAGTAGTTTTTATGTTACCAACACACACTGAAAAGAGGATGCCTCCTGTCTCCAGAAAATCTTATGCCAGGTTACCCCAGATACTAGAAGTACCCAATCTGATTAAAGTTCAATTAGATTCCTTCCGCTGGTTTCAGGAAGAGGGACTGAAGCAATTGCTGGATGAGGTATCTCCTATTAAAGACTTCACTGGCAACAGATTGGAGCTTAGCTTCATAAACTACGAGTTCCGTGACCCTCGTCACTCCGAGCCAGAGTGCCGCCAGCGAGACCTGACCTACTCAGCCCCCCTTTATGTCAAGACACAGTTGCTGGTCAAGGAAACCGGGGAAATCAAGGAACAAAGCCTGTTTTTCGGTGACATCCCGCTAATGACAGCTAAAGGCACCTTTATTACCAGTGGTGCCGAACGGGTAGTAGTAAGCCAGTTACTCCGTTCCCCAGGTGTCTATTTTACCGTTGAAGAGGATGTTACCAGTGGTCGTGAACTGTGCCATGCTAAGCTAATCCCTAGCCGCGGGGCTTGGCTGGAGTTCGAGACCAGTAACCGGGATGTAATCTCAGCCAAGATAGACGGTAAACGGAAGATTCCTATTACTACACTGTTGCGGGCGGTAGGTTACGGTAGTGATGAACAACTGCTCACCCTGTTCGCCAAAGAGGATAGCTCTTCGGAGCACCAATTTATCAGGTCAACTCTAGAGCATGAACCCTTGGTCAAGGGTGAGTCCGAGGCTCTGCTTGATATCTATAAAAAATTGCGCCCCGGAGACCCAGCTAATATCGAAAATGCCAAGAAACTAATAAACAACCTGTTCTTTAATCCCCAGCATTATGACCTTGGTGAGGTAGGTCGCTACAAGCTCAATAAGCGATTAGGGCTTAATATTGACCTGAAAGAGCGTGCCCTAACCAAGGAAGATATTACAGCCATAGTCAGGCACATCATTATGGTTAATAATGGTTTAGATACCCCTGATGATATTGACCATCTAGGAAATCGGCGAGTACGCACTGTTGGTGAGCTTATTCAAAACCAGTTTCGTATCGGGTTATTGCGCCTGGAGCGAGTAGTCAGGGAGCGTATGAGCATTATTGCTACCGAGGCAGTTACTCCTAGCGCTCTGGTCAACATTCGCCCGGTAGTAGCCGCTATTAGGGAGTTCTTCGGCGGTTCACAACTATCACAATTTATGGATCAAACTAACCCATTGGCTGAGCTAACTCATAAGCGTCGCCTATCAGCAATGGGACCAGGCGGTCTATCTCGGAAGCGTGCTGGCTTTGATGTCCGCGACGTCCACTTCTCCCACTATGGTAGAATCTGCCCCATCGAGACCCCGGAGGGACCCAATATCGGTCTCATCGGCTCTCTAGCTACCTACAGCCTGATTAACCGGTATGGTTTCATTGAAACACCATACCGTAAGGTTATTGATGAGGTAAGCAATACCTACGACGAGCTGCTGGGTAAGACAACCAAGGAGGCAGTGGTTGACGATGAAGGCAAGACCATAGTAAAAGCTAAGGCTATCATTACCCCCCAGCTTGCCACCAAACTATCTTGCCTATCTCCCAGAACTATAAGGGTGGTGCCCTTCGTCTCTAACCAGGTCATTTACTTATCAGCCGATAAAGAGGACGAATTTATCATTGCCCAGGCTAACGCCAAGCTTAATCAAAATAACCAATTTGTCGAAGAAAAGGTTGAAGCCAGGCTGGGTGACCGCTACCTACTGGAGACACCCGATAAAATTGAATTAATGGACGTGTCACCTAAGCAGATAGTCAGTGTTGCCACATCACTAATACCCTTCCTGGAGCATAATGATGCTAATCGTGCCCTGATGGGGGCTAATATGCAGCGGCAGGCGGTACCCCTGCTTTGCCCTGAGGCACCTTTGGTAGCTACCGGCATGGAAATGGAAGCCGTCAAACACAGCGGGCAGGTGCTCTTTGCCGAAAATGCGGGAGTAGTAACCTCGGTTACCAGCTCACAAATTGTGGTTACCGGGGACAACGGTGATAAAGACACCTACCCACTAATGAAATTTGTGCGCACTAATCAGGGGACTTGCATTAACCAGCGCCCTGTAGTAAGCAAGGGTGACCGGGTCGAGCCGGGCTGGGTTCTAGCCGATAGCTCAGCTACTGAGCAGGGGGAGCTGGCTCTAGGCCAGAATGTGCTGTGTGCCTTTATGAGCTGGGAAGGCTATAACTTTGAGGATGCTATCATCATTAGTAATCGGCTTGTTGAGATGGATAAGTTTACCTCCATTCACATTGAGAAACATGAGGTAGAAGCCAGGGATACCAAGCTAGGCCCCGAAGAAATCACCAGAGACATACCTAATGTAGGTGAGGAAAGCCTGCGCGAGCTTGATGAAACTGGCATTATCCGGATTGGTGCTGAAGTAGGCCCAGACGATATACTAGTAGGTAAAATTACACCGAAGGGGGAGACCGAGCTATCAGCTGAAGAGAAACTCTTGCGGGCTATCTTTGGTGAGAAAGCCCGAGAGGTGAAGGATACCTCCCTACGAGTGCCTCACGGGGAGTGGGGCAAGGTGATTAATGTGAGGGTCTTCTCCCGTGACAGTGGCATTGACCTACCCGCCGGGGTTAGTCAATGGGTGCAAGTCTGGGTTGCCCAGAAACGAAAAGTTTCGGTAGGGGATAAGCTAGCTGGGCGGCACGGCAATAAGGGGGTCATCGCCCTCATCGCCCCGGCTGAGGATATGCCTTTCCTTCCCGATGGCACACCGGTAGATATTATCCTTAACCCCATAGGTGTCCCATCACGGATGAATATTGGTCAAGTTCTGGAAACCCATTTGGGCTGGGCTGCCCAGATACTAGGACTCAAGGTGCTTACCCCGGTATTTGATGGTGCTGATGACGCTGCTATTGAGGATGCCCTAGCCCGAGCCTGGCTAGCTCAAAAGTCTGGGGCAGTTAACCCTAACCCCAGTAATGACAACCCGGCTGTGCAGCTGGAGCTGGTTGAGGCATGGCTTAAAAGCCATGGCTACGACGGAGACAGGGTGTTCGGTGATGACCACCCTGGAGAGGCAAAGGAGGTTTGCCTGCGCCTATGGCTTGAAGACCTGGGCATAGCTAGCCGAGACCTTAACCCACAGGAGCTAGGGCAAGCCGTGGAAAAGGTAAAAGCTGAAAGGAACCTGCCCCCACCCACCATCGGCAAGGTTATACTCCGTGACGGACGCAGCGGTGAGCCATTTGACCAGCCGGTAACAGTGGGCAGCATCTATATAATGAAGCTAATCCACCTAGTTGAAGATAAGGTTCATGCCCGCTCTACCGGACCCTACTCCTTGATTACTCAACAACCCCTGGGGGGCAAGGCTCAATTCGGCGGTCAGCGCTTTGGTGAAATGGAGGTATGGGCACTAGAAGCCTATGGCGCTGCCCATATCCTTCAGGAAGTTCTGACTATTAAGTCTGACGATGTGACTGGTCGAGCCAAAACCTATGAGGCTATAGTTAAGAATGAGGATATTCTCCAACCTGGCGTGCCTGAATCATTTAAGGTTCTGGTTAAGGAACTACAAAGCTTAGGGCTTGCCATTGAGGTGATTACTGAGGAAGAAAAGGTAACCTTGGCTGAGGAAACTACCAAAGTCCCTAAACTGGAGACAGAGCTTGAAGTTGTTGAAGGCTCAACTGAGAGAGGGGTAGAAGAAGAAAATGCTTGAAGTTAACGATTTTGATGCTGTCCGTATCTCCCTGGCTTCACCGGAGCAGATTAGGAGCTGGTCCTACCGTGAGGTAACCAAGCCAGAGACTATCAACTACCGCACTCTGAAGCCAGAAAGGGATGGGCTTTTCTGTGAGCGAATCTTTGGTCCAACTAAAGACTTTGAATGCTATTGTGGTAAGTATAAAAGGATACGCTACAAGGGAATTATTTGCGATAAGTGTGGCGTTGAGGTAGCCCGGGCCAGGGTGCGTCGGGAACGTATGGGACATATTGAACTGGCATGCCCGGTGAGTCATATCTGGTTTGCTAAGGGAGTACCCAACCGATTGGGACTACTGCTTGACCTGTCGCCACGGAGTTTGGAGCGTGTGCTATACTTCTCCCATTATATCATCACCTCTATAGACGAGGCGGCACGTCAGGAAGCAATTAAGCAACTCAATGAGAATTTCTCACTGGAAATAGCTGAGCGCCAAGCTGCCCTGGAGGCTAAAATAAAAGAGCTGGAGGACAAGCAGGCAACAGTCGAGGAAATAAACCAGCTCCGGCGAAATTTCGCTGCGGAAAAAACACAGCTTGAGGAGGAGCTTTCGGCTAATGTGGAGCAGCTAAAAGACCTCCGCCAATGTGCACTACTCACCGAGAATCAGTATCATGAGCTCAAACAAAAATATGGTCAAGTTTTTGATGCCGGGATGGGAGCTGAGGCTATTCTTCAACTGGTTAAGGGCATTAACCTTGATGAAATGCGTAACCAGTTACTCCAGGAAATCCAGTCTACTTCGGGTCAACGCCACAAGAAGGCGAGTAAGCAGCTCCAGGTAGTGGAGGCGTTTCGCCGCAGTGGCAATAAGCCAGAGTGGATGATTCTAACTGTGTTGCCTGTCTTACCCCCTGACCTCCGACCTATGGTTCAGCTAGACGGCGGCAGATTCGCTACCAGTGACCTTAATGACCTCTATCGACGAGTCATTAACCGCAATAACCGATTGCGCCACTTACTGGAAATAGGTGCTCCAGAGATTATCGTCCGCAACGAGAAACGGATGCTCCAGGAAGCAGTTGATTCCCTTATTGATAATGGCAGAAGGGGGCGAGCTGTCTCCACCAGCGGTAATCATAAATTGAAGTCACTCTCAGACATGCTCCGGGGCAAGCAAGGGCGCTTTCGTCAGAACCTACTAGGCAAGCGAGTTGACTATAGCGGGCGCTCGGTCATTGTTGTTGGTCCTGAGCTCAAGCTTCACCAGTGTGGTTTACCCAGACGGATGGCTCTGGAGTTATTCAAGCCATTCGTTATGCAGCGACTGGTAGAGCAAGGCATTGCCCACAACATTAAGAGTGCCCGACGGCTGGTAGAGAAAGCTAAGCCAGAGGTGTATGACATCCTTGAAGAAGTTACCAAAGGGCGACTGGTGTTGCTTAACCGGGCTCCCACCCTGCATCGGCTTAGCATCCAGGCCTTCGAGCCAGTGCTCATCGATGGCAGTGCCATCCAGATTCACCCCCTGGTATGTGCTGCTTTTAATGCCGATTTTGATGGTGACCAGATGGCAGTTCACGTCCCGCTGTCTAAAGCTGCCGACAAAGGGGCTAGGGAGATAATGCTCAGCATCCACAATATGCTGCTGCCAAGCTGTGGTGAGCCAATAGTAACCCCGACCCTGGATATGGTTCTTGGTTGCTACTACCTGACCACAATCAAGCCCGGGGCTAGGGGGGGAGGTACAATCCTCGGCAGTTTTGAAGAAGCAAGGCTCGCCTATGAACTTGGTGCTATTGACCTCAAAGCCGAGATTGAGGTTAGGGACCAGCAAAGAGGCGGGCAAAGGGTTAAAACTAGTGTTGGTCGCATCATCTTTAATGATGTTTTGCCCCCACAGCTAGGCTTCTTTAACAAAGTAATTGATAAGCCAGGCTTAAAGCAGATAGTAACCGATTGCTATAAGCTACTAAGTCACCAAGATACGGCTGTGGTACTGGATAGCATTAAACAGCTAGGCTTCCACTATGCCACCAAATCAGGGATTACCATTGCTATGAGCGATATTGAGGTTCCTCAGAGCAAGGCAAAACTACTAGAAGAGGCTGAGGAAAGGATTACCATTATTGAGAAGCAATTCAATCGTGGCTTAATCACTGAGGACGAAAGGTATAGTGGTGCTGTTGGGGTATGGATGGAAACTACCGACAGGATTAGTGATACCATCTCCCAGACCCTTGACCGCTATGGTGGCATTTACATGATGGCAACATCAGGGGCAAAGGGGAATATTTCCCAGATTAGACAGATGGCAGGTATGCGGGGTTTGATGACCGACCCCTCAGGTAAGATAATTGAATTTCCGATCAAGTCAAGCCTTCGTGAAGGACACAGTGTTCTGGAATATTTTATCTCTACCCATGGTGCCCGCAAGGGATTAGCTGATACCGCCCTGAGGACATCAGGTAGCGGTTACCTCACCAGGCGCCTCATTGATGTTGCCCAGGATGTTGTCATTCTCCAGGAGGACTGTGCTACTACCGATGGTATATGGATATCTGAACCAAGCGAGAGGGAGCTACTGCCATCACTTGCTGAGCGAATAGTAGGTCGGTTGGCTGCCAGTAAAGTGGTCAATCCCCAAACTGGAGAAACCATCGTTGACCGAAATGATGAAATTGATGAACAGAAGGCAAATGAAATTATTACTGCTGGGGTAACCAAGGTCTATGTCAGGTCTCCCCTTACCTGCCAGTCGAGACAGGGTGCTTGCCAGCGGTGCTATGGCAGAGACCTCGGCCGTGGTCACCTGGTCGACCTTAAGACAGCGGTAGGCATAATTGCCGCCCAGAGCATTGGCGAGCCAGGTACCCAGCTAACTCTACGCACCTTTCATACCGGCGGTGTAGTCGGCCTTGATATCACCAGTGGTCTGCCCAGGGTAGAAGAACTCTTTGAGGCCAGACCGCCTAAGAGTCAAGCAATTATCTCAGAAATAGACGGTGTGGCTGAGGTGATTCATAATGAGGAGGGGGGAAGGATTAAGGTCACCAGCTCTGAGATATACCGTGATGAATATTCACTACCTCCTGGCTGGCAAGTTATGGTGGACAATGGACAATGGGTAGATGTAGGAGCTGTGTTAGCCCTTAAACCCGTTGAGGCTGAAGCTACACCAGAGTCAGTCGCCCTAACTACCGAAACCCAACCTATCCTGGCTCGCGTCGCCGGCGAGGTAACTATTGAAGATGAGCAGCTATCTATCACCTATGAGGAGAAGGAGGAGCGAGGCTATGCTATTCCGGCTACCACTCGTATTCGTATTCAAACTGGAGACCAAATAAAGGCAGGGCAGCAACTTACTGATGGCTCTATCAACCCACAGGATATCCTGCGCATCTTGGGCAAAGAGGCCGTCCAGCAATACCTGGTAGAAGAAGTGCAGAAGGTATACCGCTCCCAGGGGGTAAACATAAACGACAAACATATTGAACTTACTGCCCATCAGATGCTGACCAAGGTTCGTATTGATTCCTCAGGCGACACTGACCTGGTGCCCGGGGAACTGATAGACCGGTTCCATTACGAGGACATTAATGCTAAGGTATTGGCTGAGGGGGGTGAGCCAGCCACCGCCCACACTGTATTAATGGGTATAACCAGAGCCTCGCTGAACACTGATAGCTGGCTGGCAGCAGCCTCCTTCCAGGAGACTACTAAAGTGCTTACCGAAGCCGCAGTCTATGGCAAGATAGACAGGCTCGTCGGGCTTAAGGAAAATGTAATTATTGGTAAGTTGATTCCAGCCTGCTACCCGGCTTCTAAGGAGGTGCCAAGCCTGGAAGCTGGTGAAGAACTGGTAGCTGGTGAAGAAGAGAAAGAGGAGCTAGCTACCTAGCATCGGCTTACACCACCACTTAATTGCTTTAATAATGGGGAGTCGCCTATCTTAATCAGGCGACTCTATTTTATTGCCGATTTACCCTGGCTCAGATAAGATGTGGTATACTAAGACCGGTTATCAACGAGGGTTCCCAGAAAAATCGTAGATTTTTCTGGGCGCTTTAAGGAGGTTGAGGTTAAAATAGACCGCATTATATCGGGTAAACCCACCACTGAGGACATACCACTTGATACTAGCCTCCGACCCCGGCGCCTTGATGACTTCATCGGGCAGACCAGAGTCAAGGACAATTTGAATATAGCTATCGCCGCTGCCCAAGGCAGAGGTGAGGCACTGGACCACATATTACTTTACGGTCCACCCGGTCTGGGCAAGACCACCCTGGCTTATATCATAGCTGCCGAGATGGGGGTTAACATCAAGATTACCTCAGGTCCGGCAGTAGAGCGCACCGGAGACCTGGCGGCTATCTTAACTAACCTCCGTAGTCAGGATATA
>Ga0209991_10001677_pt1 | contig 10090 bp, 10 predicted proteins | sample ChitaG_FD_183167 | JGI IMG/M metagenome (GOLD analysis project Ga0209991, IMG submission 183167) | Deep subsurface microbial communities from South Pacific Ocean to uncover new lineages of life (NeLLi) - Chile_00310 metaG (SPAdes)... | ecosystem: Environmental > Aquatic > Marine > Oceanic >... | reverse complement strand
AAAGGCGGCAAAAGCCACGGATAGCCAGCAATATCACCGAGTTAATTGGGAATACACCGCTGGTGAGATTAAACCGAATACCGCAAGGGCTGGGGGCTGAGGTGGTGGCAAAGCTTGAATTCTATAATCCATTATCCAGTGTAAAGGACAGGATTGGCGTAAGCATGATTGAAGCCGCTGAGGAAGCCGGGCTGCTCGACAAGGATACGGTGCTCGTTGAGCCTACCAGTGGCAATACTGGCATCGGCTTAGCCTTTGTCTGTGCGGCTAAGGGTTATCGGCTGATTCTGACTATGCCTGATACCATGTCACTGGAGCGAAAGCAGCTGCTTGGTATTTTTGGAGCAGAAATTATCTTAACTCCTGGGGAGGAAGGGATGCCAGGAGCGGTGAAAAAGGCAGAAGAACTAGTAGCGAAAAACCCCAATTATGTAATGCCTCAGCAGTACAAAAATCTCGCCAATCCCCAAATCCACCGAGAAACTACTGCCGAGGAGGTGTGGGAGGATACCGAGGGGAGGGTGGATATCTTGATTGCCGGTGTGGGAACTGGCGGGACGATTACCGGGATAGCCGAGGCAATTAAGCCCAGAAAGCCAGGATTTAAAGCCATTGCCGTTGAGCCTGCCGGTTCCCCGGTTCTTTCTGGCGGGAAGCCAGGAGCCCACAAAATTCAGGGCATTGGCACTGGATTTGTGCCTGAGGTTCTGAGAATGGATTTAGTTGACGAGGTTATCACAGTTACCGATGAGGATGCAGCAATAATGGCGAGGCGGCTAGCCAAAGAAGAGGGAATATTGGCCGGCATATCTTCGGGGGCAGCAGTTTGGGCGGCAGTGGAAGTGGCGAAAAGGACTGAAAATGAAGGCAAGCTTATAGTGGTCGTCTTACCCGATACAGGGGAGCGCTACCTATCCGCCTGGCTTTTCCAGGAGCTTTACTGAGAAGATAGATTTAGAAGGTGAAGGAGAAAAACTAACGGGCTCCGGCGTGAGCCTAGAGCCCGATTTTAGTGCTGGTGGAGACGGGGGAGAGTTGAACTCCCCGTCCAAGAGAAGCTGCCTAGGATATACTACAAGCTTAGTCAGCTCTTTTATCTTACCTGGCTAGCCTCTGCTGACCGAGTTTAGCCAAGCCAGCCGATTACTCTTTCACCGCTCCTATCGGTATCAGGGCGATGGCACCTCAATTTTTCGGCACCCAATCCCAACCCATTGAGGTGAGGTCGGGTTGGATGTGCCACCTATTTAATTAGGCAGCATGAAGAACTGGTTCGTTGCCAGTTATTTTTTTGCCACTTGTTTTACGAGGGTAATGGCACCTCGGCTTGCAATCCTGTAGCATACTTCCCCTGTCGAACCCACGCGTCCCCACTTACTACAGACAGCTTAAATATAAACTACCTCCTTTGATACTTTTGCCTTTTTAAGGCTCGCGCCATCTCTCTTTCCGTCTCACGGCGGATTATTGACTCTCGTTTATCATACAGCTTTTTACCTTTGGCTAACGCTACCTCAACCTTGGCAATATTATCCTTAATATATAATTTGAGTGGAACCAAAGTAAAGCCCTTTTCTACCACCTTGCTGGTGAGAGCATCAATTTGCTTGCCATGTAGTAAGAGCTTCCGTGGTCGCTTTGGTTCATGGCTTAAATAGCTACTTGCCTCATAGCGAGCAATATGAGCATTCAGCAACCATAATTCCCCAGCCTCAGGTCTAACATAGGCATCGCTTAAACTTACTCTCCCGGCTCGAATTGACTTTATCTCGGTGCCAGTAAGCACAATACCAGCTTCTACCCTGTCCCCTATAAGATAATTATGATAGGCTTTGCGATTAGTAGCTACCGTCTTTATAGCCACGGCTCTAATTTAAATTATACCATAGATTAAGGTCAACTCAAAAGTGAAGATTAGTCTGAGGAAGTTTAAATGTGGTGGGCGGTAGAGGACTCGAACCTCTGACCCCCTGCGTGTAAAGCATGTGCCCCTGTGCGGTTTCAATTAGCTTTGAGCCAAGGGCATCCCAAAGCTGCTGGAAGGTAGGGGAATCCGGTAAAGCAGGTGCCCTTTGTTTCATCATTTAATTCCTCCTTACACCGTTTTCTCTTATGCTTTAAGATGGTAACTCTAATAATGGCACAAATCAAGGGTTCTAGCTGGATTCCTATGTTATCCATGCCCAAAAAAGTTAAACATCACCCCGCATTTTTATTTGTGCATTGTCACAAGGCTAATAGAACTGAAAGCGGCAGTGAGATTTATTTAAGTAGTCGGTCATTCATTTAGGACTCAGGTACGTGGAGTCAATGTATAGATTGCACAATTCAAGCAAGTGTGACCTCTTGCTGCAAATTTCAAGCTAATGTTATCTCAACTCTACATTCTAGCTAGACAACATTCGCTAATAAGGCGTAATTGAAAAGGCGGGATGCCACTTGCCCGATTATGGCTAAGGCTGCCCACACGGGAGGGGAGGTGAATGATTCAAGCCAGTGGGGAAGAAAATATAAAAGACCCCTAGCACCCCAGTTTCCCCTGGCAGAGCCCGCCTTGGAACATTTGGAGGAGGGTATTTGTCAACCTATTTTCGGCTCTTTGTCAAGTTGTGTGGAAATCGAGTTTCTGGCTGTGTTTGATTCTATATTAACCAAGGACTATTTCCCCAAATCTATCACCGGCCTACCATTATCTATAATCATTCTGTCATCAATATACACTGTAGGTTTTAGGATGACACCATCCAGATGGGTACGGCTATATGTGCTGCCTCCCAGACTTAGGTTGTCTCCGATAGCAAGGTGGATGCTGCCCAATGCCTTTTTATCCTCCTGGGGATTGCCTATGCACCTTGCCTCCGGATTGGTACCAATAGCAAACTCGGCAATATTATAAGAATTATCATCCCCCCTGGTTTCTAGCACCTTCCTCAGTAGCTCTGCCTCCTCTTTCCCCTCAATGCGCACCACCCTGCCATCTTTTACCGTTAGTCTAATCGGAGACTGGCACCTTCCTACATGATGCATAGAGGTGTCTACAACAATTAAGCCCTGTGCCGTGCCCTCCACAGGAGCACAGGCGGCTTCTCCATCAGGAAAGCAGGCAATGGTTCCAGGATTGAATATACCGGCCAGAGGATACCCCTTACGTCCCTTAATACTAAAGGTTATATCTGTCCCCTGGGTGGAGGTAGCTCTAACTCTCTCCCCTCTGGTCAGGATCTCGGTGAATCGGTTAGTAATTCGGTTAACCTCATCAGCATAATCTGCGGTAGCCGCCCCATGGGTTAATATATCGCTATTTACTCCACCCATGGCAATGTACTTAACCCCGGCTTCCAAGCCTTTTCTCACCGCATCAGTGTGAGTGACAGAGACACAGCAAACGGCAATTAGTGTATCGGCTTTTAAGATAGCTGCAGCTGCTATCTCAGGAAGCTCATGACCAAAGGCTTTGAGGGGAGGAATTATGAGTATTGTAGGGATGCCCGGCACCTCATAAACAGCAGCAGCTAGTGATTCATAAACTACTCCTTCCACACTGGTGTCGGTAAGGATAAGGACATTTTCCCCTTTTTTGACATTTAATCTTACCGGGACACGAGCATACCTAAGGAGTTCAACTATTTGCATTAGCTTCTCCTGGAGATTTAGTATTTTACGCAATTAGGTTAAGAATAGTGCCAGCACTATTGAAGAAGAACTTATCGCCAAACTCCTAGACAATACAGGGGTCAATGTGTTTAGTGAACGCCTTTACTTTCTTCTGGGCAATCTGTATTTTTTCCCAAATTCACTCGCTGACATTTTACCATCTAATAGGGCCGCAGCATCTTTAGCAATTCCCAGTGCCTCTTCAACTGGCATGCGTTGCCACTCTTCCTCCGGTATCGATTTTTCTAAGTAGTGGTGGAAAATATGTCCTCCATCAAAGAAAACCTTATACATCATCTTCCCTCCTTTTTAAAATACTTAACAGGCTGTCTAAAAACCTTTTCTGCCGGAGGCTAAATCAGCGGCCATAGACGTCTCCGGCACCTTAACCGTTATCCCTTCAAGGCTATCACCCCCTTTCGGCTACTTTTGCTCACTTCTGGGACTGATTTTACACGCAGGGATTCTTAGCGTCTGCCCTGCGTCTCCTTACAAGCTAACCTCCCTCTTTCGTCTCATTCTGATAAAGGGGATGATGAAACTTGCTATGGCTAAGATGATTACGGCTAGGCTTATTGGGTGAGTGAGGAAAATCATATAACTTCCTCCTGATATAGCTAGAGCTCTTCGGAAATTACTTTCCACTATTGATCCTAGGACTATGGCTAGGATTACTGGAGCTAGAGGAAAGCCAAATTTTTCCAACAGATAACCCAGTATTCCAAAAAATAGGATGAGGACAACATCAAAAATGCTGCCAGCCACTCCATAGGCACCAACAATGCATAGGCCTAATACAAAAGGTATAAGAATAGGTAATCGCATCGAAATTACTTTTACCCAGAGTCGTATCCCCAGAGTGCCTACAACAAACATGAAGAGTGCAGCTATAGGCACACCAACCAAAATTGAAAAAACAAGATCAGGGTGCTCTGGCATAAGCAGGGGTCCCGGTCTAAGCCCCTGAAGCATAAGTCCCCCCATCATAACAGCCGTGCTACCTGAGCCGGGGATTCCAAGGGCAAGCAGGGGAACCAGAGCCCCACCTACGGCAGCATTGTTAGCCGACTCGGGAGCGCTTACCCCTTCTAAGACGCCAGTTCCAAATTTTTCGGGGTGTTTTGAAGCCCTCTTTTCCTCAGTGTAGGCGATAAGAGAGGCAATAGTAGCTCCGGCTCCAGGGATTATTCCAATTAGAGTACCTATGCCTGAACCTCGAAGTATGGTCACAATCAGACCTTTAAACTCCTTTAAGGAAGGAAATTGAGAGCCACGCATTTCGGGGATTTTTTGGATGCCGGTTCTTTCTTCTTCTATGTACTGGAAAATTTTGGAGATGGCGAATAGTCCTATGAAAGCGGGGACAAGGGGGACACCCTCGAGGAGTTGTGGTATGCCAAAAGTGAATCTAGGATAGCCGGTAAAAATATCAATCCCGACAACAACTACCAAAAGACCAATGAGCACGCTTATCATGCCCTTTATCGCACTTTTTCCAGTCAGGTTAGCCACAAGGGAAAGGCCCAAAAGAGCTACGGCAAAATATTCCGTGGGTCCAAATCGCAAGGCAAACTCGGCAAGGGGAACCACAGCCGCTATTAGTATAATGCCGCCTATTATCCCCCCAATCGCGGAACTCGTAATAGAAACTCCTAAAGCTTTTTTGGCTAACCCCTTCTGACATAGAGGAAATCCATCCCAAGTGGTAGGGACTGCCGGAGGCGTTCCGGGAATGCCAAGAGCTATGGAACTAATCGACCCCCCGTACTCAGCAGCCATGTATAGGGCAACCATCATCAAAAAAGCCGGAATCGGCTCCATAAAAAAGGTTATGGGGAGCAGGATTGCCAGCCCCGAGGCAGATTGGAGTCCGGGCAAAACTCCAAAAACAATCCCCAAGCAGACTCCGGTAAATATCATAAGCAGATTAAAAGGCAAAATAGCGTGTTGGAAACCTAACGTTATATTCTCCAGCATTTTCTTCCCGTCTTATCTACCAACATCTAGCTAAAATGGAGACAGATTGACATCTGAAATTAATAGAAGAGTTCAGTGGGAAAGAATACCCCCAAACCCTTGAAAAAAGCAAAATATGTCACCAGCGTAAATAGCACAACGATGGCAAGAATCCATTTCCAGTTCCTCTCTCCCATTATTACCGCTACTGGAGCTATCAAGAAAGGAGTAACGATAAAGAAATCTATGCGAGGCATCACTATAATGTAAGCAGTGATAAGCGCCATCACTCCAACTACCTTGGCTACCTGCCGCCAGTTAGTTAGCTGCGATGCCTCAGGCTTAGCCGTTATACCGGAAATGATAAGCAGTATGCTGAGCAGGCCTAGTCCTCCGGCTAAGATTCTGGGCAGGAAAGACGGCCGTGGAACACCGGGACTAGCGAACTGCTCTGTGGGAAAGCTAAGGGTTCCTATGTAGACAGCAATTGCTAATCCCAATGTTATAGCCCCTATTATCACATCGGTTTTCTTCACCCTTCTCATTATTTCTCTTTGCGAGGCACCATGCCTCCTTTCTCCTCCCCGAATAGACAACCGTAGCCTTCAGGCTGTAAACTGTCTTCTCGCTTTATCGTCCCTTCTTCGGGCAGTCTCGTCAAGCAGAGCAGTTAGCCACCAAGGAGCTAGGGACGCTTGAACATCCCTAGCCCCTCACGCGCACCTTACTTAATAGCTCCGATCTCCTTAAGAATCACCTTATACGCCTCAACCTCATTAGCAACCCACTCACTGAACTCGGCAGAGCTAGCAAAAGTGTCAGCAGGCTCCATTCCGCAGTCTGCCAAGTGTTGTAGAAACTCGGGGTCGTGGATGATCTCCTTGAGAAGCTCCCTCAGCTTTGTAACTACCTCCTGGGGGGTATCCGGATGGGTAAAGATTCCTCGCCAGTGACTGGCATCCACATCGTAGCCTAGCTCCTTATAGGTTGGCACATCAGGCACAATCTCCATCCTTTCCGGGGTGCAAACCGCTAAAATTTTCATCCTGCCGGCCTTGTGATACTCCGCCGTCTCGCTTATATTGAGAGGAGCTATATCGATGTGACCGCCGAGGCACGCCGTTCGTGCCTCACCACTTGAGTCATAGGGAACCCACTTAGTCTTTAGGTCACCAGCCGCCTTCAGTAGTTTCAACCAACCTAAAGATTCGCTACTTGCCGTGCCATAGCCTCCAGCTGTTAGTTCACCAGGATGTTCCTTTATATAAGTCAACAATTCGTCGAGAGTATTCCAGGGGCTGTCTGGCAAGACAGCGACTGTATAAGGATCCATCTCTACTCTAACCACGGGGAGAATATCAACCGCCGGATTAAAGGGTAGTACCCCGGTGGCAGTTGCAATTACGTTACTACATGTGAAATCACATATAGTGTATCCATCGGCAGGTCGTTCGCGAACAAAGGCCATGCAAGTGGAGCCTTGGCCACCCGCTTTGGTTACCACAATCATGTCCTGACCAAAATACTTTGGTCCAACTTTCGTTATCCACCGGGTCAAAATGTCACTACCACCTCCCGGAGCACTTGAACATACCACGCGTACTAGCTTTATCGGATACTCCACTACTGGTGGTGCTGGTGCCGGAGCTGGTGGTGGTGCTGGTGCCGGGGCTGGCGCTGGTGCCGGGGCCGGCGCTGGTGCCGGAGCTGGTGGTGGCGCCGGAGCCGCACAGCCGATAGCAACCAAACTCATGGCTAACAACAATGCCAGCGGGATTAACAATATTTTGTTTTTCATGATTTACCTCCACTAAGATTTAGAAATGTGAGTCAACCGTTACACTACCAAACAATTGACTTTCCAGACCTATCTCATTTTCCACCTCCCTTACCCAAAATCAGATTTTGGCATACATTTGCTTTTCACTCTTTTACCTCACAAATGCCTTGGCCCAGCCCGGCCATTCCTCCGTGGGTTTCTCCGCATCGTAAAAGGCAACAGGAGCAGTGGCCAAGGCGTTATACTCACCATCGGTCACCGTGATGGTGTACACTCCCACCACTATCACTTTTTTGGTGATAAGTCTCCCGGGGGTCCATGCCGTGGCCCAGGCGCCTATCTCGTTGGCTACAGGTTCCGGGTCAAGATACTGACCAACGTCAGCCCGCACCCCATCCATGGTGGTGAAAAGGAGACAGAGTTCCTGCCCTGGCTCAAAACCAGAACCCATAATAACAACCACGGCTTCCTTCTCTAACGTGACTATCGGGGTGGCCACCATCACTGTGGAAGCAGGTTCGCTTTCACTAGCCGGGTTCGCTCCCACAATGCCCGTCGTACCACCAACTAATAGGACGGCAACCAAAATTACCGCTATTAACACTTTCTTTTTCATCAATAAAAACTCCTCTATTTAGATTTTGGTCAGCTAAAGATTACCTACTACCTCATTCTCACCCCCCTTCGGTGGCTCAAGAGCCCCTATTTACTCTTACTAAGCTAGAAGTGCTTAAACTCCCAGCCTTGACTACCTTTCCTTACTGGAAGGCGGGATGCCACTTGCCCGATTATGCCCAGGGCTGCAACGGGAGGGGGCCCCAGCACCAATCCATCCGCCCCGGTCTCCCCTGGCAGAGCCCGCCTACACTCTATATATCTTGGCCTTAAAAAGACAAAGGGCTTTGCTTGACACGGCTCCCGTTAATCTGGATATTACCTATTAAATCTTTGGGCATGCCAATCTCCTCAGGCACTTTTTTAACTTTTTCATAGAATTTTGGGAGGGTCCTCCCCCCTTCCCATCCTTCCAATGGAAATTAATCTTCTTTTTAAGAAGGCTCAACGGTTGTTATCCCTTATAGGCGATACAGGAAATCTCAACCATGGCATCAATTGGCAGTTGTCCAACTTGAACAGCCTGCCTTGCTGGCTTCGGGTCCGTAACAAATTTGGAAGCATACACCTCGTTCATATCCTTAAAATTGTTCATGTCTTTTAAAAAAACATCGCAACGCACAACTTGACTCAGATCTAAACCCACGGCGTTGAGAACCGCCTTTATGTTCTCTATGACGCGATCTGTTTGAACCTTAATGTCTTCTTCAACCTTTTGCCCGGTCTTCGGATCAACAGGGAGTTGTCCAGAAACAAATATAAATTCGCCAGTTTGTGTACCTTGAGAGTAAGGCCCAACAGCTTCTGGAGCCTCGTTTGTTTGTATTTCTTTTAGTTCTGCCATGCTGACATTTCCCCCTTTCTCTGTTTGGAAGAACTCCTGAAGCTTATGAGTTGGTTAGTGACAGAGAGCTACCAAAAATTTCCAACATTTTATCTGTTGCCTTTAAGCCGCTACCAGTTAAAATTACAACATTAGTTTTACCCTCTTCTACCTTGAGGGATTTCTTTAAAGCGCCAACTACTACAGCGGAGGTAGGTTCAACATATATTCCCTTTTGCGCCAGAATATTTATCCCTTCAGCAATTTCCTCCTCCGAGACTTTTATTACCTCGCCATCGGTTTCTCTGAGGACCTTCAGTATTTGCTCACCGTGGATCGGGTTCGGGTTCGCAAGTCCCTCAGCGTAAGTATGCCGACCCTGAGCCAAGGGGGTAACTTTTGTCTCTCCTTTTACAAAAGCTTCATAAATCGGGGGGAAAGCCTCAGTTTGCACGCCGACTAATTTGGGCAGGTGGTTAATTACGCCCATATCCTTTAACTCACTCCCGGCGAGAGCAATTCCCAACATTGTACTTCCGGAACCAACAGGCATAATAATGGAATCCGGGACCTTCCAATCTAGCTGTTCGCAAATCTCATAGAAAACCGTTTTCGTTCCCTCCATAAAGAAGGGATTCGCTCTATGAGAGGCATAAAATACTTCCTTGGCTTTTTCTTGGACAACCTTGGCGGTATCTTGTCGTGAACCTGGAATTTTGTTGAGCTTTGCTCCGTATAAACTAATCTGGACCAATTTACCTCCTGAAGCGCTTTCAGGACAGTAGATTTCACAGGTAATTCCAGCCCTGGCACAGTAGGCAGCAATCGCCGCTCCCGCATTGCCTGAAGAGTCGTCGATAACTGTTTTTATGCCCAATTCCTTTATCTTACTTACCAGCACACTGGCGCCTCTATCCTTAAAAGACCCAGTAGGAAATAGATAGTCTAATTTCAGTAGAACCTCTTTATCAAAAATCCTTGCTTTTATTAAGGGTGTCATCCCTTCACCAAGGGTAACAATATTTTCGTCCTTTACTATAGGAAGAACCTCTCGGTACCTCCAGATAGAATTCACTCTACTTCTTAATCTACCGATGGCAAGTTTCGGGGGCGTTTTTTCTAATTCAAAGGCACCCCCGCATTGACATCTATAGGCAAGGGTGTCTACAGCAAACCTTCTATGACATCTTGAGCATATGTAATTGACCTTCATAGCTACTGTTCTATGTCCTTCATACCATCATTAGAGTTATGCTTCTCCA
>Ga0209991_10001676_pt1 | contig 10098 bp, 9 predicted proteins | sample ChitaG_FD_183167 | JGI IMG/M metagenome (GOLD analysis project Ga0209991, IMG submission 183167) | Deep subsurface microbial communities from South Pacific Ocean to uncover new lineages of life (NeLLi) - Chile_00310 metaG (SPAdes)... | ecosystem: Environmental > Aquatic > Marine > Oceanic >... | reverse complement strand
TCCAGAAAAAGAAAATAGAATTGGCGGTGATTTCTCCAATGATCGGATTTTTCGCACGAAAAGGAATCGCCATGTTCAAGAAGGGCGGGGCCGTCAATATGCGAGTGGTCGTGCGCCTGCTGCCCAACGGCAATATCTGGACGACGCTCAAAAAGAACAAAACGATCAAGACCATTCGGGATATCAAGGGCAAAAAGGTGGGGGTCGGCACTGGCGGGATCGGCGTCATGTCAAGGATGCAATTAAAGGCACACGGGATCGATTACAAGAAAGATATCAAACCTTTCTTTTCGGCAACGGGCGAACTGGCCACTTTATTAAAGGATGGAAAAGTTGACGTTTCCTTCCTGACCGAGGGGCTGGCCAAAATGGTCACGGCCACCCATGAGATCAGGATGATCTCCTGGCAGGAGGAGGATCGGAAGGCATACACAGGCAAACACCCCTATTTTGGAGAATTCAACTACCGTCCCAACCACTTTAAGGGGGTTGATTATGAGGTTCAGACGGTCGATAACGGTATACAGCTTGTCACCCACGCGGATACGCCTGATGAAATGGTTTATAAGCTGGCCAAGGCCGTCATTGAAAATATCGACTGCATCTCCAATATCTTCGCTCCCGCCAAGGCACTTAGCCCGCAGTGGTGCGCTTCCAAACTGGGCAATCCGTTTCATCCGGGCTCTATCAAGTATTTCAAGGATGCCGGTTTGTGGAAGTAATATAGTATTTTAAAAGAAGGGGATAATGACAGAGACAAAAGGGGCCGAGGATAGTATATCAAGGGCACGTTCAGCGATCGGGAAATGGGTGTCAATATGTTGTTCGATTTTCGTGATTTACGCCCTGGCCACTATGGCCTTGCAGGAATTGCAGCTTTTGAGCCTTTTCTTAGCGTTTTCCCTTGCTGTGGGCTTTGTCCATTATCCCCTCAATCCAAAGAGGCCGGGCTTTCTGCCCCTCCTTGTTGTTGATCTCATACTGGCAGTGCTCGGTTTTTCTTTCGCGATCTATATCTATTTTGATTACTGGGAGTTTATCTTTCGCGTTGGGGAACCGACCGGCTGGGATCTGTTTTTTGGTATCGTCAGTATTGTGCTTATCTTTGAGTTGACCCGCCGCGTCGTGGGGTGGCCCCTGCTCATTATCGCCTTTGTCTTTCTGGCCTATTGTTTTTTCGGGCAACACCTGCCCGCGCCCTTTTCCCACAGGGGCTATGACGTGGAGAGAATCGCGACCACGCTTTTTATGTCCAAAAACGGGTTGTTTGGTGTTCCTATGAGGGTCACGACCAATTTCATCTATCTTTTTATCGCCTTTGGGGCCTTTTACCAGACCTGCGGCGGAACGGCGTTTTTCATCGATCTGGCGAGCGCTCTCTTTGGGAAGCTGAGGGGGGGACCGGCCAAGGTCTCTGTCGCGGTAAGCGGTATGATGGGGACGATCTCCGGGAGCGCCGTCGCAAATACCGTCACCACAGGAACCCTGACCATTCCCCTGATGAAACGCATCGGTTTCGAGCCCCACGTGGCCGGGGCCATAGAAGCGACGGCATCCTCCGGTGGGGCCCTCATGCCCCCGATTATGGGAGCGGCCGCCTTTATCATGGCGGAATATTTAGGCGTCGCATATATTGAAGTCTGCAAGGCCGCCGTAATTCCTGCAGTTCTCTATTTCCTGGCGATTTACAGCGTGGTCCATTTTTACTCTTTGAAAATCGGGATCAAGGGTCTGTCTAAAAATGAGATTCCCTCCATAAAGTTAGTATTCCGTGATAAATGGATGTTTACGATTCCTCTGATCGTTTTGATCGGGATTTTAGTTTTGGGTTACTCCCCGAGGATCGCCGTGCTCTTTTCCCTGGTGGCAATCGTGGTCATGAGTTTTCTGAGAAAAGAATCCAGGATGACGCCGTCCAAGATATTTTCAGCCCTGGCCATGGCAGGATATAACTGTGTTATGGTTGTTGGTGCCTGTGCCACGGCCGGCATCATTATTGGAGTGGTCCTGTTAACGGGTATGAGCGGCAAAATCACCGCCCTTGTCATCACCCTCTCGGCCGGGTCATTGTTCCTCGCCCTGCCCATCGTCATGCTGGCATCCATCCTCTTTGGAATGGGCCTTCCGACAGTGGTCTGCTATGTCCTTCTCGCCACAACAATCGCCCCCTCTTTGATTGATTTAGGCGTGACGCCGATGGCGGCCCATCTTTATATCTTTTATTTCGGGATGCTCTGTATGGTGACACCTCCGGTCGCCTTTGCAGCCTATGCCGGTGCTGCAATAGCCAAGGCGGATCCGATGAAAACCGGCTGGACGGCATGGACCTTCGCCCTTGCAGGGTTTCTATTGCCTTATATGTTCGTTTATAACAATTCGCTCCTGTTGATGGGATCCGTGATCAACACAATCTTTTCCATTTTGACATCCATCATAGGGGTGATTTGTCTGGGAGCGGGAATCATAGGTTATTTTCTTAGAAAAACGTCTATCCCTGAAAGAATCTTTCTCTTTGCAGCAGCACTCCTTCTCATCAAACCCGGATTGATCACGGACATTGCGGGGCTTGTGTGCGTCATTGTTACGGTCTTTCTCCAATTAAGAAAAACGGCACCCTTGCTGCCTGATGAGGCAAGACCGTGATGCCGTGATGAGCTTTGTTGCGAGATCTTTCATTTCGGAGAAGAGCATTATAAAGAGCGCCAGACTGACGGGGAAAACACGGACAACAAAATCAGAGCAATGAATCGAACAGAGCTGCAGGCAATTAAAGTATGAAAAGGCCCACTTGGCCATTTTGAGCCAATTTTCTAATTAACCAAACCAGTTAGGAAGGAGGAAAGTCATGCCACCCTTGATAGATCGGGACAAGTGCAATGCCTGTGGAGTTTGCGATGAGCATTGCCCTCTGGATGTATTCTACATGGAAAATGATGAGGCTGAGGTGAGGTATCCCAAAGAGTGCTGGCACTGCGGGGCTTGCCGACAAGACTGCCCAACGGGAGCGGTGAGCATTGAATTTCCGCTGATAATGCTAGCGGTTTAGAACCATAGCCTTTTTGAGCGGTATTGGCTGGCCGAAAACTCAATCATCGAATGAGGTCATTCAGTACCGTTGAGAAAGGTCATGGACCAATTGAGAATTGGGGAGACAAACAGACATTCGGCCGCCTAATAAAAAGATGCACGGTGTAACAGAGAGGGCTTAAATGAAAAGAGGTGAGGTTTATCAGATCGACACTGATGTGGCAATTATCGGTGGCGGGACGGCAGGCCTTAACACCGCCATGGCTGCAGCTGAAAGAGGTCTTAAGGTGCTCGTGGTTGAAAAGGCCAATATCGAGCGGAGTGGCGCCATAGCGGGGGGTATAGACCATTTCCACGCCTATCTCGAAACAGGAGAGCCCTGGGATACCCGTGAATCCTGGTTGAAATATGTGGGGCGGGTCGCGCGGGGTGCAGTCAACCTGAAGGTCCATGAAGCGGTCTATTGTGAAGAGCTGAATGGGACCATCGAGAGGATAGAACGGATCGGCATCTCCCTCAGGGACCCAAGTACTGGAGATTTTCGTCGGACCCAGGCCCTGGGTCAACCCGGGCCCATGGCCATCAACTTTAACGGCAAGCGGTTAAAACCCAAGATGGCCAACGAGGTCCGGAGGCTTGGGTGTCAGGTCTTGGATCGGGTGCAGGTGACCAATCTCTTTCTTCACAACGGGGAAATGGCTGGCTTTACCGGGTTTGACATGCGCACAGGTGATTTTTACCAGGTCCAGGCAAAGGCGACCGTGATCTCTACAGGCAACACGAATAGGATGTTCAAGGCCCAGACAGGAAACCCTTTTAACCTGTGGTACTGCCCGGCCTGCACAGGGGATCTGCACCGCCAGGCCTTTGATGCCGGGGTGGAGCTGGCCAATATGGAGTATATTCGTTTGACCATCGTGCCCAAAGGTTTTAGCGCCCCTGGATTCAATGCCTTCCTGGGGATGGGTTCCCGCCTGGTTAATTCTCTGGAAGAGCGTTTCATGGAGCGCTACCACCCCATGGCCGAGCAGGCCCCTCGTAATTATGTGGTCTGGGCGGTGATTCAGGAGCTCAAGGAGGGGCGGGGTCCTATCTATATTGACTGCCGCCATTTGAGTGAAAGGGATCGGCACCATCTGTTCACGACATTGGGGTATGACAAGGATACCCTGCCGGACTTCTTGATCAAAAAGGGATACAACCTGGAGGGAACCATGATTGAAATGACGGTCTCCGAGCCCATGCAGGCGCGTCCTTCAGAGCAATGCGGGAGTGGAATTAAGATAGACGAAAATTGTGCCTCCAATGTCCCGGGTATATTTGCTGCTGGAGACGCTTCTGATCAGATGGGATGCCTGCATATGTGTACGGCAGGGGGCTACGCCGCCGGGAAACAAGCCGCTGATTACGCCAGAAAGGTCAAGCACCTCAGGCCTTTTGACCCAAAGGAAATGGCTGATGAAAAGGAAAGGATTTTTAGACCCCTTGAAAAGAAAGGAGGGATAGACTACTGGGAATTCGAGGACATTGTCCGGAGTATCACGACCGACCACTTTGGCCCGGTGAAGACCGATAACAGCCTCAAAACTGCTCTGGCCAAGCTGGGTCGGCTGGACGTTGCGAGGGCAGACCTCAAGGCCGACAATTTACATGAGCTGATGCGCGTTCACGAGGCCATGAACATCCAGCAGGTGGCCAAAATAACGGCTACCGCTGCTATGGCTCGCAAGGAGACCCGATTCCGGCCATATCATTACCGGGCGGACTTTCCTGAAACCGATGATGAGAACTACTGTGGCCTGATAGTGGTCAAGAAAGGTCCGGAGGGGGACATTACTACCCGTTTTGAACCCCTCTCCTATGAGTCGTGAGCAGGTTCCAACAGGCTAAGTATGGAATTCTGCCTCGGGTGGACCCCATGAAGACGGGATGGACCGCTTGGACCTTTGCCCTGGCCGGGTTCCTATTGCCTTATATGTTTGTTTACAACAATTCACTCCTGTTAATGGGACTCCCACTCCATATAAGTTTCTCTATCGTGACGTCCCTCATCGGGGTTATCTGTCTGGGAGGGGGCATCATCGGGTATTTCTTCAGGGCAACTCGAATCCATGAAAGGCTGCTCCTCTTTGCGGCCGCCCTTCTTCTCATTAAACCCGGGCTGATTACAGATATTGGCGGGTTTTTGTGCGTCGTCATTACTGTTTTTCTCCAGCTTAAGGGGCGGTCCTCTCTGGTGACCGACCAGGCCGCATCGTGACAGTCGGGAGACATCCAAGGGGTATTGGGGATATGGTTGAAATGAAAAATGCGACGGTTGCCGAGGCCTATCTGGAACTGCTTTCCCTGCGAGGAATCGATTGCTTTTTTGCCAATCCGGGGACCGATTTCGCCAGCATCGTGGATGCCTTTGCCCTTCGTCAGGAGCAGGGAAAGGATCGGCCCCGCCCCCTCATAATCCCGCACGAAATCCCTCTGGTAAGTATGGCCCACGGTTATTATTTGGCCACAGGGAGGCCCCAGGTGGCCATGGTCCACGTCGGGGTTGGCACTGCTAATGGACTGGGCGCCCTTATGGCAGCCCATCGGGGCCGGGTTCCCATCCTGTTCAGCGCCGGCCGGACGCCCATTACGGAGGAGGGCAGCCCTGCCGCCCGAACCGTCTACATTCACTGGGGTCAGGAATCCTTTGACCAGGCGGCCATGGTCCGGGAATACGTGAAATGGGATTATGAACTGCGAACGCCATCCCAACTTGAGACCGTTGTTGACAGGGCGTTTGCCATGGCCATGACAGAACCGAGGGGGCCCGTCTATCTGACACTTCCTCGAGAGGTGCTGGCGGCACCCACGGATAAGATCACATTCCACCCTCAGCATCGGTATGATTTGCCCACCTTTCATCCGGATCCGGAAAAGGTTCAGACGGCGGCCGACCTTCTGGCCAAAGCCAGATTCCCACTTATCATCACGTCATCTGTTGGTCGTTCTCCCAGGGCCGTTAAGGGTCTGATGGATCTGGCCGAGACAGGGGCTATTGGTGTTATTTCCTCTAACCCGGAGTACATGAACTTCCCTGCTGACCATCCCTGTCATCAAGGCTATACACCCGATCCTCTCCTCACAAAGGCAGATGTCATCCTGGTGGTCGATTGTGATGTTCCCTGGTATCCCAACCTGATGAAACCCAAGGATTCGGCTGTGATCATACAGGCAGGGATTGATCCACTCTATAGCCGCTATCCGATTCGCAGTTTTCCGTCAGATCTGACCCTCCAGGGTGATCCGGCCAGGGTCCTCTCGGATATAGCCCGGAGCATTGCAAAACATCCCAAAAGGGATCAAAAGGCCATTGATTCAAGGATGGAGGCGCTGAAAAATGCGCATGATATCATGGTAAAAGGCTGGCAGGCATCAGCCATGAAATCTGCCAAGAATACCCCTCTGGATTATCAGTGGGTGTCCCACAATGTAAATCGGGCACTGGAGAATGACACAGTGGTGGTAGATGAAGCGATTGGCAGCGGGATGAATCGTGCCACCAATCTCCCTGGAAGCTACTTTTTTTCGCCCCACGCAGGCTATCTCGGTTGGTGCCTTGGGGCTGCTCTGGGGATCAAACTGGGGAGTCCCGAGAGAACAGTGATCGCCACGGTGGGAGATGGCTCATATATGTTTGGGGTACCCAGTGCCTGTCACTTTGTCTCAACGTCCTACCAGCTTCCCGTCCTGTTTATTGTCTATAACAACCAGTGTTATCATGCCATAAGAAGGGCCACACGCGCACTTCATCCAGAAGGCTGGGCCGTCAGAAAAAACCTCTATCCCCTGTGCGAGTTGCAACCCACAGCAAATTACGAGAAGATCTGCGAGGCCTTTGGGGGATATGGGGAGAGGGTCGAATCTCCCGATCAGGTGGGTCCTGCCTTGGAGCGAGCCCTCCATGCGGTTAAATGTGAAAAACGCCAAGCGCTTCTGAATATGATCTGCAAGTCCACGTAAGGCAACGGCAACCTCAGCGCCGGCATCCTTTGCTGCTTCTCTCCCATGACCTTTCGATACAAAGAGTTGAAACATATTGCAAGAACGATCAAAGCAGTGGCTGTAGTGACGCCCACAGAGTTCAGAGGCGTTAATTACTTTACTATGGTGAAGGAGATTGCCCGAGATGTACCTGAATTGAATCTCTTTTTCGTAACCGACAATGATGTTCCCCAAGGAGCCCGGTCTATTAGGAGCTTATGCGAGGAGCCCTTTGATGGGGATAGTTATGAAAAACACTTAAGCGGAAAGTTTAGTCCCTTTGAGGTCTCCGCTTTTGCTCTCAGCAGTGGCACAACCGGCATGCCCAAGTGTATTGAGCACACAGGCGCCTCTTCTCCCTTATGGATGATTTTACTATGGCAAAAGGCCGAAACCAAAAGCCCCGCCGAAATGGGCCCACTTCAATACGCTAGGCTCATTGTGAATCCTTGTTTCAAACTCTAAAATGTTCCCCCGTCTCCTTACGCTTCCAGCGCACCCGCTGTGTTAGGGCATGGTTGAGTCTAATGGCACCCGGTTTAGGGCACATAGCTACACAGCACCCTCCGTACCAGCACTCCTCTGGATAGAGGACGATCGGGGGTTTGCCTTTTTTTGGATTGGGAATGAGGAGATCCACCTGGCATACCTCTACACAGGCGTTGCATCCGTTACAAATATCTGGGTCAAATACTACAGGATTGGTGGGGGTGCACCTGTTGGGAAAGGCATACACTTTTTCTTGTGTCATCCGTTTCCTCCTCCTTTCTAAGGTTTTAATAGTTCTTAAATACTCACCTCCTTTCTTTCGCTTCTTTATGGAACGCTCTGCCCAAATCAAGGTATTTATCTGAGATGCTATTTTATTAGAGAGTCTTTCTTTTTTAGGGGAGCTAAAAAATGGAGTATACTTTAATCCATGATTGTTCTATTTAATAGTCCACTATTTGGATGAATCAATTCTTCTCATTTGTCAAAGATAATCTTTCTTGACGAGGCAACCTCTCCCCAGGTGTGCAATAAATGTCTATCAATATAATAAAGAATTCTTATAAGAAATATTTGTGTGTTTAGAACATGTTTGGTATATGGCAAATAGCTACGAAAAATTTCTCAAAATCAGGGAGGCCCTGATTGCATCCTGAGTAGAGATTACCCCAATGGGCAATTCTCTTTAGGAAATAACGGTGCTTTACAACAGACCTCAATATCGCATCATGGGCGACCGATCCTTAATCGTCGAGTTGGGGGATGAGATCAGCCCTGCAGTAAATCGACGGGTTAGGGATTTGGACATCAAGCTGATGCAAAACCCCATAGAAGGGCTGGTTGAAACTGTCCCTACCTACCGATCACTTCTCATCATTTATGATCCGCTCAGGATAAATGTTGCTTTGCTAAAACAACGGATAGAAGACTTGCAAAAAAGGATCGATGGAATTCAGATCCCTGAGCCCAAGACCATGGAGATTCCGGTTGTTTACGGTGGCGAATATGGACCTGACCTGGAATGGGTAGCCCAGTATCACAAGATGAGCATTGATGAGGTAATCCAACTTCATACAGAAACTATCTATCAGGTCTATATGATCGGTTTCACACCCGGGCATCCCTATATGGCGGAACTCCCAAAGGCCCTTATAATGCCCCGCAGAGAAACTCCACGGACCAATGTTCCCCGCGGATCTGTGGCGATTGCCAAGAATCAAACTGTTATATACCCAGTTGAAAGCCCAGGGGGATTGCACATACTCGGTCGCACCCCCTTAAAGCTATTCAATCCATTTCAATCAACACCCACACTCCTTGAAATAGGTGATTTGGTGAGATTCTTCTCAATAGAAAAGGAGGAGTTCAAACAGTGGCCGCAGTAGAGACTTTAGAGGTAGTGGCGCCTGGTCCCCTTACCACCGTGCAAGACAGTGGGAGATTCGGCTATGGGAGATATGGTGTTGCACCTAGTGGGACATTGGACTCCTTTTCCCTGAGGGTGGCAAATTTACTCGTGGGTAACTCTGAGAATGAGGCATGTCTGGAGATCACCCTCTTTGGATTTAAGGTCAAGGCCCTTACAGATGTAGCCATCGCTGTCGCTGGTGCTGACCTCCAGGCCCATTGTAACGATAAACCTCTGGATATGTGGACTTCTTACATCCTAAAAAAAGGGAGTGTTCTTTCATTTAGAGGACTCAGGGGCGGGTGTCGCTCATACCTGGCCATAGGAGGGGGATTATACCTGCCTGAAGTTATGGGCAGCAAATCCACAAATCTCTGCTCTAGATTCGGCGGTCTGGGAGGAAGACCCCTCCAAAAAGGGGATATCCTTTCCTCTGTCTCACCGCATCTTCACCTCAAAACCAAAGGAAGAAGGCTCCCTCTAAAATGGATTCCCTCATACGGAAATGAGTGGAAATTAAGGGTGATCTTTGGTCCTCAAGATGATCAATTCACCGAAAAAGGGAAAAAGACCTTTATCAGTTCCCCGTACCACGTGAGTTCTCATTCCGACCGAACGGGTATCAGATTGACCGGGCCAATCATTGAGAGAAGCCCTGAAGTAGGTGAGTCTATAATCTCCGAAGGGGTGATCCCCGGGACCATTCAGGTGCCAGGGGATGCTCAGCCAATTATTATCTTGGTTGAAATAGTAACCGGAGGTTACAGGAAAATCGCCACTGTCATCACAGCTGATCTGCCACTATTAGGGCAGATAAAACCCGGGGATACAGTGAGATTCGAACAGGTATCTTTGGATGATGCATATGAGGCCCTGAGGGAAATGGATGCGGTACATCGGCACTTTTGGGGGGAGATTCTTGTTTCAAATCCCACAAATCGAGATGCTTTAGAATCTTATTTATGATCTCCTGATCTTCAATAAACCCTGTGATTAAAAAAGCAATACTTCAGGTTAGCAAGTTATGCCTATCTCGGCAACCAGCCATAAATCTCTTGACATTTTTGTTTCCTTGTTCAAAGATTTCCTATAAAAATTGAAAAGGATCATAGAGAAATGAAAATAGATATTAACTGTGACATGGGAGAGAG
>Ga0209991_10001674_pt1 | contig 10102 bp, 10 predicted proteins | sample ChitaG_FD_183167 | JGI IMG/M metagenome (GOLD analysis project Ga0209991, IMG submission 183167) | Deep subsurface microbial communities from South Pacific Ocean to uncover new lineages of life (NeLLi) - Chile_00310 metaG (SPAdes)... | ecosystem: Environmental > Aquatic > Marine > Oceanic >... | reverse complement strand
ATGTCATCTATAATAATTTTTTAAATTTAAATTTAAAAAGTCCATTTTTATTAATTTAAGGGAATTAAATGTTATTTCTGAATGAAAAACTTTTTTTATTGTGAACAATTTAACAATTTATCTTTAAAGTGATTATTCATGGGACACCGTAAAAAACACGCACCAAGGCACGGCTCTTTAGCGTTTCTTCCAAGAAAAAGAGCTGCCCAAAATAAAGGTCGGGTAAGAAACTGGTTAGATACATCCGATGATGTTATGTTTTTAGGATATGCTGGTTTCAAGGCAGGTATGACACATATTACATATATAGAAGATCAGAAAAATAGCCCCTATTTTGGAAAAGAACTAATGAAACCTGTTACTGTTATTGAAGTACCACCTCTGATTTTGATTGGCATTAGGGTGTATAATGAAGACGATTATGGTAAATATACTGTAGGAGATATTTTTTCACCCGAATTGAATGATTATCTTGGTCGAAAAATTACCGTCCCAATTAAAGAACAGTATGATTTTGAAGGGCATAAAGAAAAATTATTGAACGCCCTTAATTACAATTGCCAAATTAGAGGGATTTTTCAAACTCAACCCCATCTTACATCCATTCCAAGAAAAAAGCCAGATCTTATTGAAATTAAAATAAATTCCATTGGAAGTCCAAAAGAAGAATTTACTTATGCTCTAAATTTACTAGGAAAAGAAATTAAAGCTAGAGAGATATTAACCGAAGGAGAGCTAGTCGATATATTATCAGTCACTAAAGGAAAGGGATTCCAAGGTCCTGTGAAGAGATATGGCGTTAAGATACTAACAAGGAAGAACAGTAAAATAAGGAGAGCTGTTGCGTGTATTGGTCCCTGGCATCCTGCTAGAGTGTTGTATACCGTTCCCCGTCCGGGACAATTAGGATTTCATCAGAGGACGGAATATCATAAGAGGATTATGGTAATCGGAGAAAATGAAGAAGAAATTAACCCGAAGGGAGGGTTTGTTAAATATGGAAATATAAATGGTGATTATCTTCTTATATTAGGCTCTATACCTGGACCAAAAAATCGATTAATAAGGATAAGAAAAACAATAAGACCGATAAAATCCTTTACGGTTAAATCGCCTGAGATAACATTTATTAGTAGAGAAAGTCAACAAAGAAAATAATTAAAGATTGTGATTCTATGGAAAAAGTTAATGTTTATGATCTAGATGGTAACAAGAAAGACCTAGTTGATATACCGCTATTATTCAAGGTAAAGCCTCGAAAAGATCTTATTCAGATAGCAAGTGAAGTTTCTTCGAGTAAGAATAAACAAATTCAAGGAAGAAATAAAAGGGCAGGTTTAAGAAATACTGCTGAAGGTTGGGGTACAGGACATGGAATGTCAAGGACACCACGAATTAAAGGGTCTGGATTTCCCACATCTCGAAATGCTGGAAGAGTACCTTTTGCAAAAGGAGGGAGACGAGCTCACCCAATAAAAGCAGCTAAGATTGTTGAAAAAAAATTAAATAAAAAAATTAACACATTATCTATAATTTCTGCGATATCAGCTTCTGGTGATCTAGATTGGATAAAAAAGCGAGGCCATATAACTAAAAATATTCCTGAAGTTCCTTTAGTAATCGATGATAAAATACAAACAGTTAAAAAAACTAAATTTCTGTATTCAATTCTCACAGAACTAGGATTAGCAGAAGATTTGTTTCGAGCAAAACAAGGAAAAAAAATTAGAGCCGGAAAAGGGAAGAGACGGGGGCGAAAATATAAAAATAAGAAGAGCGTTCTAATCGTAATTAAGGAAGATTTCGGAGTGATTAAAGCATCAAGAAATATTCCGGGTATAGATGTTAGAAAAATAGAAAACTTGTCAATCGCAAATTTAGCACCTGGAGGGTTGCCAGGGCGATTAGTTCTATGGACTCAATCCGCTTTTAGTGAATTAGAAAAGTACGAGGTGTTAGTTTAACTTGGAAAGTTATTATAAAATTATTCAAAGGCCCTTGATAACTGAAAAAACCTTCGATATTATTGAGAGAGAAAATAAGTTAGTTTTTATAGTTAATAAAAAAGCTAATAAAAGCCAGATAAAGCAAGCAATAGAGAAAATACATAATGTAAAAGTGATCAAGGTAAATACAATCATAACACCAAAAGGAGAAAAAAAAGCTTTGATTAAACTCCACCCAAATTATTCTGCTCAAGATATCGCTATCGATTTAGGTATTTTTTAATAAATTTTCTTTGTGCAGCTCCAAGAAATCAAGGATAGCAAAATCTTTAAAGCTAAGAATTTTTAAATTATCTAACAAGCCTACTTCATTAGATTCAATTAGCTTTCTATATTCTTTTTGATTCAAAATTAAAATGAATATGAAATATTGCGAGAAAAAATGTTCTAGTAGTTTTTTAATTTCTTTTAAATTGTTATCCTCTAATATTAAAAATAAAATTTTCTCTTCAATAAAGAAAAGATTTGGTTTTAGACGATAATAATCTATGTTGTTTAATTGCAGGTTTTTAACAAATTGAGTGTTAAACTTAGATATATCTTGAAAATTAAAATAACTTAATGAATAAAAGATATCAGCGTCATTGTTTATCGCATAAAAATTATCTGAAATATTTACACGCCATAATATACGATAGAGATTTGATATATTAGGATTTGAATTCTTGAATAGTTCACAATCATATAGTTGGTTTATTTCTTTATCTATGTTAATAACATTTGAGTCTAAATCGTGTTTTATGTCTAAAAAGTATGCGTTAGTTTCAATTTCCTCGCGATTATTGGTTCTTACATTAAAAATCATATACCCTTTTTGATTTAAATTTTTAAGAGCCTTCAGTAAACTTTGTAAGGGAATCATTTGATTTTTTAGGTTATCACAATCTATTTGATGAACTTGAATAAATTTTAAATTATCGCCACACTTTAATACTAAAGAATTCGGTTGGTTCATGGAATATGCCCCTCCATTTATATTATTTGACAGGACATTTAGAAAATGCCTTTTTAATTTGCGATTTTTTAAAAACGAAACAGATTTATCAATATTATTTATTTGCTCTTTAATCAAATTAAAGAATTTATCAATATTGGTTCTTTTTTCACCGATAAGGGATATGATGATTAAAGTTTTTCTTTTTTGTGGAATGTTAAGCTGAATAGAATAATAGAATAGATATTTATTTAACAAAAATTCATTTAACGTTTTAACTATTCTAAGAAAATTGTCGCATTCGAGAATTGAAAAAGAGATTAGCTTATTACTCTTGTTTATACTTTTATAATAAATTAAATAATTTTCCAACAAAAATGAAAACAGTTTAAATTTACCCTTCTTAACCATTTCAATATTTTTTTTAATGTAGTTATAAAAACTTATTATATTTGTTTAGTAGAAAGGCATGATCGCTTTCAGGTTAACTAAACATAAATGATACTGAAAAATTAGTTGATTTGAAATATAGATAAAACTATTAGCTACCCTTTTTAAAATATATTTAATTAAAATTGCTTGTTATCATTTTTAATACTCAAGAAAATATGTTGATATTATATGTTACAACAGATTTTAGAGTTCATAAAAGGTTTGCACCCTGATACTTTAGTTCAAGCACCAGCTAGAATAAACTTAATAAACCCTTTAGATGCTGTTGAAGGCGATTTTTGGATGCCCTCAGCAGCAATCAATGGATTAGATAATCCATTATCGGTTTTTGTTTATATAAAAAGGACAGAAATGTTCGGTTCAGTAAAATTTTATTCGATTTTAGATGGTGCTGGCAAATTAAATATTTGTGTTTCAAAAGAAGAAAAGATCGAAAAGGACTTAAATGACATAAAAAAGAAAACAAAGGGGGAATTTAAGCTCTTCTATGCCAGTATGTATAGGTTAATCAAAACAAATTCCGCCTTTATGGAAAAATTTAAAAAAGAGAATTTTGAAATTGGAATTATAACAACTATTCCTTTACAAAGTGGGTTAGGTGGGAGCGCAGCGATAATAATTGGGATTACTTATGGCTTGGCAAAATATTTTGGTTTATATAATAACTTTACTGGTCTTAAAACGGGAGATTTTCCAATAAACAGAGATATTTTAGCAGAAATCGCTACTAAAGTAGAAGACAAAGACCTTAAAATAACTGCCGGGTATGGAGATCGATATGTAATAGCGAGAGGAGGATTAGGGTTTTGCTCCTATGTTGGAAAAATTTTTCACAAGAAAATCTCGCTGGAACCTTTAGCTATATACGATAGAATCGATTTAACGTACAATATAAAAAGTTTACCAATAATTATTTGTTTTTCAGGCGTACCTCATGAGAGTGGGGCTGTTCATGAAAAATTAAGGAGATGCTATTTAGATGGGGATCCAGTTATCATAGAAGGTTATCAACATATGGCAGACATTTCTTGGAAATCACGTTTTGCTTTGATGAAACATGATTGGAAGCAATTGGGAGAATATTTTAAGGATAACACAGTCATCATGAATAACATGATGAGACATGTTGGATTCTTACATGGAATTGGATTGTTTAATAATATTTTAATACATCTAATAGAACAAAACTCATATGTTTTTGCTGCAAAATTAACAGGAGCCGGCGGTGGAGGATCTATATTTGCTCTCGTAAAACCTGATAAAGTTGACACTGTTTTATTGAGCTGGAAGGATAAATTGAATAAAATTATTAGCAACGAGGAATACTACTTGTCTCTCTTCCCAGAATATCCCTTAGAAGCAAGAGATCAATTAAGAAATGCTCAATTTTTTAAAATTAAAATAGTTCCGGGAGTGAAAAAGTTATAATTTATTGACTATATAATTAATTAATATAACATTGGAGATTTATGTTGAGTAAATACGAAAGATACAAAAAACAATCAGTAGAAGATATTTATCCTCATAAACACTGTAAGAAATGTGATAAAATGATTGAAGAGGGTATCACTTATTGTTCTGAATGCTATGCTATTCTACAAGATAAAAAAAAGAGAAAGAAATGGTACAAGTTTAAAAAGAAGAAAGAAGAATCTGATTGAAGAATTCTTTCTAACTAGTTATTATAATAATTGGTTTAGTCTATCCATCAACCATGTTTTGTCTAACATTTGAATAAAAGGTCCTAATCTTGGCCCAGATTTCAAACCTAAAAGGACGAGATAAAAAGCTTCAAATAATTTTCTAGGGGGCATTTCTAATTCCTTTTTGGCTATAGTAAATATTTTATTTTGTATTGAATCGGCATCGAGATCGTCGTTATCAGCTAAATATTCTCGGAATTTTTTTAAGCCGTTAATTTGATCATCGGATAAATTATCGATGAGTTTTTTGTCAATTGTTTTAGGAATTGTAAAGATTTCGATTTTGTTCTGAATATTTCTTTTTATTTTGTGATCCGTTGTTTTAGTTAATTCATTTTTGATTTCTTTAATCCATTTTTCTGTTCTTTTTAATAAAACTTTAAACTCATCTATTGAAATCGTTTTTTCGTTATTATTAACTCTTAAAGTTGAAATTACTTTTTCGTATAATTTATCTAAACTCAAAATATTCTGCATTTGAGAAAGGAAAGTTAATAGTTTTAAAGGAATTCTGATTGGTTTAATCTCTGGAACATTAATAACCTTGGTCAAAGGATATAGATATTTGTAAAAATCGTATTCTTCCATGGATTCAGGTTCCTCTACCCCATAAAAAATATTTTCCATTTTTTCGTAGTAGTCCTGATATTGAGGAATTTCTTCCATCCTCAGAGAAATGTGTTTCATTGGATTTGTTCTCAATATCAACATTCGGTAAATTTCTGGATCGGCTAATTCCATGTATTGTTTAGGAGTAAAAACAATACCTTTAGATGTCTTCATATCTTTATTTCCTAATCTTAACCATTCATAGGGAAGTTTAATTGGACCTTCATAATCATAAACTTTTTGACAAATTTCTATCCCCGTGTCATATGCTCCTCCTTTTACGCTATGATCTTTACCAGCAGGTTCACACGTTGCTTTAAATAAAGCCCATTTTGCAGGCCAATCGACTCTCCAATTAAGTTTTAATTTACCACTATAAATAGAATTTCTTCCTTTATAACCGCATCCAGGGCATTCGTACAACACTTCTCGTTCTTCTTTTAGATACTTGATAATTCTATTTGGCTGAATGGTTCCGTCCGTGGCTTTATACTGAATTTTATTGCATTCATCACAGATAACCATGGCAGGTATCAAAGTTTTTTGCATATCAATAAATAACTGTTTTCGATCGTTATCCAGTGTTGGAAATATATATTTTTTTAATATTTCTTTAATTTTATCAGTATTCTCAAGAGCAATTCTTATTTTTTCTTGCATTTCTCTTTTTTGATACAAATCATATGTCCAGATTATTTTATTTTTTATCCCAAAGTATTCGAATGTTGAAATTAATTCATTTCCAAAATGACGAGCGTAGCTTTCACATCCACAATCTTCGAAGGGACAGGGTATAAGTGCAAATGGCTTACCTAAATAATTCTCTTGATATTTTTTATCTATGTAATCTGGAAATCTTTTAGCAGCATCAAAGTCGTCCATGAATAAATAAAAAGAGACTTTAGCTCCTCTTTTCTCAAAAATTCTCCTTAAAGCATCGCAAATGATTATCTCTCTTAAAATTCCTATGTGCACGTGTCCTGAGGGTGTTTTACCGGTGGAAAAAGTAAATTCTGTTAAATTTCTTTTAGATATTTCTTCCACTGTCTCTTCTAGCCAGTGAGTAGACACTCTATTTATCAATTATTTTCACTTACTCAACAAAACCTTAACTGAGTAAAGCATAAAAATTATTTATCATTTTTCATTTTTAATAGTTGTGAAATAGTCTTGAGAATCGCCGTACTTAATAAAGATCGCTGCAAGCCTGATAAATGTAGTCCATTTGGTGAAAAACCATGTATTAAATACTGTCCTAAGGTAAGAACAGGAGATGAAACAATAGTATTAAACCCTAGTGGAAAGTATGTTGAAATTACTGAAAGTCTATGCACTGGATGCGGTATCTGTATAAAGAAATGCCCATTCAATGCGATAAGCATTATTAACTTACCAGATCCTTTGAAAAATCAGATAACTTATCGATATGGTCCAGATCAATTCTCTTTATTTCGAATGGCAATTCCTAAGAAAGGAAAAGTTTTAGGACTAATTGGTCAAAATGGAATTGGAAAAAGCACGATGCTATCAATTCTTTCAGGAGATCTGAAAATGAATTTGGGTAAATTTAATGAAGATATTCCAAATAATGACGCCATTGTTAATTTTTTTAAAGGTTCAGAGCTACAACAATATTTCTTAGACTTATTTAATCAAAAATTAAAAGTTGTTCTTAAACCGCAAAATATTAACCTTATTCCTAAACATGTGGTTGGTAAAGTCTATGATCTCCTTAAAAAAAATGATGTTAATGATCTTTTAGATAATATCGTTCATGATTTAAACCTCAATGGGATTCTTGATAGAAAACTATCAGTTCTTTCTGGAGGAGAGGTTCAAAGGGTAGCAATTGCTGCTGCTTACTTGAAAGATGCTGACGTATATCTTATTGACGAGCCTAGTTCTTATCTAGATGTTAGTGAAAGAATAAATATGGCTAAATTGATCAGAAGCCTTTCTGACAACAACAAAACTGTAGTAGTTGTAGAGCATGATTTAGCGATATTAGATTATTTAAGTGACTATATTTCCTTATTTTATGGAGTTCCTGGAGCGTATGGTATTATTTCCCATCCGCAAGGTGTAAGAGTAGGAATTAACATCTATTTGAACGGATATATTAAAGATGAAAATGTAAGAATTAGGGATGAACCAATTAAATTTCACGAAAGACCCCCAATTGATTCTTTGTTTGATACAGGCGCAAGTATTTTTTCTTATGAAAATTTAGAAAAAACTCTTGGAGACTTTCACTTAACAGTAACGGGGAGTGAAGTCCATGCCGGCGAGATTCTAGGAATTTTAGGGCCTAATGGAATTGGAAAGTCAACATTTATAGATTTAATTGCTAATAAAATCGTATCTGATAATAAGATTAATGATATTAAGGAAAAAAATCTAAAAATTTCTTTAAAACCTCAGTATATTAAAATTGATGAATCTAAATTAGTTTCTGATACATTAACTAAAATTAAATTGGCTCCTTATCTTAGCCAGCCGTATAAAAAACGATTAATTAACAGCCTTAAACTTGACAATATTAAAGATAGAAAGATGTCTGAACTAAGTGGTGGTGAATTACAGCGGGTAACAATCGCCGATTGCCTATCTACTGAAGCCGATATTTATTTATTGGATGAACCATCTGCTTTTTTAGATATAGAAATGAGATTAACTGTTGCGCAGTTATTACGAAAATCAATAGAAGAATTAAAAAAATCAGCGTTCGTTGTAGAGCACGATATTATCACTCAAGATTTTATAGCAGACTCGATCTTAGTATTTGAAGGAATTCCAGGCGTAGAAGGAAGAGCACTAGCTCCTTTAAATTTGAGGGATGGGTTTAACTTATTTTTGAAAATGATGGGAATCACATTTAGGAGAGAAAAAGAAACAAAAAGACCTCGAGTTAATAAGATAGGAAGTAGTAAAGATACTTATCAAAAAAGAATCAACGAATATTACTACATTCCTAAATAAAAAAATTGGAATTTTAATATTTTTTAAAGCTATTTACTCCTATTTTTCCATTGGAAATTGTTAATAACTCAGGAGAAATTAAATTAAAATTAAAATATTAATAATAGAATTTAAATATTAATAAATAATTTAAAGCTGGGGCTTGTTTAGTTATAGTATATAAATTTTTTTTCTTATGTTAAGTTACTATTTTTGCAGTGGAAATATAGGAGTTATAGCCTTTTATTAAATAATTAATGGCGTTTATAAAAAGAAAAAAAAAAGATATTTACTCCTTTACTTTCCAAAAAACTAAGGGTCTACCTCGCATTCCATTGTTTCTTGTAAACTTTTCGATAAGTTTCCTTTTTTGTAGTTTTAAAAGATTATCGTAAATAGTGGTTCTGGGACTATTTAGTATTTTAACTAAATCTTTACGCGTAGTTGGCCCAAAGTTTCGTAATTTATTAATCAAATTACTCTGAATTGGAGTTAAATACTCTTTTGAATTAAAATCGCTGTTGTTTATAACGGTATTTACCATAATTTATTCCTCCATTTTTTATTTTTTTTTACTTTATTCATTTTCTTTATTCGACAATTTTTCGACATTTTAACACATACGACAGTGCCTATTGTTATAATATATTATAGTACCGAGTTTTATATAAAGATGCTTATTTATGCATTATTATCATCAATTAACATAAACTTAAAAACGACAAAAATATTTTATATTTATGAAACAAAGCTAAACCAACTTTAAAATGACTGAAACTACACGAACAACAGTAACTTTAAGTCGAATAAGTATGAATGAAGTTAAAGAATTAGTAGGAGTTTTTGGAAGTACTCCTGCCTCGGTGATTAGCAGAATTGTGGATCACTTTTTTGATTACGGTAGATTTGACGATGTTATAGAAAAAATGAAAGCAAAAAAAAGAGAATTATTCCCCCCTGATGACGCAATAATTAACGAAAGAATAAAGAATTTATTTAAAGGTGCTGATAAAATACCTTTTGCTGATTTTATTAATTTTCTTCAAGTTGATAAAAAGTTAGTTATGGAGAATATTCATATATGGACGGAAAAATATAATATTAAAATCATAGAAAACCTTGTTATAAAAGATCTGGAATAAAGTCTATCTAATCTTCTTTAGTTTGCACAATTTAATAACATAAATTTTATGATTTAAAGAAATCAGTTTTTAAGTATCGCACCAAAGTCTTCCCAAAAATTATTTGCCAAATCTAAAGGCCAATCTAGCAAAGATGTCATAACTCCAACAATTATAAAGAAAATAAATAAAGCTAATCCAATTAATAGAGCATATTCTATTAGATTGCCACCATACTCGTCTGAGAAGAAATCTTTTATTCTACTTAGGATGATTCTCTTTTTTTGTTTAATGTATTTCTTCTTTTTCATACTAAAA
>Ga0209991_10001672_pt1 | contig 10109 bp, 9 predicted proteins | sample ChitaG_FD_183167 | JGI IMG/M metagenome (GOLD analysis project Ga0209991, IMG submission 183167) | Deep subsurface microbial communities from South Pacific Ocean to uncover new lineages of life (NeLLi) - Chile_00310 metaG (SPAdes)... | ecosystem: Environmental > Aquatic > Marine > Oceanic >... | reverse complement strand
AGGATTTCACTGAAGCCTTTAAAAAAATAATAAAATCTAGAACGCATGAACAAGATTTCATTATAAACGAGTTATTAAATGGATTCGTAACATCAAAAGCAAAAGCTATTGCTTCAGGAACTCAGGGGCCTATAATAGATAGGATGGTTGAAGCTTTTAGCAAAAGGAACGACTTTCATATTGTCGATCATCAGTTTTTCGCAATGTTTGGTGATCCAAATAAACCCCGTCACTATATTAAAAACCAGCTTGAAGAACTTGCTCAATTGTTTGGTTTGGTTTCAAAAGAACTCGTAGTCGAAAAAGATATTAGAAGAAGTGAAGAAAAAATATACACTTTTTATACCTTTCCTGAAAGCATTATTGAAATTCTTGAAGAAAAATACTTAGTAATCGACGAAGAGTTAGGTTATGCTTATGTGTCTGAAGCTTTCGATAGAAATGTGTTTATATGTATGTTTTTAGCTAATATCGCTATTAATAGAGATAATCTTGATAAGATTGGGGGGTCCTACACTTTAAACGGTATTTCAGCAATTTTTGCCTTGATTCTATTATTGAGCTTTTTACCTAAGCTATCCGTAGATGAAACTAGCCCTATACTCAATGATCCCGATTATGATCCAGATAGCATGAGCGTAATTCCGAAATCGTGGATGATGAGGCAAGTTTTAGAACCTCTTTTTGACCCTTTAATTAAAATTATCGCTTATAGGTTAGGAGGAGGTTTGTGGTTATCAAAAATAATAGATTCAGAAATTAATAAAAAAATCCATAACCAGATACGCTTTTTAATTAAAGATGTTAATAAGTGGGTTTTAGGCCAATTAGTCAGAGTTGAGATTCCTATTTTTGTGGAAATATCAAATATATTCACAGAAATAATAGTAGGATATGATGAAAGTTAACATAAATAATAAATTTGGTGAAACTTATGAGTTATAAAAGAAAATCCAGAAGAAATGTGAAACATAGTAGAAAGAGGGAAAAATGGACGGATATTTTCCCTAGATACCTTACTTTTTTAACTCATATGCGACCAATTCTCAGAGAAACAAGGAGAATAATAATTGATCTAGATGCAGATCTTTTGTTAGACACTGAAATTCTGGATAAAATTAGAGAAGAAGAAGAAAAAAGAAACATTAGGAAGGTAAGAGCGTTATCAGAATTTTCAGCGATGTATAGATCAAATATATACGAAATCATAAAAGATTTTTTAGTAAAATATCGGGATCGGATTCCAATCCTAGATATTAAAGATTATATTATCGAGTTCTTATATGAATCCGTAGGTGCACTAAATGTTTTACAACACATTACTAATCCAGATGAACAAAACTTAGAGAATACATACTTGTATGTTTTAGTTAAATTTATTGAAGAAAAATTGCTACCTCGAGGAAGAAACTTACAAGTAATTTACAATAAATTATTAGAATCTTCGCACGATTTGTACGATTGTCAACGGCATTTACTCCAACCCCATACTTATTATCGAGAAAAATTAGAAGATTCAGATTTCTTTGAAATTCCCGGGATTTCTCCAAAAGTTTATCAGTTGATTAACAATATAACTTCACTTTATAATCTTGATCCAAATTTTGGAGATTTCCCTGAAAGAGAAAACCAGGAGCTCCCAATGGTTTTAAAGGCTGATATTTTTAACCCTTACATTGATTCCACCGCAAACGCAGAAGAAGAAGCCATAGATCAAATTTCTGAACGCATCGGACTCCGAATTATGGACGAAATTTTCCTCGCTCCAAGAGAAAACTTAATAGAAATCATGCTAGAGCATAATTTCATACGTAGCACTATACAGTCTGATGGGAAAATTAGGTTATTACCGCAATTGAGCAACGAAACATTATATTTATACTATTTGGCATTTGCTTCGCAACGAAGAGGTTTTTTATCAAAAGAATTGATAAACTGGATTTCAATGAATTTCGCTTTTTTGATTTACATGGGGATTTTAAAATGGAAATTGTCAGATCAAAACATTTTTTACCCCATTTTTAAAGATTTACAGACAAATGAGAAAATATTACCTTACTTAATGAAACTCATATGCTTTCCCAACTATTTAGGTCTGGATAAGATGAAAATAAGGGATTCTCCTCATTATCGAAAAGAAATTTTTAACTTCATTGGTTCTCAAATTGATAACCTTAAGGATTTTATTAATGAAATAGCAGTATTTTGTGAAAAATTTGATAAAGAAAGAAAAAATAAATAAATTACTATAATATGAGATGAGAAAAATTAACAATTCGAAAGAAGAAGTGGAAGATAACATAACATATACTGACGATGCTATTAAAAATAGAATAGGAAAATATGGAGCAGTATATTTTCCTTCCGATATTCAAGAGTCTATTGAGGACATCTTAGGCAATGAGGATAAAAAAGAAATTTTACATGATTTCTTTAAAGCTTTAAAGAAATATAACGAATTTGCTGAACAATTAAAAGGAGCAAAACTTAATCCTAGCTTGACTGTTCTTTTATATGGTCCCCCCGGAACTGGTAAAACCTCTCTTACTCGGGGATTTGCGAAAGAGTATGACATACCTATATGCGTGGTAGAAACTGATAGACTTGTATCTCCTTTACTAGGAGACACTATTAAACAAATTAGAAATGTTGTGGAACTGGCAGCTGAAATCGCTAAAGAAAGAGGAACTTTTATACTCTTTTTTGATGAAATTGATGCTATCGGGTCTGAACGATCAAATATTCACGAAGTTGGCGAAATAAAACGCGCTGTAATATCATTTTTGCAAGTAATTGATAGAGTTAATTATGAAGGCGTACCGTTAGCTATTTTTGGAGCTACGAATCATCAAAATCAATTAGATTCGGCTATTTGGAGGCGATTCACCTTCCATTTTAGTTTTGAATTTCCTGGTTATCAATTAAGAAAAAAAATAATTGAATCATTCCTTAATAAGGTTAAAAACGCAAAAATCGGGGTTGACGACTCAATATACACAAATTTAAATGACGAATATGAAAGAATTCAAGGTATAAATAGTAATTTGGAGCGTAAATTAGGTCATCCACCCTCTGAGTTTGGAAGTAATATATTATGGAACGAACTTCACAAAAAACATAAGATGAAAGGCTTACTCGAATTAACCATGGGATATTCGGGCTCAGATATAGAAAGGGGTACGAAAGTATCTCTATTGAAAGCTATTTATACCGAACGTTTAACTTATGAACTTTTCTACAATTCACTAAAATTAGTAGGAGGCACAGCCATCCACGTTGAAAGACAAGACATATTAAGCGATAGGAAGCAAAGTTTTGTAAATCCTAAAAGAACAGAAAATAATCGAGATAATTTATCTAGTCCACCAGAAATATAACACTTTAATATAATAAAATTGGTTAAAAATATATTTTTAAGATAAAAGCGATGGAAAATCAGTTATTTAACCTTAAAAAAATTAGAGAATTAACTTCACCTGTCGAGAACCTTCAAGGTAAAGTTAACAAAATAACTAATCTCGTTAATCAATTTGAATCAGAAAAGTTTATTGTTTCCCAATATTCCGATAACGAATCCTTTCTTAGCCAGATAACAGATTTAACCATTATTCTAGAAAGTATCAATAAAAATTTAAAAAATTTCTTTAATAATAATATAAACGAATTTCTACACCTTAAACACAAACTTATCAATAAATACAAGAATGATCTAAAGAATAACTTAAAACTTATTGATTTAAACAAAAATTACACAATAGAAATCGGTCATTCTTTGATAGAAAAGAGAAGTATAAGTAAAATTATTACTCAAATATCATATACTTCCTCAATTAGCATAAATCAATGGTTAGAATTAATCGATGCTTTAAATCAAAATACCATTTTTTTAAGTTCTGCTGAAAAACTTCAAGAAAGTTTTTTAAAAAGTATAAAAAAACGCTTAGATTACGAATTAAAGAAAATACCGAATGATACACCTTCTTCTATTATTGAAGAGTTTGAACAACAATTCAACATAAACTACAAAATAACTTATGAAGAATTTCTAAAGACTATTGAGAGCAAACTAACTGAAGAAGAATTACAAGTGAAAAAGGAACTACTACTTAAAAGTAAACAAAAACAAGAAATTAAAGAATTAAAAAAAAACCAAGAAGAACAAATGGAAACTTACGAGAGTTATTTGAAATTTTCAAAAAAAGAATTTGAAAGAAGATTACGAAAAAAGAAGAGAGAAAAGTTAACTGATGTCAGTGAAAGTGAAAACCAAAAAAAATTAGAACTTTCGGATGAAGTTACAGAAAAAATTGAAAAGTTTAAAATGAAGTTTGACAAGGCATCTGATAAAGACTATTTATTAAAAGAAGATTTTGATGAAGATCCGATAAAAATAATCAGAGAACGAAAAAGAAAGAAAGAAAAAGAGTATAAAAAGTTCAAAGATCATTTTGAATCTGATTAATGAAGAAAATGGAGTGGATTTACCTATTAACCTAAATAATCTTGAACTAAACATTGGACCGAAGAAAATTACTATTAAAGATAGATTTACTCTAATCTTGGGTAAGTTTAAACGCGAAATATTTAAAGAATATCAAAATCAAGATTTTATACAAATTGTAAAAAAATTAGATTTAATTCCAGCTGAGAAATTAATTAATCTTTTTCAAAATCAATCAGACAAATTATCTGAATTAGAAAGTTTTCTGAAAATATTAGAATATCTATCTAATTATCGGAAAATTGTGGAATATAACTTAGAGATTTTTTCAAAATTCAATGAATTTATTGAAATCATATTGCTTACTTTTAGATATGTTTACTTATCAGAAAGAAAAAATCAACTGATAATAGAATTAGATCTAGCAAAAAAACACAAAAAATCTAGCGAGTTATCAGCTATCATAGATTTGATTAATAAGTTGAAGGAATCTATAAAAACCAATAAGCTCAAATTAAATTATATAAAAGAGGACTATTTTCAACGCAAAAATCAAATAGACCAAATAAAAGGAAAACTAGCTAATTTTGAAGATAACATTCGGAAACTAAATCAAATTAAAAAAACTTGTTTCAGCCAAATTAATCGGATTACAAGACAAATAGATGGTTCAACGAATAATATAGAAAACGACTCAATTTTAAAATTAGGTATTGATGATAATCTTACTAATGCTGAAAAGATAAGAGCTCTCCAGAAAAAAGCGAAAGAGACTCAATATGAAATTAATCAGATTAAATCAAGATCAAAGCAGACAAAAGAAGAACTAGAGAAATTAACGCCTCATTACGAAATTTACAAAAATGACTATGAGAAAATCTTAGAAACAATTAAAGGGGATGAGAATCGAATCAGAATGTTGCAAACTGACTACGAAAAAGAAATTAATATCGATAAAGAAACTCATATTGAAGATATTAAAGATTTATTAGAAACTCCCGTAAGAACTTCATTAGAAATTGAGGATGAAATTTCAAAAATCAATTTAGAGATAGAGGCAATTTCAATTCCAGCCGAATTCTCTAGAGAAGATAGTCCTAACAATTTAATAGTAGTAACTGAAAAGTTGAGAGAAATTGATGATGTTTTAAGAACCAACGATGAGAAAATTAGCATTCGTACAAACGAAAAAGAAATAACAAAAAGTTTTGAGAAATATAACCTTTTTGAGGGCGTTGTTAAAGACCTTGAAGGAATACTAAATGAGTTTTTAAAAGAAATTAACCTTGAAATGAGGTTTCTGCTCGTAATTAATGATGCCAATACATCTTTTTTTCTAAAAACGGATTTCACTAGAAAAAACAAAGAGAAAGCAATTTTTGAAGATCTAACCACCCCTGAAAAAATATTTTTTATCATTTGCTTTTCTATCTCAATTGGAGTCCTTTTAGGGGACGATACCATTTTCTTCTCAAATTTGTTTATTCCTAATATGTATAATAAAGGTGGTTCTATTTATCGAACTATTAGAAAAATATTGCCCTTATTTGAAACAAACGAGAAACTGACAAAGTATAAATTAATTTTTCTTATATCAAATTTGGAATTGAAAAAAGAAATTAATAACATAAAAATAATAAAAGTATAGAAGAGATGATGAGAGTAAATATGGAAAATGTAACTTTTGATGAGGTTGTAAAAAATATCGCCAAAATTGTTTTAACAAGTCCTCAAAAAATGATTCGAGAGGAAGATCTCAGGATAATAAGTAAAAATTTCGAATTTGAAGAAATTATAAGCGCTGTTTATATAAATTTAAAAAATATTGGCTTCGAATTTATAAAATCGAGGTTTTTAGATCAAGTTTATTATGTTTTAACATCTGAGGGTAAAGATGATAGCATAACACCCTCTCAATATGGTACTTTAGCTTTGATTCTGGCACTTAGCAAAGAATTAGATGAAAATTTAGAAATTAACGACTTAGAAGAAATTTTTAAGGTGGTTTGGACTTCTGATGTGGAATTTCTAATCAAAAATGATTATTTAAGAAGATTTGAAGACCAAAATATATTAAGAATTACTCCATTAGGAAAAGCACTGTTAAAAAATATCCTTCAAGATTTAGATTTGAAAAATTTATTAGAAGTATTTACTGCGAAAAATCAAGCTGATAAATTATAAAAAAAAAGGATCAAAATTATTCCTTATCTAGATCAATTTTGAATTGATCATATATCTTTTTTACACGATCCGCTGAAGGACCAGTACCTCTCACTCCATCCTCATTTACGATAATTTTCCCGTTTAAAATAGAGATTATATTTTGATCTTCAATGTAATTCACGTGTCCTTTAGAAAAAATGGTAGCAATTCTATCTGCTAATCCTTTCATAGGAAACGGTTCTTCTTCTACAGTTACATAATGATAGTATGAACTCCTAATCATTAGTTTTGGGAAAACTTTATTTTTTTCAGTTTTAACATTTATTAATATGAGGTTAGAATCTTCTGAAATTCCTTTTAATTGACCTACAAAGAATCTGTCTTTTTCTATATAAACTTTAACAATCTTGTCAATAAGTAACCCTATTTCTGTATTATATTGCCTTAGACTAATATATCAACACCTTCAATTAAAATATTACTTTATTATTAATATTATCTTCATTTACTTTTATTTTTAATTTAAACAATCTATTACCAATTTCTATTAATTAATCGGAGAATAATTCCTCTATTAATTCAGGTATGTTCTCTTCCGTAATTGCACTGGTTGTAAAGATCTTTAGATTCGGATTAATCTCTAATGCATCGCCAATCATATGTTCGATATCTACATCTATCACATCGATTAGATCAATTTTATTAATAACAGCTATGTCTGAAAATTTGAACAACATCGGATGTTTTTGAATAACCCATGGTCCTTCTGTAATTGAGACCACTATTATTCTTTTATCCGTACCTAAAATAAAATCAGAAGGACATATCAGGTTTCCTACGTTCTCTATAAAAACCACGTCATAATTACTTAAATCGTGATTCTTTATCACTTGAGAAATATGATAGGAATTTAACGCACATTCTCTACCAGTGTTTATTTGGACGGTTTTCACTCCATGTGTCTCTATTCGATCAGCATCTATTCTCGTAGTTACATCTCCATTTATTACTAAGACTCGACAATTTTTGGAAATTCTCTTAGTAATTGATTCCAAGAGAGCTGTTTTCCCAGCTCCTATAGCTCCAACTACATCAAATGAACGAATATTATACTTTAAGAAGATTTCTTTATTCTGAGCTGCTAAATTCTCGTTATTTTCAATTAAATCCTCATTTAACTCAATTATTTTTGAGAAGTCTTCTTCTGACATTTTTAAAACTAACTAAGAAATCAATCTTTAAAGATAAAAAAAATAGGCTTCGTTCGTTGATATTTTTTTTGGATTTAAGTGATAGAAATATTTTATGTGACTATCGATTTTTCATTTTATAATTGTAAACGAGATATGAAGCGAGAAGCCCTCCCAAATCAGGAAGATAAATAAGGAGGACAGGAGGGTAACCAAATGCAAAAAGTAAACCCGGGATTAACTTTATTAATATTAAAAAGGTTATAATAGTTTTCCCTTTCAACTTTATCGGCATAAAAAAAATTAAAAATGTCATTTCTCGGTTCCAATTCATAAATATCGTGAAACAGATAACACCTAGTAAGGCACCCGAGGCTAATCCATAAGGTATTATTATCACATCCCCAAAAGGTATTAAAAACATCTCCAATATAATCCATAATATAAAATAAACCAATCCAGAGAATAATGCGCAAGTCAGATACAACCGTAATAAGAATTTTGTTCCAAATGCCCGTTCAATATTTTTAATAATCATGTAGAAAAAAAGTATGATGATAACTAGAAAAAATAATCCAAATAAATCAGAAATATAACTTACAAAAACTGATGTAATAAATGTCCATAACCAAAAATCCAAAAAACTGAGCCTACTTAAGGTTAAAAACAGAGGATTTATTATGAAACTCGCAATAGACATAACAAATATTGATATAATTAAGACTTTCGTTCCCATATTTTGATTAGGTTTAAAATTATAACTTTTATAAAGCTTAATGGTTTTCTGCTTCTGCTTGTCTTGTCTTTTCATATATTTCTTAAATTCCCTTGGAGTTCTACTCGAATAACCACTTTTTGATGGTGCTACTCTTGGGCTTGAAAATGTATTCGGAACATGCTTTATTTCGAAAGTGCATTGATGATTTTCAGGTAAGCGATGCTCTTTACAAAACGCTCCACCACAATACTTACATTTGAACGGTAATAAATCAATTTTTTCACCACAATGTTCGCAGAATGTCATGGATTATACCTACAGTGTTGGAAAATATTAATTATTATTTATTGCTTTCTTTCCCTACAATTTTCTATATTTATTCTTAATAAACTTTGATCCTTCATAATTTTTTTTAAAAATTTCTATCCGAATCTAAAATCCTATCAAATTTTAAGATAATCAGATGTATACTCCTATTGGTGCGTTAATCATTGTTAAGGTTAAAATTAACATTATCCCTAATGAAGCTATTAAACCAAAATAAATCCTTTTATTCCACTTCCAAATATTTTGACCATCTAATATTCCAATTGGAATCATATTAAATGCACCAAGCATAAAATTGAAGTATGAAGCATAACCAACAAAATAATTCAATGGATAAAGCGTATTGGGTATAAAAAGTGATACAATTAATAAAATCGAACCATAAACTAAATTAACAAACGGTCCGGCTGCTTTACATAATCCAGTTTTTCGGTTTATTTTTTCTAGTCCTAAAACTACAACAGCACCGGGAAGAGCTAACATTGGAAAAGTAGCTGAAGAACTAACTAGACTTACAAAGCCCATTATAAGGCTTAAAACTGTCAAAAGCATCCCAAAAGTTAGTAGTCGAAATTTCGTTTGAAGTCCAAAATGTACCGCTACTTGACGATGCCCAAATTCGTGGAAAAGAAAAGCTGTCATATAAAATCCTGCAAGCATGAAAAGAGCCCATATGTAATCAGAACTAATAATTTGATTGTAGAAAGAAATTATTCCTATTAAGAAAATTAATGTGCATCCAATTAAAAAGTGAAGAAACTCAGATTTATGTGCTAATAAAATGCCTTTAAAATTGATACCTGAATCTGGATCAAAAGCGTTTTCTGGAACTGCTTGTTCTTGCCGATACCATGTATAAGTCCCATCGCTGGTTCCCCGAATTACACCGTCTGTCATGCTACTTTGCCCTACACTATGAGGTGTTACTTGAGTAGGAACAGTATAGGGTGGAGTTATTTGTGAAGCTTGTTGTGGCGTGAAATTTAGGCTTTCAATAACAATATTACACTCATGATCAATAGGATCTTTATGGAAAGAACAATAAGATTGACCACATTTAGTACAATTGAACGATTCGGAGACTTCAGTTCCACAATGGTAGCAAATTGGCATTATTTAGACCATTTCTAATTTATTAAAATTATTTTTATAAAAATATTACATATGATATAAAACTCAACATTAATAATTTTTAGTTTAATATTTAATTCATTTATCGTATTAGCCCTACTTTCCTAAGTAACATAAAATAATTAAATGACAATTT
>Ga0209991_10001671_pt1 | contig 10109 bp, 9 predicted proteins | sample ChitaG_FD_183167 | JGI IMG/M metagenome (GOLD analysis project Ga0209991, IMG submission 183167) | Deep subsurface microbial communities from South Pacific Ocean to uncover new lineages of life (NeLLi) - Chile_00310 metaG (SPAdes)... | ecosystem: Environmental > Aquatic > Marine > Oceanic >... | reverse complement strand
TCTCTTTGTGATCAAATGTTTTTGCGGCTTCCCATGAAGGGTTTACTTTGAAGTCTGCGAAGGGCTCAAAACCAGTCAAAACAACTAGTCTATTGGGATTATGCATTTGGAAATCACCCAACTTATGTTTTCCTTGAACATTAGAGAATATCAATTTTACCAGACAACTGATAGCTTTATCTCTACTGAAGTTGGATTGACCTTGCATGCATGCATCGTAGGTTGACTAGCGCGGGAAGCATTTGCCTGACAAGTGTTTAATTTGCGTGCGCTGGATATATGCATAACAGGTGTGTATAAATGAAACACGCTGAGAGCCAAGAGAGAGATAAAAGACTTGTAGCACGTACACTTTGTCTAGTTGACTTAGTAGACTACCAAGACGGAGCTGTAGTTAGTCGGACGATCGTTGATAAAGAAACGGGTACGGTGACCTTGTTCGCCTTTGACGAGGGCCAAGGATTAAGTGAACATACAACGCTCTACGATGCCTTGGTTTACCTCATCGATGGTGAAGCAGAGATTGTTATCTCTGACAAAACCTTTCACCTGAAGGATGGTGAAATGATTTTGATGCCTGCTAATGAACCACACGCCTTGAAGGCCATTAGGAAATTCAAGATGATATTGACAATGATTAAGTCCTAATCGACCGTGTGCACAGGAATCACTGACCCCTATGAAATGAACTTTCTAAGTTTCTAGTTTGCATGAATCCAACATAAACGAAGGGACAAACCTACAGCCTTTGCGGATCGCTTTTGCTTACTCTGGACACGAGTGTGTCACAATAACATTCCAGAAGGGGCCCATATGTACGTCACAGAATTTGAACCCGGTTGAGTATTGTCGCCTTTGTTGCATGCATGCAGAAGGGCGTGGGTTCAAATCCTTGAGGATTTCATGAAATCACGGACAGGAACTCTATGAGGTCTTTCACAACATATTTGCCTGACCTTTGTTTTTTCCTATCCAAGAAGAAGGATTTTATTCCTGCTTTTCTAGGTATTTCAAAGTCGAAGTGCCAATCGTCTCCAACATGAATGACTTCTGACGGTATGGCATCCAATATGCTTAGGATCTTTTCATACAGATTTTTTGTTTTTTTGACTTGATTGAAGTCAGAGGTAGTAGAAAATACGTGTTCAAAGTACCTGATAAGGTCTGTTTCCTCGAGCTCAGTATCAAGGAATTCTCGTGCTGCGTTAGATACTACTATTAGTTTGTGGCCAGCATCTCTTAAGGTTTGTAACACTTGGGGGACTTCAGGATAGATGCTTATCTTATGCTTATACTTTCTAAACAGCATCCGCCAATTCTCAGATCCTAGATGAAACTTGCTCAACCAATACTCTATATCGTACCACTCCAGTCTTTTCATGCCAACTGCGTCGTACTCTCTCCTCACCTTTAGTTTGGCAGCGTCTAAACTCATCCCCCTCTTCTTGGCATACAAGCGGGGAACCCCGTCCAACCATACGGCATTTACGAAGCTGTAGTCAACTAAGGTGCCGTCAAGATCAAAGGAGATAATTCCCAGCTTCTTCATCCAATTGCCTCCAACCTTAACCTATGCCGTCAAAGTTCTGTATTTGCAGCACTCAAATCATTCCATCCGAGAATGTATGTAGTAAACGTTCCATGTTGTTTTTCAAGACATTAGATAATAAATCATTTGAGAAAGAACCTTCTATTGAGATAAAGCAGAGAGGTAAGGATGATGAGTGTGAAGGGGCAGCTCCGTTTTATCGGGGTTGTGGAAAACGTCAGCGAGCAGGAAGGAAGAATTAAGGTTTTCCCGGAATACTGCGGTGGACTTAGAGGTGTAGATGCTTTTTCTCATGTAATTGTCCTCTACTGGGCTCATCTGCGGGATACTAAAAAGGAGAGAAGTGTTTTGTTGGTCTTTCCAGGAAGACACAAGGGAAATGTGGAAACCGGGGTCTTTGCTTGCAGAAGCCCGTCTAGGCCCAATCCGATATGTTTGTGCGTGGTGGAACTGGTGAAAGTTGAAGAATGCACCTTGACAGTGAAGGGGCTTGACGCTTTCAAAGGCTCACCAGTAATTGATATAAAACCATACATTCCAGGAGCTGATTCCGTTCCTAACGCTCAAGTCCCAGAATGGACCTCAAAGGGACCTCCAACATGAAGACTAGGGAAATAAGGTAGTTATGAAGCCTTCTCTGCATAGTGCTAGCCCAAACACATGTGCGCTCAAAAAATGGGGTTTGCGGGGGATGTCTCCACTGTGGGCATGCATGCATGGACGCAACGAATGACTACGCTTCTTTGAAGCTTCCATGTTTCCATAGACTGTTCCGGCTCATCAATGGATAAATGTGCGTCACAGTTTGTAGCCGATTTTTCTAAGAAAGTTCTTTCTCTCTTTCGCGTCTTTTTCGGTTTCGATTGCCTTGCTTTTCATGCCGTCGATGACGCCTAGGATTCCTCTTCCCTGTCTTGTCTCTGTGATGATAACTTCTAATGGGTTGGCTGTTGCGGCGTAGATGCTACAAACTTCGGGTACTTGCTTAATCTTGTCTAAGACATTAATTGGATAGGCGTTTTTCATGAAGACGATAAAAGAGTGGCCACAACCCAAGTCAAGCGCATATTTAGACGCTAAATTTTTTAATTCATCGTCGTTGCCCTCGTGTCGCACTAAGCAAGGTCCAGAACTCTCGCAAAAGCCTATGCCAAACTTAATGTTAGGAGCGGAGTTGATTAACGCTTCGTAAAGGTCCTCGACCGTTTTGATGAAGTGCGCCATCCCCAGCACTACGTTGCAGTTCTCAGGCACTTCTATTTTTACTGTTTTAGGCTCCACTCGTCTCACCGATTCAGGTTTATCTGAGCTTCTGTTAAAAGAGACTTTCTACTCAGACTATTGTCAGCTAATGCTCGAATAACGCTATCTACAGCTACCATGTATTCTTTGAATTCGTTCTCAAAAGTTGCTGATGAGATGGGTGTATATGGCGGGCCCGCAGGGATTTGAACCCTGGTTCTCCGGCTCCGAAGGCCGGCGCCTTAATCCTAGCTAGGCAACGGGCCCTATTGGAGATAATGCTGATGCAGATGATTAAAGGATTTCTTTCAGCTGTATACTTTTAGATTGGGGGGTGGAGTGCAAGTTCAGGGGGAAAATATCCCTTTTGTAAAAATCAGCGTCATAACAGGTTTTCGAACTTGCACTCCGTTCAACTTGAAGTCATGTTGCTATAGAAAAAGCTTGTGAAGAAAAGTACTAGACGTAATCTCTGTCTGTGTTTTGAATCGAGAAAGTCTTTAATAAAACAGTCATCATCTAAATTTGGTGCGGGCCGGTGGCTCAGCATGGCTAGAGCGTTCGGCTGATAACCGAAAGGTCGAGAGTTCAAATCTCTCCCGGCCCACCATTTAATTCTCCCCACCCCCTGTTACAAAGAATTTTTGTGGTTATTTGCGTTTTCTGTAGATTTTTAAACAAATTTGAACGGTAAAACCAATTAATTAAAAAATTAAAAGAACGACGCCTGTAACAAAGCCTTTATAGACTAGCGGTAGAAGTATAGAAAATTTTTAAAGGGATACTGTCTTAACTAAAATTAAGATGGTGGATTTGAGAAAACTAATTATTATTCCGATCATGGCATTTTCTACTTTTTTTGTTTTGATGTATATAGGAATGATTGGTTTTGAATTGCCCCCTGAAGCTTCCGTTGGAGGAAATGAGAACCTGAGGGATATCGTTAATTCTCTAAATCTGTCTGGAGTGGCTGTTTTGGATACAGAGGTCGAAGACCTGTCTACGTTAGGCGACTTCAAAATACTTTTCATAGACGGCTGGTGGTTTCAGGGTAAGTGGGACAACGCCACAATAATCTCTGGGGTAAGAGGTATTATAGTAAATAGCGTGCCAACCGTTGTATTCGGAGGAGACGGAGATCTTCTCTATGACTTAGCGGATGAAACCATGAGGGAAACAACGAACCAGCCCACGATTGCCCATGGGGTTTACTTCGACGGCGATATAAACGATTGGCTGTTTATAGGGGGAACAGAGCTGACTCAACCAGCTGTAATCGATGCATACAACTGGTCCGTCAACAAGTTGTCTAACACATATCAACCAGCATAGAAAACAAAACAGATTAAACTAGTTCCGAAGCCTGCCCTATTTTACTATCTGATTTTAAACATAGAGGTTAGTGAAGAGATTTAGAATGACAAACACGTGCCAGTGACCGCCTTATAAACTGACTCAAGAATCCACTTAGTACTCTTCCGTCTCGTTTTAGAATAACCATCAAATCATATAGTTCACAATGAGCCGTAGAAAAGCTTTTAATCAATTGCGTGGAAAAACTATGAAACTAGAGGAAAGTAAAACATGAAAAACGTGAAGCTGTTTACAACGATATTCCTAGTGGTAATGATACTCTCTAACGTTATTTTCACAGTGATGGGAATCAGTGAAGGAAACGGGGACTTGAGGAGAGTTGTTGCTTCGTTAGACTTACCTGAAGTGGCTATCTTAGACGCGCAGGTCGAAGAGCCGTTAAAGTTAGGGGTCTTCAAGATGCTCTTTGTTGATGGTGGATGGCTTCAAGTTCAGAGAGATAACATGATGGCGACTCATGAAATAAAGGATGCCATTATCAACAGTGTGCCTGTCATCGTGTTTGGAGGAGATACAAATCTTCTCTATGACTTAGCGGATGAAACCATGAGGGAAACAACGAACCAGCCCACGATTGCCCATGGGGTTTACTTCGACGGTAGCAAGAACAATTTTCTGTTTGTAGAGGGAAGATCCACAAAGGAATCGACAGTAAAAGACGTGTACAATTGGGCCACCAAGAAGCTACAAGATACACAGCCTTCGTCATCACAGGAGATATCAACATCTAGTGATCCTGATGCTATATGGTACGCGATTCCAGAGTTTACATATTATTTCGCTTGGGAACTGTATGGCAAACTGAACCTAATACGGAGATGGTTCAAACTAAAATATGATCAAAGCAGCACATACGACTGGTATAGCCTTATTATGACCACCCAATCCGTGCCTGGGCATATTGCATATGATAGTGACTGGCGTACTGCGGATATTTGGAATTGGATAGACGCGGATTACTATGGAGACCCGAATAAACTCATCGTGTATGGACCATACCAGACAATAGGTCAAGAACAGGTGACTTACACTATCGGTGTGGCAGCAGGAGAGCAAGGCGCAGCAGTAACGGCATCAATGTCAAGAACCTACGTTGTCAAAGATATCGAAGTATACGATGAAAGTGATTTCAGTTTACAACTTGCTAAGTGGTGGCACAACGTGAATGAACAGAAAGATGCGGGGTATTATACGTGCACAATTGACCCAGGCGTGACCATAAGAACACCGCCTACCGTCGCATACACAGAATCGTTTTATCAAGTACAATACATGCAACCAAATTGGTTTTGGGGGTGGATAATTCCAGATATTTGGAAATCACCGGAAATCTATATTACTACCGAAGTGGACTACAACTTTCCACCGGATACCCCGTTAACGCCAGCTGGTCCAACCTCAGGAGTCAAGTATACATCCTATACTTATTCCACTAGCACGACGGATCCTGATGGTGATAACGTTCGATATCAGTTTGATTGGAAGGACGGCACAACTACATGGACAGGTTGGTATTCATCGGGAACTACAGTATTTGCATCCCACTCTTGGAGTTCAAGTGGAACTTATAGCATCACAGTCCGTGCACAGGATATTGATGGTGCTTACAGTAGCTGGTCGATGGTTCTCGCGGTAAACATCGTCAATAGTCCGCCATATACCCCTTCAACTCCTTCAGGTCCTACTTCAGGATACACGTATTCAACGTACACTTACTCTACAAGCACAACAGACCCTGATGGTGATTCCGTTAGATACCAGTTTAACTGGGGCGACGGCACAAGCACATGGACAGGCTGGTATGCGTCAGGTGTTACGGCAAGCGCGTCTCATTATTGGAGCTCAATAGGAACATATTACGTCAAAGTTCGAGCACAAGACAGTGACAGCGCATATAGCGGCTGGTCATCAAGTCTTATGGTGAGCATCAGTAGCGGCGGAGGAGGCGGATGTCCGATTCTATCGGTTTACGATGGAACAGAATTTGCCTTGGAAGGGTTACTTGACATATATAACCCTGATGGCATAGATGTAGTCGCAAGCCATGTTTTAATCCATACGCCGGAACCTGTGGAACAAAGATACTTGCTTCGGCTGACAGAGCATCCGCAGACCTACAGCCACATAGACCAGGTGCAACTATTCGCCACGTTGACGAACGGAACTGAAGTCAAACTGCCACTGGTTTCAGCCATTCATTCAGAAGATGGAAACGTCAAGCAGAAACTGCTTTTGAGCGACGACGTGAGAGCGGTGATGTTAGGGGCAGACCACAACAACGGCACAAGCCAATATATAGACCTAAAGTTTGTAGCGCCAGACGAACTTGAAATCCAACAGTTCACATTCATCATCGAAGGGCACAACAGGCCTTTGAAAATTCCATATTAGTAAACTGATGAGAATAAAGGCTTCACCAAGTCCCCCCCCTTTTTTATGGCCGAAGAGTCTGTGTTGTTTTGTTAGATGTGTGGACATACTTCTTATTATCGGGTTTCGACTTATTCAATATAGAGAAATGACACGCGCTAAATGGCTACGGAAAATGCTTGCACAGAAAGAAGACGGATCTTACTCCTTGCTACTGAGTGAATTTGAAAACGAACACGACTTCTTCGACCAAGTTCAATTTCTAGCAGTAGACCCCTCATCTAACGTTAACGTTGCTGTGAGCCCCTACGGCGAGATTCTAACGTACACAAATCCTTTTACACCTAAATCAGCCATAGATGACACGGAGAGAACACGAAGCACCTCATCAACTCCATCGACGGAAACTATTATGAAGGATATGATGGAAGCTACATAACCCTAAACTTTTGCAACTTAGACACGAGTCAAGGTGCAAAGCTCGTGTTGAGGACAGATAGATACCTTGTCAAGGTGTCAATTCACATACAGGTTCCAGATGAAAAAGGCTATTGGAACGATGTGGCCTCATTCATTCCGAGACACTACTGGTCCACAGACATCATCGACCTGTCCAAGTTTCTACACAATGTCGAAGGCAGCATAAAGATAAGGCTCTACTTCACCGCAAACCACAAACTTGACTTTGTAGGCTTAGACACAAGCCCACAGGCAACGATGAACATGCAGTTAGGCCAACTAATCTCTGCTATACACTCTGTGAGCGGCGATGTCACCGCTTCACTGCTTTACAGCGACTCAACCTACGCGGAACTGCTCCCAGAAGAATGTATTGAACTTAACTTCACACTACCGCAACAAACAGTGGAAGTCAGAACCTACATCTTCATAGTAGAAGGACATTACTACACCATCACACCATAAGACGCAACTCGAACCACACCCTTCTTTTTTTCTACCTTAGTAAATTCCCATGAATCTGGGAATTGCGAGAGAATCCCCAACTCTTTTAGACACTGAAAGATCGAGAGTTCAAATCTCTCCCGGCCCACTTTTCAATTCTCCCGCTACACTGCAAACATTTTTTATTGGTTACTTGGTTTTTGAAGATCCTAGCTCTATCGATGTCGCAGACATATTCAAAGCCTGCCTCCACTAGCTCTCTTGCTTCGTTGACTGTTCTGGCTACTTTTGAAACGTATTCGTCTTCGGCTGGGTTAACCAGTTGCGTATAGATCAACGCGTTCTTTGTGTTTTTGTGGCTTAGAAAATTCATGACGTATGAGATGTCTTTTGTTTGGTGGTAGTGCATGGTTGCTTTCCAGTGGCGTAGGGTGTGGAGACGCATCCGCTTCAGCCGAAGAAGGCTGGTTGGTACTTTAGATAACTACTTAACATTAAGTTTGTCATTTGTATTATTGCTATAATTGCGAAGTCTTTGGCGAAAATCTCTCCCAACTTGAGTATTGGTTCTGTGTCATCTCCTAAATCTCCAAAGAGTATAGATCGTTTTTGAATTATGCGAAGGGACATATAGGCTACAAGTGCAGTGAAGACAAGGAAGTAAAGTAGATTCAAGTGGAATAGGATGCCGACGAGAACCATAAGCGGAATGAGACAATAACCCAATACAATGGTAACGTGAAGTCCACGCTTAAAATCCAATACAATTAGCATCGTTCTTGCACGCGTATGAAAGTCTGAAGCATAATCCGCCAGGTCTTCCCATAAACTGTTAACTGCTGTTGTTATGCCGATGAGAAGCATCAGAGCCCACACTTCAGCAGAAAAGACGTTGAAGAAGGCAGCGACTATTAGAATAGGAATAGCTCCAACAGAAAAGTTCACCAGAGGTTTGTATATCGTTTGTCTTAGTCTGAAAGGTGGAATCGAATATAGAACGCCAGCAAAAATTCCTGCCAAAATAAAAACAGTTACTAATGGAATCCCGGTAATCACACCCATGCCTATAGACAAGCTGGAAAAGAAAATCGATATACACAGTCCGAGTCTTCCAAGATTCCTTGTGTATTCCGCCTTAAGAGGATCTGATTTCACATCCAAATCAGCGTCACAGATATTATTTATGGCATCTACTCCGCTCCATCCGCAAAACACGATAAAACCGAGATAAATCGCTTCAAGCCAACCAAGGTTCTCTTTAATTAGAAATGTTGCCCCCATAGATATCATAAAAACCATGAAACCCCTTTCGACAGAAATAAATTGGGCAAAACCCTTTGTATTAGGAAACATATCTGTTTCTCGGACGCATTACATAAAAAGTTTCCCCATTTATCTCTTTAAAATTAGCTGATAAGCCTTTTAATGAAAACGATCTAAAACCAAAAGCGAAAAAATCGGGCATCTTAAACAATCGCGTGCTAAATTCCGAAACTGAGCCAAGAATCAAGCCAGAAACAATAAAAAATGGGGGTTTGCGGGAGAAGACCCTACTTAGAGTTGGCAAAATCGTAAGCTTGATATGCGACTAGCCAACAAGGAAGTATGGTTGAATGGAGTTGAGTGTAAGAGAATATTTAGATTCTGTTGCAAACCCCAACACAAAGAAGAGCTACAGGATTGGAATCCAAAAGTTTTGCGAATGGTTTGACAAAACTCCTAGAGAAGTCCTTGAAATGAGAAAAGACGATCTAACACAAAAGACGAGAGAAAATCTTATTGAATATCGAAATCGAGCTGCAAGATTTGAAAAGGAAATTGAAAAGTTCCACAGTCACCTTTTGGAACAGAGGTACAAAACTAATACTGCGCGAAACTTTACATTGGGAATAAGACAACTTTTCAGATTCTACCAAATGCCTGTTCATATGAGATCTGGAAGCAAAGTCACTAAAACCGTTAAGACCAGTAGAAGCTTCCCTTTATGTATAGATCATGTCCGCAAAATGTTTGAGGTTGCAGACCTCAGAGAAAGAGTAATCCTAAGCATGGCAACAGACTTGGGACTTAGAATCTCGGATTTCATCAAGATCAGAAAGGAAGACTTACCTGCGTTAGACCAAGAACCACCAATAATGTTTGATGTCATGACAAATAAAGAAGAGGTTGTAGCTCATGGTTTCCTGAGCAGCGAAACGGTTGAACTATTGAAGATATATGTACCCATTTTGAAGAAAGATAACCTTTACTTGTTTCCTTCAAACGGTATGAGGCATATTAGTGATGAGTGGCTTAACCGTTTGCTCCAGAAGCTCGTTGAGAAAGCTCAGATTAGGTTGAATGGGAAAAGCTTGACGTTTCATTGTTTCCGTAAAATGTTTTTGAGCACTGCAATAGATTCGGGGATTGGGCTGACGGCAGGCAAGAAATTGTGTGGAAAGGCCATACCAAAAAGCGATGATACATACTTGACAACTATGCGACTAGGCGAAAAATTCATCCAACTAAAGAAATTCTTAACGATAAAACAAACAGTGCAACCAGAAACCCATGAGGTCATTGAGGAGTTAAGAAATGCAGTAACAAAACTACAAGAAGACGTTAACGCTTACAAGACAACCGCTGAAACCATAACCGAAAAAAACCAAGGTCTTGAAGAGCAGATGACGGA
>Ga0209991_10001670_pt1 | contig 10110 bp, 9 predicted proteins | sample ChitaG_FD_183167 | JGI IMG/M metagenome (GOLD analysis project Ga0209991, IMG submission 183167) | Deep subsurface microbial communities from South Pacific Ocean to uncover new lineages of life (NeLLi) - Chile_00310 metaG (SPAdes)... | ecosystem: Environmental > Aquatic > Marine > Oceanic >... | reverse complement strand
ATGTGATATTATAAAAAATTGTTTACCATTAAATATTTTGATGGTCAGAAGATTTGATGATGATATTATGATTGAGGCTTATCCTAAGAGGTAATTGCGGATTGGGGAATTGAGGAATTGTGAATTAAGTTATGAGAACTTTAACTCACTTTAAATTTTAGGCAATTTAGGCACTTAAAATGTTTACCGGTATTGTTGAAGGGATTGGAAAGGTAACAAATATCCGCAAGTTAGGTGCAGAGGCTATCTGTATACTAAGAGTCCCTGATTTCTTTTCTGATTGCCATCCAGGGGATAGCATTGTGGTTGATGGTGTCTGCTTGACCATCACGGAGATAAAAGGAGATCTTTTTACTCTGGATATTTCAGCTGAAACCCTTAACAGGAGCACATTAGGCAAATTAAAACAGGGTGAGATGGTAAACCTTGAAAGGGCACTTAGATTGTCTGACCGATTAGGTGGACATCTTGTTAGCGGTCATGTTGATGGTACAGGGATAATTGAAAAGATTGAAAGGTTTCAAAGATCATGGATTATTCAGATTGGCCTTGATCAGTCCTTAAGCAGGTATTTGATAGACAAGGGATCTATTGCAGTTGATGGAATAAGTTTAACCATCAACAGATGTATGGGAGACTCCTTTGATGTAACTGTTATACCTCAAACTGCTAATAAAACTACACTTTTAAAAAAAGGGATTGGCGACAGGGTAAACATAGAGATAGATCTAATTTCCAAGTATATAGAGAGACTTTTTTTTAATGATAGAGTAGCCATATCTAAAGAAAAACCATCAAGGATCGATAGGGATATGTTGATCAGATATGGTTTTGGAGAAGGCAATGGGCATTTCTAATATAGAGGGTGCACTTGAAGATTTAAGACAGGGTAAGATGATTATCCTTGTTGATGATGAGGATAGAGAAAATGAGGGCGATTTGACCATGGTTGCTGAGAAGGTTACCCCCGATGCTATTAACTTTATGGCCAAATATGCAAGAGGTCTGATTTGCCTTTCCCTTGATCCAGACATAGCTGAAAAGTTAAAACTTCCCCTAATGGTTCATGATAATCGATCTCGTTTTCAGACTGCCTTTACTGTTTCTATAGAGGCAAAACATGGGGTAACCACCGGAATATCAGCTGCTGATAGGGCACATACCATCCTTACAGCTGTATCCGACGATGCCAAACCAGATGATCTGGTTCAGCCAGGACATCTGTTTCCTCTGAGGGCAAGGAGAGGGGGAGTACTTTTCAGGACCGGGCAGACCGAAGGTTCTGTAGATCTAGCCAGGCTTGCCGGTCTAAGGCCGGCAGGGGTTATCTGCGAGATAATGAATGAAGATGGCACTATGGCCAGAAGACCTGACCTTGATCAATTTGCTAAAAAGCATAATCTCAGAGTGGTTACTGTTGCTGATATTATTGCCTATCGGATGAGAAATGAGTCTTTTGTGCATAAAGAGGCAGAAACGGTTTTGCCAACCCCATCCGGTGAATTCAAGGCAATAGCATTTATAAATGAACTCGATAACAGTGAGCACCTGGCCTTAGTAAAGGGCGAAATTGACCCTAACAAAGATATTCTGGTCAGGGTTCATTCTGAATGTTTGACAGGGGATGTTTTTGGTTCTTATAGATGTGACTGTGGAGATCAGTTGCAAAAGGCGTTAAAGATGATCGATCAGGAGGGATTAGGGGTTGTCATCTATTTGAGGCAGGAAGGTCGGGGAATAGGATTTGCCAATAAGCTTAAGGCCTATGCATTACAGGATAAGGGTTTTGATACAGTAGAGGCAAATAGAAAGCTTGGTTTTAAGGCTGACTTAAGAGATTATGGTGTTGGTGCCCAGATCCTTGTCGCATTAGGTGTTAGAAAGATGAGGGTAATGACCAACAACCCTAAGAAGATAATTGGTCTGGAAGGTTATGGCTTGACAGTCACAGGCAGGGTACCTATTGAAATTCCTCCAAGATCTGAAAATGTGCGCTATCTTTTAACCAAATGTGAAAAACTAGGACATATTATGACATTAGGTACAAAACAATAAGTAATTAGCAGTTTATAGCGGATATCATAAATTATTGACAAAAAGGCTAAAGATAATGAAATACTAAGCACTAAATCCGAAATCCTAAACCCTGGCCCAGACCTGCCCGCCATCTGGCAGGCGGGTATTAGAATTTAGGATTTATCACTTAAATTGTGTCTGCTTAATTTAGACGCTTAATATATCATCTACTTCTTATCGCATAGTGTTTGCTACTTAAGAAAAGGGGGTGCCAATGCCTAAAATTATTGAGGGAGAAATTACTGCTAAGGGAATTACATTTGCAATCGTTGTTAGCCGTTTTAATGATTTTATATGCCAACGATTATTGGATGGGGCCTTAGATGCCATAAAAAGGCATGGGGCATCTGATGACCAGATAACTATTGTTAAGGTGCCTGGTGCCTTTGAAATCCCTTCTATGGCAAAAAAATTGTCCTTGAGCGGTCAATTTGAGTGTGTGATCTGTTTAGGGGCTATAATCAGGGGTGCTACGCCACACTTTGAATACATCAGCTCCCAGGTAGCAAGAGGGATAGCTACAATCGCCCTTGAAAGTCGGATTCCGGTATCATTTGGAATACTCACCAGTGATACCTTAGAGCAGGCTATTGAAAGGGCTGGCGCAAAGAGCGGAAATAAGGGTTGGGATGCAGCTGTCTCGGCTATGGAGATGGTCAGTCTGTTTAAGGCTCTTGATTAGGTTATCCATCACCCCAGTAATCCATCGCTCCAGTACTCCATTGGGGCGAAGCCCTAAGTTCAGAACATGGGAAAGAGAAGACGCTCGAGAGAGCTGGCACTAAAGGTTCTTTTTCATTTTGAGTTTTCAAAGAAAGATGATCCTGCTGTAGCCTTTGATTTAATATGTAATAACTTTGGTGTATCTGAAGATATTAAGGCCTTTTCAAAGGAACTTGTCCTTGGGGTTTGTGTTCATATCAAAGAGCTAGATAATTTGATATCTAAGGCTTCTCAGAACTGGCGATTGGAAAGGATAGCAATAGTTGACCGCTCTATTTTGAGATTAGCCGTATTCGAGCTTTTATACAGGGATGATATACCACCAAAGGTTTCTATTAATGAGGCGGTAGATGTGGGAAAGAAATTTGGAACCGAGGAATCAGGTGCCTTTATTAACGGCATATTGGATAAAATTTATAATACCTTAACCCAGACAAGCCAGAATTCAGGCCCCGGTGAAATAAAATAAAAAAGATTTCACAGGGTAAAGATTGCTAATTGAGGAATTCCTTAATCCCTAAATTCCTAAATTTATGCAACTTAAATATGAGATTGGATTTAAGGCTAACGCACAGATTTTTAGATCAACTATGGTGTCAGGCCGTGGTTGTCTTCCTATTTAAAGATAAACCCCTCCTTACAGGATACCTTTCCAGGCTCGATGGGAAATTAACCGGCACTTTAACCCAGTTAATAGATAGAAATTTTCTCACCGGAAAACGAGACGAACTCATTCTGGTTGCCTCTCAAGAAAGGATTAAGGCCGATAAATTGCTATTTGTTGGCTTAGGTTCAAACAGAAGTTATTCATATGAGATCTCATCCTCTGCTATCAAGAAAATATTATCTACACTTGAGAGACTTAAATTATATGAATTTGGGATCATGGTGCCTTGGGTTAAAGGGATCAAAGCAGATTACATGGAATTGACAAAGTCTATTATAATTAATTTAGTTAACTACTATATTATAAGCAAAAAGGATGCAGTCAATTTTTCATTAAAGGTTATTTTTACCATTGATGAGAAGATTTTTCCTGACTTGCAATCTTTGGAGCAGCAGTTAAGAATATATATTGATCTCCCTGCATCGGATTACTCTATAGCAATTGATAACAGTAGGAGCAAAGTAAATGAAAAAGTATGATCCTCAAGCAATAGAGGTTAAGTGGCAGTCATTCTGGGAAAAGAGAGGTTACTTTAAAGTCACTGAAGATAAAGGAAAGAAAAAGTATTATCTGCTTGAAATGTATCCATATCCCTCTGGAAAGATACATATGGGGCATGTCAGAAATTATGCTATCGGAGATGTAGTTGCACGATATAAGCGTATGAGAGGATTTAATGTCCTTCATCCAATGGGCTGGGATGCCTTTGGTATGCCAGCTGAGAATGCTGCTATCGAGAATAATACACACCCGGCTAAGTGGACATACGATAATATAGACTACATGAGAGCCCAGCTGCAGAGGATGGGGTTTAGCTATGATTGGAACAGGGAACTGGCCACCTGTCGGCCTGAATATTATCGCTGGGAGCAACTTATTTTTGTGAAGATGTTTAAAAAAGGCCTGGCTTATAAAAAGAAGACCTATGTTAACTGGTGTGATTTCTGTCAGACAGTGTTGGCCAATGAACAGGTTGTGGATGGATGCTGTTGGAGACATCTTGATCAGGAGGTTAACTTAAAGGAGATGGATAGCTGGTTTCTCAAAATTACAGACTATACAAAAGAATTGCTTGACTATTGTAATAAACTCCCAGGTTGGCCAGAGAAAGTTCTTACCATGCAGAGAAATTGGATAGGAGAGAGCCGTGGAGCTATTTTAAGATTTCCTGTAGTTGATTTCGATCATGTCATCGAGGTCTTTACAACCAGACAGGACACAATTTTTGGTGCAACCTTTCTTTGTTTTGCCCCAGAGCATCCACTTATCAAGGAATTAATGAAAGGCAGGCCTCAAGAGAAAGAGGTAAAAGAATTTGTTGAAAGAACTCTCAAGGTAGACACATTTATGAGGACAGCTGATTTTACGGTCAAAGAGGGAATATTTACTGGAAGGTATTGCCTGAATCCTGCAACAGGAGAGGAGATACCCATCTATGTAGCCAATTTTGTCCTCTATGAGTATGGAACAGGTGCGATTATGGCAGTGCCTACCCATGATCAGAGGGACTTTGAATTTGCCAAGAAGTATGGTTTGTCCCTCAGAGTTGTAATCAAACCAGAGGATACAGATTTGACTGAACAGGAAATGACCGAGGCATATGTTGATGAAGGAGTTTTAGTAAACTCTGGTCCATTTGATGGGATGCCAAATATGGAGGTCTTGGATAAGATAATTGATTGGCTGGAATTAAAGGGAATGGGCTATAAAACGGTAAATTACCGCTTGAAAGACTGGGGAGTGAGCAGACAGAGATATTGGGGGGCACCTATACCTATTATTTATTGCCCACAGTGTGGCGCTGTTCCAGTTCCTGAGGATCAACTTCCAGTATTACTCCCTCTTGATCTGGATCTCAAAGAAGGAGGAAGATCACCCCTTCCTTTTGAGGCCGTTTTTTATGAAACAAAATGCCCACAGTGCGGCCAGAAGGCAAAAAGGGAGACAGATACCATGGATACCTTTGTTGAATCATCATGGTATTTTGACAGATTTGCATCTCCAAGGTATGAGAATAGTATCTTTGATAAGGAAAAGGTAGACTACTGGATGCCTGTGGATCAGTATATCGGCGGTATTGAGCATGCCATATTGCATCTCCTTTATTCTCGGTTCTACACAAAGGTCCTCAGAGATATGGCATATCTAAAAATAAATGAACCCTTTACCAATCTCCTGACCCAGGGCATGGTATGTAAAGAGACCTTCAAGTGCCCGGAGCATGGTTATCTTTTTCCTGAGGAGGTAAAGGAAGACAGATGCATTCTATGCGGTAAAGAGGCACAGATCGGGGGCTCTGTCAAGATGTCCAAATCTACCAAGAATGTGATTGACCCCCAGAAACTTATTGATCGATATGGTGCAGACACAGTAAGGATGTTCTGTTTGTTTGCATCCCCTCCTGAGAGGGATCTTGAATGGAGCGATGAGGGTGTAGAGGGTGCCTGGAGATTTCTAAATAGGGTATGGCGTCTGGTTGTTGAAAACAGGCAAGCCCTCTCTAACGCTAAACCCTATGATGCAATTCAATCCCTTTCACCTGATTTGCAGGATATTCACCGGAAGACGCACCAGACCATAAGAAAGGTGACAGAAGATATAGAAGATAGGTTTCATTTTAATACTGCCATCAGTGCGATTATGGAACTTTTCAACACGGTAAATCAGTCTATCAGTAGTGATAAAGAAATCTCTGAACTCGCCTTCTCTGTTATTAAAGAGGCAGTGGATACCATGGTGATACTCTTGCATCCTATAGTGCCACATATTACAGAGGAGCTATGGAGGGCCCTGGGTCATAGTGATAGCCTGGCAATTGTTTCCTGGCCAATGTACAGAGAAGAGGCCCTTAAGAAAGAAACTCGCTTAGTTGTTATTCAGGTAAATGGTAAGCTCAGGAGCAGAATAGAGATACCTGTTTCATTGACTGAAAAAGAGATTCAGGATCTGGCTTTGGAAGACAAACGGGTTCAGCATTTTATAGGGAAGAAAGAAATAAAAAGGGTAATCGTTGTCCAGAAAAAATTGGTTAATGTGGTAGTATGATTGGATTTCCCACAACCTAGCCACACAAATATTATAGTAGGGCAATGGAAAGGTTTTAATGCAAGATTTAACTTCTGAGAATGTCCTGACCTCTTTAAATAAGGGTGCTTTTGCACCCTTTTATCTCTTTTATGGCCCTGAAGATTTCTGGTTAGAGATAACCCTTGACAGGATTAAAAAAGAACTTATACCTGACTCAGTAAAGGATTTTAATTTAGAGACCCTTTATGGAGGGGAGATTTCTCCCCAGGAGATACTCAACAGGGCCCATCTTGTTCCTTTTATGTCTCCTCATAGATTACTCATAGTTAGGGGAACTGAGAACTTTACTAAAGGCGCACTTGAACAGTTTCTTCCCTATATGAACAGTCCAGTTGACTCCACTTGCATTATCTGGATATCAAATAAGGCAGATTTGACAGGGGTTTTCTACAAAAGGTTTAAAGAACTTGGCAGGGCAGTAAATTTTAAAAAGTTATCAGAGCGGCAGGTATATAGCTGGTTACAGAAGAGGGCAAAGGAGTTAGAGTTGGATATTAATAAAGAGGCATCATCCTTTATTTATCAAATAGTTGGAAGCAACTTAAGAGATCTTTTTAGTGAGATATTCAAGCTTTCCCTGAGGTATCCAAATTCCAAGATAGGGGTGGAGCAAATAAAGGAATTGACTACCTTTAGCAGGCTTTTTACAGTTTTTGATCTGGTAGATTATGTTTCTAAAAGGGACACACCCCATGCTATAGTAGTTTTAAGCAAGCTTTTTGAAACACAAGGAAGGGATCCAAGTGCAGCATTAGGCCTTTTAGGGATGTTGGCTAGACAAATTAGATTAATTTTGAAGGCCAAGTCAGGGCTTAAGAAAGGAGGGGGGAGGCCGGGAGCAATAGATAGATTAAGACCTTTGCCCAATTTTGTGATCGAAAAATGTCTGGATCAGGAAAGGTTCTGGCAGGAAGAAGAGTTAGAAGATGCCTTAAACAATATATATGATGCTGATGGCTTGATCAGGACTGGTTCGAAGGGGGATCTTGTTTTGGAGAACCTGATTTTTCTTCTTTGTTTCCCTCGGTGATTAAAGTAGCAAGTTTGTTTACCTGGAGGGTCAATCTGGAGATTTTTCTGCTTGCTGTACTTTTGTGTATAGCACCTTTGGATTGAACCTTTTGGAGGGTAGAGATAGCTTTATTAAGGGATAGCTTTGCATCTTCGATCTTTTTATTTGCTATAGCGAGCCTTAGCTCTTTGACTGCATTTTTGGCCCTAGTTTTGTATGCTGCATTCCTTAATCTTTGCACTTTGCTTTGTCTGTCCCTTTTGATAGCAGATTTATGAATTGCCACGTTTTTACCTCCTAATAGTCTGGGATAGCTTTTTTCGGTGAAACAGTAAACTAATCCTAAAACTGTGTCAAGGTTTTTCATGAATGAAAATGAGCTTGTTACACGGGCAGCTGGGGTAGTCGGTATTTTTACCTTCTTGAGCAGGATTCTGGGATTGGTAAGAGACATCCTTATTGCCAATTTCTTTGGCTCTGGCATGTCTGCAGACGCATTTTTTGTTGCCTTTCGGATCCCCAATCTTTTGAGGAGGCTTTTTGCAGAAGGTTCGTTCTCTGTATCCTTTATCCCTGTCTTTACAGAATACTTACAGAATAAATCAAAAAAAGAAGCCTTTTTACTGGCACGGGTTGTTTTAACTTTTTTTGTTCTTATTGTAACAGTTATTACAATTCTCGGTATTATCCTTTCTCCGTTAATTGTTAGAGTTATTGCACCGGGATTTGGAGGCATGGGTGAAAAATATGCCCTCACTGTCCTTTTGACCAGGATCATGTTTCCCTACATATTTCTGGTCAGCATGCTCGCCCTTTTTATGGGTATACTTAACTCCCTTAAGCATTTTGCAGCCCCTGCCATAGCACCTATCTTTTTAAATCTATCAATGATTACCGCTCTTCTTTTCATAACTCCCTACATGAGAGCACCAACCATAGGCCTGGCCCTCGGTGTAATCGTAGGAGGGGTTATTCAGATGGCATTGCAGATACCTTTCTTGATGAGCAAGGGTCTATCTTTTGCGCCAAAATGGAACCTAGGACACCCGGCCTTAAAGAAGATTGGTATACTCATGCTTCCAACCATCTTCGGTTCGGCTATTTATCAAATAAATCAATTAGTAGGCACATTATTAGCATCCCTTCTCAGAGAGGGCAGTATTTCTTATCTCTATTATGCTGACAGGCTTGTCCAGTTTCCACTTGGTGTTTTTGCCATAGCGATCAGCACAGCTGTTTTACCATCTCTATCAAGAGAGGCGGCAAATGGAGATATTATCAGTTTGAAACAAACACTTTCTCATGCCCTGAGACTTACTATGTTTATTACCATACCAGCAATGGTTGGCTTAATTGTTCTTAGGCAACCAATTATCAGGCTATTATTCGAAAGGGGTGCCTTTGACTCATTTACTACAATAATGACTGCTCAGGCCCTCCTTTATTATTCTCTTGGGCTTTGGGCATTTGCGGGCCTTAGGGTATTTGTATCAGCCTTTTACTCACTACAAGATACCAAAACCCCTGTTAAAGTGGCAGTGGTGGCTATGATTATAAATATCGTCTTTTCTCTTGCCTTAATGGGTCCCCTAAAGCATGGAGGCCTGGCCTTGGCCCTTTCCCTTGCTTCCACCCTGCAACTATTTATGCTTATTTTTTTATTAAGAAAGAGACTGGGGGGCATTGAGGGAAGGGTAGTGATGAGCTCAATGGTAAGGTCAGTTATATCCTCTATTGTTATGGGTATCTGCATTTATTTTCTGGCCTTCAAGATTTTTGGTAGTATTTTAGCACAGGAAACTTTCAATCTCGCCTTAGGAATTTTGATAATAGTATGTGCAGGGCTTGTTATATATTTTATCTCTACACATGTTTTAGGAAGCAAAGAGCTATCATCCCTTAAAGAGCTATTAAAGTTATCTAAAAAAAAGTCATGAACCTAGCCCCACTTCTCTGCGCAATAAACCCTACACCCTATGCTCCCTGCTCTATGCACTTTTTAATCTTTCCCGGGGGATAGCATACATCGAAGACAACAAAAGAGCCTATAGAGTAAGTTGTAAAAATTCTGTGATGTTTTTCTATTTAGGCTTGAATACAAAAGAAAAAAATGGCACATTAAATAAAAAAGATTCCATTATTTTTACCCCGTTAAATAATAGCTTTTAGACACCTTTATTATAAGATAATCTGAGGAGCATAATTATGTTATATTCTAATAAAAACCCTATTTAACGGGGCAAGCATTCCATTACCTCATGTGGATGGCATAAATCAGTTTTCGTTAAAAGCTCTTTATTTTCAATAAGTTGTAGAATTTCAGTAATAGTAGTGGGGATGTAGCTCAGTTGGGAGAGCAGTACGTTCGCAACGTACAGGTCAGGGGTTCGATTCCCCTCATCTCCACCATAAATTTAAGTCTCAGGGTTTCTACAACTTATTGCGTATTAGTGGTAATCAATTAATGATATTCGAATGGAATTATGGCCCGCCCTGGCGCGACTTGGCTGGAAAAGGCTATTATTTCTGAAATATCTTAGGCGTA
>Ga0209991_10001669_pt1 | contig 10111 bp, 5 predicted proteins | sample ChitaG_FD_183167 | JGI IMG/M metagenome (GOLD analysis project Ga0209991, IMG submission 183167) | Deep subsurface microbial communities from South Pacific Ocean to uncover new lineages of life (NeLLi) - Chile_00310 metaG (SPAdes)... | ecosystem: Environmental > Aquatic > Marine > Oceanic >... | reverse complement strand
GCTCCCTTGCTCGAGCTTCCTTCTTCCTATGAGGATTACCTGGGGTGTCTTGGCAAAAAGAACCGTCATGAGCTGCGCCGCAAGCTGAGAAGAATGGAATCTCTTAAGGGGATAAAAACAGTGAAAGTCACAGACACTCAAGAATTAAAATCCTCTATTGAGACATTTATTGCTCTTCATAGAAAAGGAAGTCCGTCAAAAGCAAAATTTTGGGAAAAAAAAGAGATGTCGGATTTTTTCCATGAAATAGCCTATCGGTTTTCCATTCAGAAATGGATTGAGCTGAATTTTTTATTTTATGAAGACAGAATTATGGCAGCCCTTCTAAATTTTTCTTACTCAGACCAGGTCTATTTTTATAATGTTGCATTTAACAGGGATTTTGCTTTGTACAGCCCGGGCATATTTCTTTTCAATCAGTGTATAAAGGATGCCATTTCAGAGGGAAAAAGAACAGCGGATTTTTTAAGGGGAAGAGAGGAATATAAATATTATTTCGGTGCCAAAGATAATAAAATATTCCATGTAACATTGACTCCAGAAGAGAATCAAAGATGAATATTTGTGCCATCAGTTTCCACTGTTGTCCTTTTTCTCTTTTGGGAGGTGATGGTACAGGAGGGATGAACGTCTATTTGAGGGAGCTTTGCTCTGCCACAGCGAATTTCCCCGGAGTTAGAATTGATATCTTCACCCGTGTTCAAAACCCAAACATTAGAGGAACCAGGTATTTTTCTCCTCAAGCTCGGGTTGTTCATTTAAAAGGAGGCCCTGAGCGCCCAATGGACAGGACTCGGCTTTATGATTCTCTCCCTGAATTTATTCAAAACCTGGAATCCTTCATTCATAAGGCGGGAGAAAACTATGACCTTATCTACACGCATTATTGGCTTTCAGGGCTTGTGGGAGAATGGATAAAACACAGGTTCAACCTGCCTCTTGTTCACAGTTATCACACACTGGCCTTTATGAAAGAGAGAGCCTTAAGGAATGGATCCAGAGAACACAGAAGCAGGATAAGTGCTGAGCGACACCTTGCTCGAGTTTCAGATGCAATTATCACGTCTTCCGGGTATGAGAAGCAAGAATTAGTCCATGAATACAGGATTCCCTCCTCAAAGGTGAAGGTTATCTATCCCGGAGTGAATAAGAAACTCTTTTATCATTCTGTGGACCGGAGTGTTTTCCGGGAAATGCGGTGCAGAAAAGGAGAACAGATTCTCTTGTATGTCGGGCGAATTGACCCAGTGAAAGGGCTTATGAACGTTATCGAGGCCTTAGAATTATTAAAGCAGAAAGAATCTCCCCTGTATAATAGATTGAAATTGATTGTTGTCGGAGGGGGAAAGAAAAGCCAAGATCTTCCCAGGAATAAAGAATTTATCCGGATAAAAGATGCCATAATAAAGAAACGACTCACAGGGAAGGTCATATTCCTTGGGTCAAAGAAGCAGGATCAACTGAAAAGGTATTATTCAGCAGCAGATGCCCTTGTGATGCCTTCTCTATATGAATCCTTCGGTTTGGTGGCTGTTGAAGCACTGGCCTGCGGCACTCCCATTATTGCCTCTCATGTTGGCGAGCTGAAGTTTATTGTCAAAGAGGGAAAAAACGGATTTTCTTTCTGTCCCGGTGATCCAGCTTTACTTTCAAAATGTCTGAATGACTTCTTTTCAAATGAAGATAGTTTATGGGATAGTGATAAAATCCGGCAGGATGTCCTCAAGAATTTTTCGTGGGAGAAAACGGCTGGAGAAACTTATTCTTTTTTTAAAAAGTTAAAAAAGGAGAGGAGTTCACTCACCACCATATTTCAGCCCGATGAAAGCCCTCGGCCAGCTTGAAATTTTCTCCTTCGGCCATACTTTTAGCCCGCTCACACAGCCATTTTTCCATTTCCACAGAAAAAGATTCTTTTATCTGGCTTTTATGACAGCGCAGTGCTTTAAGCTTTAGGTCGAAAGTCTGGGTGATATCAGAACGGTAATTTATGTCTTCTGCTGCCCAGAACCATATCTCTTTGATTTTATGGGGCTTAAGGCCTTCTTCAAGGAGATCAGGATAGGCCCAAAGATCTCTGGCATAGGGAAAGACTGCATCTAAAGTCACCTGCCCAACAATCCGGTGATCCCTGTGCCAGATATAACGGCGGTAGGGATCAGAAGTGACAACGATCTCTGGTCTGTATGTCCGTATGAGCCTGACAATTTTTTTTCTGAATTCTGGAGTATCTTCCAGGCTCTGGTCAGAGTACCTGAGAAATATGACTTCTTTAACGCCTAAAAGCTTAGCAGCCTCCAATTGTTCTTTTTCCCTGATTTTGGACAGCTTTTCAGGTGTGATTTTTAAATCTTCGCTTCCCTTGTCTCCGTTTGTGCAGACGATGTATACGACGACCTTTCCCTGTCGGGCCCACTTGACAACAGTTCCGGCAACGCCGAATTCAGCATCATCAGGATGGGGAGTGATAACCAGCACATCAGATCGCTTTTTTCCCATAAGCCTGCCTTTTAAACCGCGGTGATTTTGATGAATTTTATAATATCTTTCCTTTGAATACAATTTATTTCACTTTTCACTAATATTTTGTTGTTTAGGTGTAAGGAAGAAGTTATAATAATCCACTCTAAGGAACAGCAAACGCCGGAATCATGTTCCTCAAAAAAATATTCAACAAAAAATTCCATATTGTCATGCCAAAAGTGTTACAGGAGCACTTTTAAAAGAATTGAAAAAAGGAGGAGAAATCTTTATGGATAAAAAAGAAGCACTGGAAAAAATAGCCAAAAGATTGCGCATTCATTCCTTAAAGATGACCGCAGAAGCTGGCTCAGGTCATCCAACAACATGTTTATCCATGGCAGATTTAATCACGTGCTTATTCTTTGATGAGATGAGGTATAACCCCGAGAATGCAGAAGATTGGGCCAATGACGAATTCGTTCTCTCAAAAGGGCATGCTGCTCCCATCTTATGGGCGGCCTATGCAGAAGCAGGGATTATTTCTGAGAAAAGCTTAATGAGTTTAAGAAAGATAACGAGTGTTCTCGAAGGACATCCTACGCCGAGGATGAAGTGGATTAAAGCGGCAACCGGTTCTCTCGGGCAAGGGCTTTCAGCCGGAGTCGGAATGGCCATGGCCATGAAGCTGGGAAAATCCCCTGGAAGAGTTTTTGTCCTCACTGGCGATGCAGAATGTGCCGAAGGCGCAGTCTGGGAAGCTTGTAATACAGCTTCCTATCTGAAGCTCGATAACATCTGCGCGATTATAGATATAAACCGGTTAGGGCAGTCAGGGCCTACGATGCACGAGCATGATATCAAAGCTTATGAGAGAAAATTCAAGGCCTTTGGCTGGGATGTGATTCCAGTCAACGGGCATGATATAAATGAAATTTTGAAAGCTTTAAAAATAGCAAGAAAGAATAGTGGGCCAACTGTGATATTGGCCAGAACAATTAAAGGGAAAGGAGTTTCTTTTGTTGAAGATAAAAACGGCTGGCATGGTAAGCCCTTAAAAGAAGAGGACCTGAGAAGAGCTCTTAAAGAGTTGGGTCCCATGCCTTCGATCAATGCGAAAAAATTTGTCCATAAGCCAGAAAAGAAAAAAAGCCATCAGCTCGAAAAGAAGTATAATTTTAAAAAGAATACTTACAAGGAAAAAACTGCGACCAGACGGGCCTATGGCAATGCTCTTTTAAACCTCGCCAGAATAAACGAGGCTGTTGTTGCCCTTGATGGAGATGTAAAGAATTCCACATATGCCGAAGATTTTTTTAAATCTTTTCCTAAAAGAGCATTTCAGGTCTATATTGCAGAACAAAATATGGCTGGTATTGGCATCGGCATGTCTGCTAAAGGCTATCTTCCCTTTATCGCCACTTTTTCTGCTTTCCTGACCAGAGCCCATGACCAGATCAGGATGGCTTCCTATTCCTTCTCGAATATCAAATTTGTCGGTTCGCATTCAGGTGTGAGCATAGGAGCGGATGGCCCCTCACAGATGGGGCTTGAGGATTTGGCCTTGTTTAGGTCAATCCCAGACTGCGCTGTCATTTATCCCTGCGATGCCTATTCAACAGAGGCCTGCGTCGAGTCTTTAGCCAGACACAGAGGCCTTTCTTATTTAAGGACATCCAGACCCGCCACTAATCTCATTTACAGCAAAGATGAGAAGTTTCCGATAGGAGGCTCCAAAGTCCTCAGGAGAAGTAAAAATGATGCGGCCGCGGTTATTGCCGCAGGGATAACAGTCCACGAAGCATTGAAGGCTTATGATGAGCTGAAGCAAGAGCGAATTTTGCTCCGGATTATTGATGCCTATTCTGTCCAGCCCCTTGATAAAGTTAATATCATAAAAGAAGTTGAAAAAGCAGGGAAAAAAGTTATTGTCGTTGAAGATCATTACAAGAGTGGCGGCTTGGGAGATGCGGTGGCCGGGGCTTTAAGCGGGAAGGCAGAGATTGTACATCTTGCGATAAAAGACATCCCCCGTTCTGGACAACCAGAGGAATTGCTGGATAAATACGGAATAAACGCCAAGCATATAAAAAACGCAGCCAAAAAGCTGCTCAGCCGTTAGTATAGGTTCAGAAATAAATGACTCTTACGTTTGAATTTTCGACTCTTGTTCCCCGGGAAAGCATCTCCCTTTTTCCTGAACTTGAATCTTTTAAAGGGAGAGTTTTGAATGTCACTGGTTTTATAGAGGAATACAAAGGAAAACCTCAGATCATTGCTTTCTGCCGCAGTCAGATTAAAACAGGGAAACAATAAAATGGGAGCGGGAAATCTCCTTTTTTACTTTTTTATTATTTTCTCTTCTGCCAAAATCCTGGGGGAGATATGCGTGCGGCTAAGAATGCCGGCCATCATCGGGGAGTTGATGGCGGGCGTTCTTCTAGGAAATTATGTCCTTGGGATCATCGATAATTCAAACGAAGTCTTGATGTCTTTTGCCGAAATAGGAGTCGTTTTCCTCATGTTTCATGTGGGGCTGGAAATCCGGGTAAAGGACCTGTTTGCAGTCGGGCGGACTGCTATCTTTGTCGGAATCCTTGGGATGATATTCCCGCTGGCCATGGGATTTGCGGGCATGTTCTTCCTCGGTTATAAGGTTGTTGAAAGCCTGTTCATTGCCACGGCCATACTGGCTACAAGTGTTGGGATAACAGCCAAGGTCCTAAAAGATATGGGCTTGATCAAACACAAAGTGGCTTATATTGTATTGGGAGCGGCCGTATTTGATGATATACTTGCCCTGATAGTCCTCGCTCTGGTCAAAGGCCTGGCAAAAGGGGAATTTCAAACAGTCGAATTTTCCCTCCTTGTGATCGAGTCCGTGGTTTTTGTCGGATTCCTCACCTGGTGGGGGCCAAAATTGGCTTCAAGGACGCATCGATGGATCGAAAAATTAAACATTCCTGAAGGCCCTTTTGTTTTATCTGTAATTCTCTGTTTGGGCCTGGCAGAACTGGCTGATGTGATCGGTCTGGCAGCAATAATCGGGTCTTTCATGGCTGGAATAGTGATAGATGAACTGGCCGGCGTCTATGACCTGGAAAATAAGGTGAAGTATGTCAACGAGTTCCTGCTTCCTTTCTTTTTTGTAATGATGGGGGCTCATCTCGATCCACGTGCATTCTTAGAACCACGTTTGCTCTTTTTGATATTGCTGGTTACCGTAGTTGCTGTTTTGAGTAAAATGATCGGATCTGCCCTGGCTTGCTGGAGAGAGGATTGGAAGACCAGGATTCAGACAGGAATCTGCATGGTCCCCCGTGGAGAAGTGGGAATTATTGTTGGACTCATTGGTCTATCCCTCCACGTTATTTCTCAAGAAATATATACTGTTGTCCTGGGAATGTCCCTTCTTACAACGCTTATCACTCCGCCGCTTATCATTCTTTCTTTCAGAAAGAAAAGGCGCAAAACTTCTGGACCTTCAAAGCATAAAGTGTAAAGAAAAAAGGTGAGATTGCCACGCTTCGCTCGCAATGACAATAAGGTGGGCTTGATAAATCAAGGCCCTACACAGGAAACATGAAACCAGGAAAAAGGTGAGATTGCCACGCTTCGCTCGCAATGACAATAAGGTGGGCTTGATAAATCAGGGCCCTACATCTTTTACCTACATTTTTCAACCTACATCTTTCACTCAACATCATTCGGTTTGACATGGGGTTTCTCTTGGTTTATAAATTCTTATGCCTTAATCAAGGCAGGGACATGAAAAAGACTTTTCAAATAAGGGAGGTTCTTCCATGAAAAAGAATAGAGTCCTGCTTATTGTTTTTAGCGTCTTTATTTTTCTCTGTAGTTTCTTGAGTTCTTCTGTTTGGAGTTCTCCTCAATCATCAAAAAAAGCAAACCGCTATAATTTGAATATTTATAAGGCAATGAAGTGGCGTTGTATCGGTCCTTATCGTGGGGGGCGTGTGACAGCTGTAGCCGGAATTCCCAGCAAGCCCTATACGTATTACTTCGGTGCAACCGGCGGAGGTGTATGGAAAACAGAAGATGGAGGTCTAAATTGGAAGCCTGTTTCTGATGGTTCTTTTAAGACCGGTTCAGTTGGAGCCATTGCTGTTTCAGAATGGGACCCGAATATCGTCTATGTGGGTATGGGCGAGTCGCCGATTCGAGGAAATGTCTCTCATGGTGACGGCATGTATAAATCCACTGATGCTGGAAAGACATGGAAGCATATCGGCTTGAGTGACACTAGCCAGATCTCAAGGATACGTATCCATCCTCGAGATCCTGAGCTTGTCTATGTTGCAGCTCTCGGGCATGTATACGGTCCCAATGAGGAAAGAGGTGTGTTCCGGACCAGGGATGGAGGCAAAACCTGGGAGAAAATCCTCTCCAGGGATGACAAGACCGGAGCCATTGATTTGATACTGGACCCATCAAATCCGAGGATTATCTATGCTGTACTCTGGGAGTTTTTCCGGACTCCGTACAGTCTTTCCAGCGGAGGGCCTGGAAGCGGCCTCTTCAAATCGACCGATGGAGGGGATACCTGGACTGAAATTTCGCGCAATAATGGACTTCCCAAAGGAATTCTCGGCAAAATCGGTGTCACTGTTTCGCCTGCAAACCCCGGACGTGTCTGGGCCATTATTGAAGCCAAAAATGGCGGTGTCTTTTGCTCTGAAGATGGTGGTGAAACCTGGCGCAAGATGAATGAAGAGCGTCGCCTGCGACAGCGGGCCTGGTACTATACCCGCATTTATGCTGACCCAGAAGATGCTGAAACTGTTTATGTGCTTAATACCGGTTTCTACCGTTCTGTGGATAGAGGAAGAACCTATACTCCTCTCCGGGTCCCCCATGGGGATAATCATGATTTATGGATTGATCCTGGAAATTCGAAGCGGATGATCAATTCGAATGACGGGGGTGCCAACGTTTCATACAACGGCGGAATCTCCTGGACAGCGCAGGACAATCAGCCGACAGCCCAGTTTTACCATGTGACGACCGACTGGCATTTTCCCTACCGGGTCTACGGGGCCCAGCAGGACAACAGCACGGTCCGTATAGCCAGCCGGACCACAGGGGGCGGCATTGACAAGCCCGATTGGCATCCTGTTGGCGGCGGTGAAAGCGGCCACATTGCGCCACGCTATGACAATCCCGACATTGTCTATGCTGGAAGCTACGGAGGCCTGATAACACGCTGGGATTACAAAACGCGCCAGACACGAATCATTACAGCCTGGCCTGAAAACCCGATGGGATGGGGAGCGGCTGATTTAAAATACCGCTACCAGTGGACAGCTCCAATCCTTGTCTCCAGGTTTGATTCGAATGTTCTTTACCATGCAGCCCAGGTCCTTTTTAGAACAACAAATGAAGGACAGAGCTGGGAAATTATCAGCCCTGACCTCACCAGAAACGATAAGAAAAAACAGAAGTCCTCTGGAGGGCCTATCACAAAAGATAACACGAGCGTTGAGTATTACTGCACAATATTTGCTCTTGCTGAATCCTTCCACAATCCCAATATTCTATGGGTTGGAACGGATGACGGTTTAGTCAGCGTCACAAGGAATGGCGGAAAAAATTGGGAGAATATCACTCCAAAAGAAATGCCGGAATGGAGCTTGATCAGTATGATTGAACCCTCAACCTTTGACCAGGCTGTAGCCTACATCGCAGTTGACCGCCATGAGCTTGACGACTTCAGGCCTTATATTTACAAGACAGAGAATTATGGTAAATCCTGGAAGAGGATCACGAAAGGCCTTCCTGATAACACTTTTGTCAGGGTAGTCCGCGAAGATCCCGAGAGTAAAGGTCTTCTCTACGCAGGGACCGAGACAGGTGTTTTTGTTTCTTTTAATGATGGCTTGAACTGGCAGCCCCTGCAGCTAAATCTGCCGGTTGTTCCTATTCATGACATGGTCGTTAAAGAGGATGACCTTGTGGTTGGGACGCACGGTCGTTCTTTCTGGATTCTTGATGATCTCACTCCCTTGCATCAGATTACAGATAAGATGGCAGAATCAGACTTCTTCCTCTTTAAGCCCCGTGATACTTACCGAATGAGGGGATGGGGATGGCCGAGGCCTAATATTGGACAAAATCCTCCCGGTGGCTCGGTCGTTTACTATTACTTTAAAGAAAAGCCTGAGAAAGAAGTAGTCCTTGAATTCATGGATAGCAGAGGCAATACCATAAGGAAATTTACAGGCAGGAAAGATGAGAGAACGGAATCGAGAGGCTTCTCTCAACGTATTCCTGTAGAAGCGGGAATGAATCGCTTTGTCTGGAACATGCGCTATCCTGATGCCGAACGTGTGCCTGGTGCGATTCTCTGGGGAGGGATGCTTAGCGGTCCTGTTGCTGCTCCTGGAGTCTATCAGGTCAAACTCACAGTGGGAGAGAAAACATTGATAAAGAGATGGGAGTGGAAGAAAGACCCCCGCCTTTCAATGACCCAAGAAGAATTTCAAGAGCAGTTTGATTTTCTGATCAAAATCCGCAACAAGGTGACAGAAGTCAATCGTGCCGTAAATCGACTGCGCGAAGTCAAAAAGCAGATAGATATACTTTCAGGGAAGATAAAAGAACATGAAAAGGGAAAAGAGGTTATTGAAGCGGGGAAGGAGCTAAGGAAGAAGCTCTCTCTTGTTGAGGATGTGCTTATCCAGTCAAAATCCAAGAGCGGCCAGGATCCTCTCAATTATCCTATATTGCTGGATAATAAGATTGCTGCGCTGGCCTCAGTGGTCGCGAGCGCTGATGCCCGCCCGACAGATCAGTCTTATGAGTTATTTAAAGAATTGTCAGCCAAGGCTGACGAGCAGCTCTCCAGGTTAAAAAATATCATGGAGCAAGACCTCCTTGCTTTCAATGAATTGGTCAAGAAAGCTGGGATCCCGGCGATTTTTATAAAATAAAATAAGCAGGGTTGTTAAAAGCTAGAAAGTCCTGAAAGGCTGGAAAATAAAAAAGATGGCGTTGACGAGATAAAATAAAATGTATAAAAAAATTACTGAAGAGATAAGAGAAAGATTGGAAAAAATTGTCAGCCGCGAAAATCTAACCTTTGATTCAGAAAAAATGGTCGATTACAGCCATGATGAATTTTCACTTACAGAAATAGCACGGATGCCCGAACTTGTTGTCAAGCCGAAAAAAACAGAAGAAGCGGCAGAGATTATTCGTCTGGCAAATAAAGAGATGATTCCAGTAACGCCGAGGGGAGGAGCAACAGGTCTATGTGGAGGATGCGTGCCTTCCTACGGTGGGATAGTGCTGTCTCTTGAGAGGATGAATCAGATCATAGAGGTTGACAGAGAGAATCAGATGGCTGTGGTGGAGGCTGGAGTGACTTTGATGGATTTTTATGTGGCCGTTGAGGAAGCAGGGCTATTCTTTCCCCCGCATCCTGGGGAGGAAAGCGCTATGATTGGAGGCGTTATAGCTACCAATGCGGGAGGTGCCCGAGCGGTCAAATATGGCGTCATCAGGAATTATGTGCGCGGGTTGGAAGTCGTGCTCCCTACGGGTAATATCGTTCATCTTGGCGGTAAGCTCATGAAGAGCAGCACAGGGTATAATCTGCTCAATTTAATCATTGGTTCTGAAGGAACACTCG
>Ga0209991_10001668_pt1 | contig 10111 bp, 5 predicted proteins | sample ChitaG_FD_183167 | JGI IMG/M metagenome (GOLD analysis project Ga0209991, IMG submission 183167) | Deep subsurface microbial communities from South Pacific Ocean to uncover new lineages of life (NeLLi) - Chile_00310 metaG (SPAdes)... | ecosystem: Environmental > Aquatic > Marine > Oceanic >... | reverse complement strand
TGTATAGAGATAAGACAGAATATATTGCTGCCTAGTTTCTTATAAAGTATTTATAATAAAATACAGTGTCAAAAGGAGAGTTTGTGGGTTGACTTTTAACACAGTATCTTGTATATTTAAAAGTAAAATATTAATTGTCTAAGAAAATGGGATGTGTATTTATTCTCAGAAAAAAGTTATGTCAATTGTTGAGACCCCCATCAGCCCTCTAAACTAGATATTGCAATCAAAATCTGGCTAACAGCCGCAGCTGCTGTAATAATAAGAGTAATAATGACTTGGAGCGATATGGACCATTCTTTGCTTTGTTCAACACTTCGCTGAATTTCAACTGCTTTGGATAGTCTATCTATATTATTTAAGGTAGGGTTGGAGATAAATTCCCCAAATAATCTCTGAATTTCTGAGGTAATAGATTCAGTATGTTTCATTTTAATTTCTTGTTGAAGAAAGTGAATTTGAAAAATGCTCCAAACAAAAGTGATAATAGGAGCTACTGCCACGCCTATTAACCAAGGCATCATAAAAATAGAATTGCCATAAGGCCCAAAACGTACAGCGAAGAAAAACCCTACATACTCTATCAAAGCAAAAAAAGCCAAAGAGTATGAAGCGCTACTTAACTTATATATTGCGCGATTACAATGCTCAAGAAATGGAATCGAGAGAGACAATCTTACAAGTCGATATTGAAATATCATTGTTGCTGCCAAGAAATATGCTCCCTGACCGCAAATAAAGAATATAGGCTGGATGGCTATAAGTGCGATTATATTAACTAATTCGGATTTGAAAGGGAGGCCAGCTGCCACTAAAGTTAAGCTACCAAGAATGTTAATAGATAATGACGTAGCCCACATGGGAAAATACCTAACATCAAATAACTTTCTGCCTTCTTGTATCATCCAACTTGGAAAACTCCCTACTTCCAATTTGAACACAGGAGAGAAAGCATCCATTAATTTAATAAAAACATTAACCGAAAAAAGGGTTACTGCTGGTATAGCACCAATGACAAAGTAAGCACAGAGTATTTCAGTCCATATAAAGCGTGGTTCTCCAAAAAAGTATAATACGATTTCATAAATTAATATTACAACCGTACCGAGTAATAGCCAGTAAACAATATATTTGCTCTTTAAAAATAAAGTTAAATGCCAATATATATTTCGCGATACTATATTCTCTAGACTGTTTTTATATTTCATTTACCTTCAATTATCCTCTTTTTACCTATAATTTATCCAATAAACTTTTAATCTTACATATACTCTTATGGAAAATAGGTACAATGGTCCTTATCTATTTAATTTAAAAGAAAAAAATATTAATTGTCTAAGAAAATGAGATGTTTCTTTTATTTTAATAATAGTTGTGTATACATTTGAAAAAATAACGGTAAAAGGGCAATTATTAAGGCAATAATACTTTTTAAATCTATCGGCCATTCACTAATCGAGATAACCTTTGATTGTATATCCATACTTTTCTTTAAATTATTAATAGACTTTTCATCATCATTTAATAATCCTTTTAAGTGAATTTGTATTTTATCGTTTATTAATTTCATTTGATTATATTTTGCTATGGTAATTAAGTCGTGGATTTTAAATAATGACCAAAAAAATGAACCAATTGGGAAAATAGACAGAAAAGTTAACCATAGCATATATAAAAAACTTAAACCATAAGGACTATACTTAAATGCTATAATTAAACCAAAATATGCGATTGTCATAAAACTTATCGCTGAAAATAAATAACTTTGCAGCTTTGCTAAATCGGGATGAGGAAACATAAAAAAAGGTATTTTTGGTTTAAGTTTTACTAGATCTTGTAAAGTAATAAACATTTCACATGCCATTGAAACTGCATTTGCTGCAATAAAAGCTATTAAAAAAAATGAAAAAAGTGATATTATATTCATTTTATTATTAGTATATGGAAAGCCCGAAAATAAAAGGGTAATTACTAATAATACAAAAATAATTGATACTATTATCTTAGAACGCATTGTATTCAGTGTAAACATTCTTTTTGCATGACAATTATACCATTTAATCGCATCCTCTTTATTTTGCCAAAATATCTTATATGAATCGCAAATAACAGATTTAAATGTTTTTGAAAAATAAATATAGGCTACTGGCCAAGAGTAAGTTCCAAGAATCAACACTAAGTGGCTTATAAAAAAGCGATTTTCTTTAAAATAAAAAATAAGTAATTCATAGAAGATATAAAATATTAAACCAATAACTGGCCAATAAATCCAACATGGTATTTTTTTTATTATCAGATATTCAAAAGTTGATTTTACATACTTAAACTCTCTTAATTTCTCTTCACTATCCACAATATAACTTTACTCTCCTATGAATATTTTCTAAATTACAATTATAATTATAGAAAATACATCCTATTTTTTTGTAGTTTAATTTTCCATTTTACGAGGTCTTCCTTTAGGACGTCCTCAATAATACCTAAAGCCTCAACCATCCAGTGGAACTCCTTAGACCCCATAGATTTTTCGCTAAAAGTTACCGAATTATTGACTTGGCACACCTTCCATATTTATTTAATTTAAAAGTAAAATATTAATTGTCTAAGAAAATGGTTCTTATTTATTCATTTATTTTCTATTTATTTTATTTTTTTTCTCTACTATAACTTAGATATTTTAGCTAAAAATCCAATAACTCCAAAATGATATATATATCAAAGTTGAGGATTTTCTAATTTTTCTCAACTTTAATTATTCCTTTGTTTTTAATTTTATATTAATTAACGATAATTATAATATCATTTTAATCTTAAATAATGGTGAAAAATCAGGTTTGATCGTTTATATTTTTAACCATAAAAGTTTCTTATTAAATATAGATCTTAATTTCGAATATACCTGAATCATAGGTAAAAGTTATAATACATTTTCATTTACTTCTTTTGCTCATGCTTCCGAACAAAAGAAATTTGACCTTTTATCCATTTTTCAATGAATTCTACTGCAGTTTTAGGAAGATTTAATTTCTCAAGCTTTTCCAGTGCTTTATTAGAAGTACTCCCATATATCCGAGTCTCAATAACATCTGAAATTGCGTCGAAGATTGGATTATTAAATCTTTTCAAAAATCTAACCAATTTTTCTTCCTTTCCTTGCACTTCTGCAATTATAGCTAATAGACACCAGGTTCCAATGATTGCATCATTAGAAAGGCAAACTATAGATTTGTTATCTACCACTCTCATTGGTAATTTTTTGAACTTAGGCACTCTTCTATGAAAGTAGGAATCCCAAAAAAATGGTGATAGAAAAAATAGTCTATCCTTTTCAAGTCGTCCTGCAGGAAGCGAAAAACAAGGTAATGGTTTATCTAATAAAATCTTGCCAACTTTGGACATAATTTTTTCCATTATTTTTAATTCTTTAAGAGTCTGTTCTTTCACTTTAACGTTATATAAGTGAAAAGTATCAATATATCGCATGGCTATTGATGGTATGAAAATATTTCCAAAAACTATGGAATACGGTTCTATAAATAAATGAGCTGGTGTATACCATTCAAAGAGTTTTTCAATAGGCTCGTCATGGTGGTTAAACCAATACATGAATGCCGAAAAATTTCGATGGATAAAACTCTCTAATCTCACATTTACTTGTTCAAAGATTTTATTACTTACTTCTTTCCAATATTTAAACACGTCTTGCTTAGTAGTGTATTCATAGTATTCATGAGCAAATCTACCAACCACGAAACGATAAAGCGTTAATCCCATATCTATAGCACGATAAGCTATTGAATCGCTTTTTTTGTTAGCATATTTAATAATTTCATTTTGAAGAGAATCTGCAATTATCGTACTATACTCAAAAGGAGCGAAAAGAAGACCATACATCAATTCTTTATTTACATTTCTAGGAAAGAAATGATTTTTATATTCCTTGTAGTAATTTATAGTATTAGTCTTGATCACAAAGCTAACAATTAGTTTTGTGAGTCTACGGATAATCTTGGGTGAGGGGTAAATGAATTGGAGGCTACGTGCTCCAAATGAAAGGTATGACCATTGGGTCGTTTTCTTTTTCTGCGCATCTCTAATTAAAAACGATAATAGTTTATCGGAAGCACCTTCAACTTGCTCATGAAGCATTTGGAATGCAAGTTGAGTCACCACATCCCAAGCACGTCGTTTAATTTTAGGATTCAGTAAATCCCAGAGCTTTTCGGGAGTATTATTGTTACGAACAATGTTAGCTGCCGTGAAATATTCGAGAAAAGTTTTATGCGTAAATTTGTAGAGCGACACACCCTCAGCTGTTGTTCCAACATCGGTAAAAACCCATGCTCGCCCACGACAGAATTCGATAAATTCCTTTGCTGCTTTTTCTGCTTCTTCCTCTGTCTCAAAACGACGTGACAGAAGAAACTTTGCAGCTTCCTTATTTAGAGTGTTCTCTGGCACACCACTTTGGAGCGATTCATCAGAATAAATCCAATGGGCTAAATGACTTAGCAAAAATTTAGGTTCCGGAATGGGGAGATTTACCCAAATACCTCGGCTTGGGTCCCAACGTTCTAAAAGCATTTCAGAGCATTTTTTATACACTTCAGGTCGGTTACGCGGAATATAGCCTGCTCCTCTATATAAATTACACATTAGTGCTAACATCAGTGGATTAGAACGTAAGTCTGAAACTATGAGGCTTTCTTTAAGAAAGGTCTCAGTGTGTTGCCTACTTTCATCTATAGAGAGGTTGGGATCAGTAGGATCATTAGCAAACCATTTCTTTGCGTACTCTGATACTTGCGCATCATCAAACGGTTCTATACAAAATGTCTCAAAACGATTTGAGCTAAGCGGTGCTTGTTCGTATCCTACAATGCGAGATGTTACAAGTACTGGGACAGAAGGGAAAAGGTCGCAAAAAGACTCTATATCAGCAGAAATCTCTCGCCGGTAACTGGGATCAAGAAGTTCATCGAGGCCATCGAAGATAACAAAAAGATGGCCATTGCTTAGAAGATATTCGAAAGCATCAGGTGGAGCTTCTTTAGGTAATTGATATTTCGAGGTAACTTCACTTTCCATAAATTGTATAATAGAAACGTCTTCTTGTTTCTTCTTAGTCGAATATTCTCGCAGGACTACGAGTACAGGCGTTAGAAGGCGATTGCAGAGAATTCTTTTCTTATATTTTTTACACAGATCATAACATATTTTCTCTGATAATGTAGATTTTCCTCCCCCTGGGTCTCCAAGAAGTACTATACGATAAAGCTTAGTAAGGAATCTATCCATAGATATCGTTTCTGGCTCAGTTCCTTTCTTTTTGGAAGTATAAAGAAAGCTGGGGGAAATGAAAATCTTGTTTATGTCTATTCTGGGAGCCCTGTCAAAATGTGGAATAGTGATTTGACTGTATCTTCCACCTATCTGTTGACGATACTGCTTTTCAAAGACCTCTATCGCATTTAAGTCTAATTCAGAATGGTTTACAAGAAAATCGAGATTACTCTTTATTGCATTAAGCTCATCGAGGATAATCCTGTGTCTTGCGATAGACTTGGCTTCATGGGCTGATAGAATGCCTTTTTCGATGGTAAAGTCAAGTGCCTGGCAACAACCCATCGAAATCACTCTAAAGAGGTCCCTGGCTATTTGTGTAACATTGTTTGCATTAACACCCAAATGGTAAGCGAGGGAAATTTGGAATTCTTTTTGTAGTTGCTCAGTGGACTTTTCTTGGATTTCCTTAGGAAAAAAATCAGAGTATATTTGTCTAATGATACTTTCTGTTGTTGGAGACTGCAAGAATTGTTGAAGTCTCGTAGCATTCGATTTATCTGAAAGAATAATTGGATTTTTAGCTATTTTTACCATGACTTCTCGAATATTTGAGACTAAGGCAGTATTGGCTTTGAGGTCCTTCTGTATAGCACTTTTGCACTCAATAATTTTTATAGCTCTTTTTGAAACATAATTCATCAATATTGTGCAACCATTAGTAATAAGTGACGTTAATATATCAATTGAAAATGAATCTAATACCATAATTACCCCTTTCCATTATAATTATTATTTAACTGGTCCTCTTAAATAGGCTTTTAACCCTACCTAATTTCAACTAAAATAAAATAACCGAACAACTTTGCTTATGCTCCCAAATAAGTATGTGAAGCACTTTTTGTAATAATATAATTTTTCTATATTTATTATACGACAAATCTTTTAAAAACCCTCTTTTTAAAAAAACTTATTAAAAACCCCCTGCTCTTTTAATGCAAGAATTCCGGAAAGTTTTTAGTATTTAATTTATATAGGGATGTTTATTTAGAAAATTATCTTCTACACCCTTCTCTGCTCTAGCTATACCAAATTCCCTTTTAGTATCAAGAGCAAAGTAAGTTGGAAATGGAAAACTAAAATCCACCTAATGTGGAAAATAAAAATTCACCTTCCCTCTAAATCTTCCCTTACAAAAAGTTAGAAAAATCTAAATAATTATTAAGTTAGTACAGCCATGCTCTTTGTGCTTAAAAAGTTCAAATCCTATCCGGCTCCCCGGGAAGGTCAATAGGTAGAACTTTTCGTATTGTCTTTAAACTTCCAAACTCTAAAGGAAAATTAAAAATAGCAATAAAAGAATAAAATGTATCGCAATCCTGTTCCTTTATACTCCGCGATATTAAGTATATGTTTTATTACCAGTAGACCACCCAGAATCATCTGCGAGAGTGAATTTAGTTTTTCTGCTTTCTGTTCTTGTTCATATCAAAATCCACACGATCACGATAGGTATGGCTGCTAGAGACCAGAGGCATACCGCGTAAAGCGTCCACTTTGGTTCCTGAAAAGCATAGAGCAATTTGTCATCATCTCCCACAAGTTTCTGGTATGCTTGGTAGTTCCTTCTTATGAACAGATAGAATCCCAAACAAGAAGCGATACAGAAAAATGTAAGAACAAGGTTGATGATCTTGATGGAGTTTTTGATAAGGGATGAAACGCTCGAGTCTACGGCTTTTGCGAGTGAATATCCGGTGATTCCTAAGAAAATGATGATAGATTGCGCTAACTTGCTTTGATAGTAGCGCACGTTCTCGAACAGTTGCTGGATCAATGTATCCTTTGTGTTACTGGTCAAGTCTAGATTCCTCCTTCTAAGTTATTATTTAAATACACATACTATTTTTCTATAGTTTAATTTTCCCCTTTACGAGGTCTTCCTTTAGGACTTCTATCTACAATCTGCATTAATACCCAAAGTTTCAACCATCTGGTTAAGAAACTCCTCAGATCCTATAGGTTTTTCGCTAAAAGTGGGCGAATTATTGACTTGGTACAACTTTCCTATTTATTTTAAATCTAGCATAAAGATTTAAAATAATATGAAGCCCATTATCTCCATTATCTCATTCAACTGTCCCATTTTTTTTAGTTAGAGCTCATGTTTCCTTGGATTATATTTTATACAACATCAAACGATTTATATCCTTCCATTCTCTTTTTAATAAAGAGTCAACATGGAAGATTTCTGCTCAAGGCAACAATGAGTTTAGGTATTCCCCTCTATTCTTTATTTAATGTATTTACTGGTGTGTTTAATGGGACGGTTTCGTTTTAGGACTGCCGTTGACGAAGGGACATCCAATAAATCTATTTAAATGAACCATCTTTGCAATCTTATTATATATTCCCTTTATCACCATAATTGGGGCACCTAACCTTTCCAAAGCTATTACAATTCCTACATTAATGACCGATAGAAATTATATCAAATAATCTCTCTTTCCCTTTACAAGATGGGCAATTAATAAGACCTTTATCACAACTTGGACATTTCGTTTTGCTTTTTTTATAAAATTGATTAAGGATAATCTATGTATGGTCTTATAGAGAATGGATGACAATCCCTAATTCGATTAATGTTTTTTTTCGTTGCTGGAAGGAAATTATATCTCTGATAAGCCAAGATGGCATAATTCGAACATGACGGATAATGTAAACATTTGTGTTTTTTACTTATTGTAATCTTTTGATACAATTTAATTAAAAAGATTGCAAATTGGTTAAAAAACAATAAGCATTTTCTGTCCATGTTCTATGTTACTGCTTTTCTTTGTTTTCGATTTTTTCTACAACCTCTGAATACTTCTTTCTGATCTCATATCCTTTTTCTTTTGTTGGCAAAGGTATTCTTACAGTTCCACCAGATGAACTTATACGTAATTCAAATGCTTGTACAGAACTACAACCACCACAACCTTTTTCTTTTACATCAGTGACCTCAATGAAAGATATTTTATCTAGAGGGAGAATACCATCTTTTTCAATAAGTGTATTTGTACCCTCCTCTTTAACTTTTGCCTTATAAAGTACCCTTTTGTTTGTTAGAGCAATCCAATATTCATCTCTACTTGATGAGCTAAGACACCCCCCTTTATATGAAATATAAGAAAAATAATATACCTTTTCCTTTCCCAATAGTTGGTCTTTTAATCCATCCGGATAACTCTCTTCGATAGTATTCATATCCATATTTCTTACCTCCTTATTATTAAGTGACATTTCGAAAATTAACCACTAATTTTTCTTGTGAAATATCTTTATAGGTTGCTTTATTTAACATAAACTAATTTTATTAATTTTAAAAATAATAATTTTATATATAGAATATTTTGGAGTCAGGCTTCACAAGTTCATAAAAAAGCTGTTTCTTTTACAGTATAGATTTTATATTTATAAAGCGATTTTTCAACAATTATAAATAAAAAAGGACATAATAAGAAAATAATGATATCACTTTCTTACTCTGTCCTTTTACCTGAGAGATTCTTCCTATGTAATTAGGAAATAGCTCTTTTAGTAAACTCTGTAAGGGTTTTCCTAATGATTAGGAGTTGCCCCGTCGGTGCTTTTTTGTGTAAAGCTCTCCAGAGTTCTGTCCGGTAACGGTTCTTTTGCCTGAAAGTTTAGATACATTTAATATCTTGCCTCTTCGGCTCCTTTTCTTTTTTAAATAAAAGAAAAAGTCTCTCCTGTTACCTTCGTACAGGTTACAATATTATATTTTGAAGTTATAGAATATTAAATATTTATTTAATAACTCACTTAAGTAGCCTAATCTTTTAGTTACTCCAGGATTTCCTAAACGCTGGGTATAGGCTGCTAATTTTTTTATATGATACTCCCTTTATCAGTGTTATTTAATGTACCACATTATGAGACATTAAGCAATTAAAAATTATCGCGGTATTGATATTTATATATACTTCTACTTTATTTATATTTTTAATAATTACTGTTTCTGGGTTATCATAGGGGGAAAAGTGGACTTCGGTTTTGGCAAGAGGAATAAGAAAAAGTAGGAAAAAATGGAGTAGTAATATTTATTTGCAATGTAAACTTATTACCTGTATAATCAAAAAGTGTGTTTTTTTTACAGCTTGTTACATTTACTCAAATACCACTCATTTAACTCATCATTATCTCATGCAAAGAGGTGATTCTATCGTACTATTTTTACATTTCATCTTAGATTTGCAATAGAGGTTATTCTAATATTCGTTTTAGTTTTAATTAAAAAAATATATAAAGAAAGGAATGCATCAATAAATAAAGCAATGAAGATTAAAAATTTGAAAAATTATGGTATCCCCTCTTATATTATAAATATCTTGAAAAAAAATTACTCAAATCACTTATTTCCGTTACAGGAGGATGCGGTAAAAAAATTCGGGATTTTAAATTATGGGGAAAATAAGATTCACCCTCACCCTGCCCTCTCCCCTCAAGGGCGAGGGAACAAGGAAAATCAAAATCTTTTGGTTATCGCCCCAACCTCCTCGGGAAAAACCTTCATCGGAGAAATGGCCGCAATAGCACAGGTCATTCACCTTCAAAAAACCATCTATTTAGTTCCTTTAAGAGCACTGGTCGATGAAAAATATAGACACTTTAAAAACCTCTACAGAGATTGTGGAATGGAAATAGTCATCTCTACCCGTGACCGCAATGAAGATGACCATAATATCATCTCCGGAGATTATGATGTTGCGGTAATGGCCTATGAAAAATTTAATTACTTTTGTTTGATGTGTCCTCGTTTTTT
>Ga0209991_10001667_pt1 | contig 10117 bp, 7 predicted proteins | sample ChitaG_FD_183167 | JGI IMG/M metagenome (GOLD analysis project Ga0209991, IMG submission 183167) | Deep subsurface microbial communities from South Pacific Ocean to uncover new lineages of life (NeLLi) - Chile_00310 metaG (SPAdes)... | ecosystem: Environmental > Aquatic > Marine > Oceanic >... | reverse complement strand
GCGGCTTCAACCCCCAGGATCCTTATACTTCCGCTGCTAGAACGAGCGCTAATGTCTCCTTTCGAGTCCTCGGTACGAATACTCCCACTGGTGGCACTCACATCGATTTCTCCCCAAATATCTATCAGTTCAATATCACCGCTTGTAGTTTGCGCCCGAACATCGTTATGCTGTTCCTCAATATAGAGATCACCACTGGTGGATACGGCTCGAACGCTTGCACCCTGAGGAACCCAGAGCTCATAGTTCACCCGAGCCCGCTGGAACCAGCTGAATCGGGGATATTCTGTCTCGATCTTCAGGCGATCTTCCCCAGCATCGATGATGATCTCGATTTTGTCCGCCCCGGAGCCTTTTCTGGTAGCAATCATCTTGACCTGTTCTTCGGTCCAGGCGTGAATGATAGTGTTCCCGGCACTGTTCTTCACCGAGACCGAACCGTCCGCTTTCAGAGGGAAAGTTCGTTCTTCAACCTGGGCAGCAGAAGCCGTGATGGCAAGAGCCAAGCATAGAAGCCCCACTACCAAAACAACCGAACTTCTTTTCACCATCATAGTTCACCTCCTCCTTATTTTGCCTAGAATTGGTCTATTCGCGTAGAAAGGGTCAATGCCCTATTTTCTTTTCCCAACAGACCCATAGGGCATAACAAGATTCTCCGGCCCACTTGGTATATGCATCCATTCACCACTCATCCAAAAACTCCGTGACGGCATCCTCAGGAGACATGTAAGTATTCAGTGAACCCCGTCATTTTTGGTAGTCGCCGGTAGCCGCAGGCTTCAGCCTGCGCAAAATCCTAGCCTGCGTTTATACGCACCCTAAAGGGTGCGGCTACCCTGAAAATCCAATGTGACACGGAGTTTACTGAGCATTTACGGAAATATGTTAACTGATTTTCACTGGTTGTCAACCTGCAAAAAGCCCTCAAAGGGGGCGCTATTCTTGACAACTTCCTCTTTTTCCCTAAAATAGAGTTACTCTTCAACACTAATGCGAATAGAGAAGGTGAGGGAAAAGAGAGGTTATTTTTGCAGGCAAGCCAATTTCAGGCTGAATGAAGGGGGGTGAATAAAGCAATCAAGGCAGAGGAAAGGGTAAATTAGGCTGTTTCCATCGGTTAGGCAAAACTAGCCAAAAAAGACCAGTCCCTAAAAGGAGACTTAAATGACTTCTACTCAAGAAACTAAAAGAGTTGGCCTTATCATATTCTGGATAGGCGCTGCGTACATGATAGGTATGAGTCTTATTGCCGGTTGGTCCTCGGTTGCACCAACATTCAGATATTTGTCATCTGACCAAGTCAATGAAACAATTTGGGCAATGAATAGCCCTTTGTTTTGGGCGTGGGCTTTTTCTGTTCCTCTGGGATCAATATTGGCTGGCATTGGTATATTACTCCATGCCCGATCAAAAGGATCCCATATTTGGCTTTTTGGAATAGGGGTATTTGCCGTTCTGGTGGTCGCTAATTCGCTGAGGTTTGCACATTTTCCACCATTATTTGGTATAGGTGGCGGTTTGATACTGGCGTTCTTCTTGGCAATGCTCTGGCTTTGGGCTAGAAAGCATGCAACGCTTGAAGGCGCGGCTAAGACGGCTGCCAATTTTCAATTAGTGGGCTATGTATTCCTCCTCATTGCTATGTGGTTTCTTTGCGGCATTCTTTCAATGCCGTTTATGAAATCACTGTCGGATCTACCACCTAGCAGTCCTGTCGCAATAATGGTGTATCTTGTATTGGCATGGCTATTCCTCTTTCTTAGCCACTGGAAATCAGCCCAAGCGACAGGGAAATAGGAATTGAGAAGACGTCGGACTTGGGTCTTCTGACAAGTATTCCTAAAGAAACGGGAAAGATGTAAGACTCACCTGGTCAGAGAGGCTGTGGCAAGGTATTTGAAGTGCAGAAGATGGCCCCACACCAAGGTTGGCGTTGTATCAGCTGCTCTCACTCACGTTGATCCTGCCCTGATCTAAAGCGCCTGGAATTCTGCCTCCGAGACTGCCTTTATGGTGTTGATTGTCTGAACGATTGTTCTGTCAATTACCTGATCGCCCATAATCGCCTTGGTTGAGTCCACTACGATCATCTCGACCTTCTTCATCCACTTGGATGCAAGGTCCAGGTATATGTCGGAGGTAATGTAGGTGACTCCAAAGGAGGTGACCTCCATACCCGGCATGACCTCGAAGGTCATGGTGAACGAACCCATGCCCGTTTCATAACTCAAGATGGCACAGGGTGCTCCGTCCACAAGACCTAACCCCTTAAATTCGAGCGTGGACCCACCACCCTTGAAGGTGGATCCCTCCTTGATAGTGTCGCCCAGGCTGATGGGGGACTCTGAACCGGCTGGCTGGACGATCTTGTCTCCGATTCTCCTAAGGTCCTGAATGTCGCCACTTCCGAACTCCTCGAATGATTTGACGCTCAGGAAGCCTATGAATACATCATAAACCTGATAGGCATTTATGGGCTCGAGCGCCTTGCCGCTGCTGTCAGAGAGACCTTCAAACCTGGTGTGAGGGATGCCGAAGAACAGTCCTTGCTCGTCGAGCATGGCCTCATCCAGGGAGTCTCTCTCGAAATCAAACGACCATCCCTCCAGGGCAGAAATGGTGACTTCAGGCCCGTCGCCTTTTTGCATCACCAACTCAACACAGGTATACTTGTCGGCCTCTCCAGCCGATCGATCGCCCGGTTCTATCATCAGACGGAGCATATACTTCTCTCCGCCCTTCGATGTACCATCCTCCCCTATGAAGCTGACCTTTCTCTCCATGAGGTAGTACTGAGTCTCCAGGAAGCGATTCCCCACCAGGTCATACTCCTGCTGGAGGGTTAGCTCACCACCTTCTTCGGCGAAAGCGGCCGCCCCCAGGGAGATCGCTGCCAGAACAGATGTACACACCAACATTGCCCGGTATTTTGCCTTCATGGTTTTTCTCCTTTCAACCATAAACGTAATGTCAAAAGTTTTTTAGTGACTTTGTTCTAAACCCTTTAATGTCAAGTATTTTAGTGAAAGTGACTTGCCTTCCCCTACCTCTTTCAGTAGGATTTGGGAGTCCATCCAAAAAAGGAGGCAAGGGGAGTGAAAAAGACTGTTGGTTTTGTTATCCGGATCTGCTCTAAGTTTACCCGTGAACAAATAGAAGAGATTATTCAAGGCCTTTTAGATGTTTTACCTAATCGTAATCATGAGGTTAAACCTAAAGATGAGTTCAAAGAAAAGCATCCTCATTACCGCAACTTCTTTGCTGACCCAAGCCCACCCCTTAAAGCTCCTCTTATTAAAACTAGGCCAAAGTTAGACTGGGGAAAGCTTTTATCTACCTATGAGGAAAAGAAAGGTCATTCTCTTAAGCCAGCTAATACTGAAGATCCCAAGAAAACTTTCTGACGAGTTATTTGACCAAACCAAGATAGGCGTCAAAGAACTTGAGTCCGAGAAATAGGCTATTGTCGCGAGGACCCCCCCTTCTGCTTGAGATTCAGCGGGGACGCCCCCAGGCCAAATCTCAGCACTTATCAATCTGCGTCTGGAGGTCACGTCCGCACAGCACCGTGAAATAGCAGCCACTTGTTCCCGGGTCAGTTATTCCGTTGACTCTAACTTAACAAGCCGCACCATTATTAATGGGACCAGGTCAGATGATTGTGCAGTTATAGCCTGCTGATTCAAAAACCCTTGTAATAGGTGGCTCACCTTATGATCTATCGTAGGGAGCAGCTAATCTTTCCAATTCCTCTTGGATTTGAACTTTAGACAACCAACGGCCCTGAATCATCACGCCCGCGATCTTCTGCGTGTTGCTGATATTATCGAGAGGGTTCGCCTCTAAGAGAACCAGGTCAGCACGTTTACCCACTTCAACTAATTTCCTCCTTCTGGCAAGTAGCTGTTATTGTAGCACCAAACGATCTCCGTTTACTTAAACGAATCGAAGTAAGCCACTACCTCATCCATCCCGGCTTTTATCTCGACCTTTGATAGCCAGCGGTTCTGAATCATCACGCCCGCGATCCGCTGCGTGTTGCTGATATTTTCCAGGGGATTCGCCTCCAGGAGTACCAGGTTGGCGAGCTTACCCACTTCAATCGTGCCGGCTTCTTCAAGTTCACCCAGGAACTCGAACGGGTTTGTGGTCGATGCTCTCAGGGCCTGATAGGGGGTCAAACCGGCTGCCACCAACTCTTCAAGCTCATCATGCAGGGCAAATCCCGAGACCAGGGCTGGCAGCCCCGTATCCGTACCGGTCAACATCTTGACACCTTTGTCCAGCAAGGCCCTGGTCAATGGAAGCCCGAATTGTTCAAAGCCGTCACGTATGCCCTGACGGTGCTCCTCGGGCATCGACATGTACCTGTTCAGCAGGAATGACATGAAAGCCTGCTCCATCGGGTGCTGAGCATAACGCATTTCAGGCCTGGCAAATTCCTTCTCAGGGTCGTCGAAAAGCGCCAATATTTTCCTCGTGGTTACCAGGGTTGGCGACACCCAGGTGTCGCTGGCGGCGATGATTCCCGCGAAGTAATCGATCCGCTCCGGAGAAAAGTCGCCTTGGGCCACACGGGTGACTTCTTCCACATGCACGATGTGGTTCTGTCCCGCTTCCAGGACGTGCTCCACGGATAGTTCGACGGGGATGTGTCCGTTCACCGGCAGGCCCACCTCTTTGGCCGTGGCCAAGATCGAATCATAGGATTCCCGGTTCAGAAAGCCGTAGGCCTTTATCCCGTCGTAGCCGGCCTCTTTGGCGTCCAAAACGGCCTGGCGTGCTGAGGCGGCGTCGTCAACCCAGACAGCTACAGGTTCCGGGAAGGCTTTTTCCGGTGCGTCGATCATCCGGTTCAGAATGAGCCTGGGGCCGAGCACTTCACCCTGGGCAATCTGATCTCGGAGGGTGAGCTGGTCTTCTAACGCGGTCATGGTCGCGACGATAGCCACGCCGTTAGCCACATACGGAAAGAGGATCTTGTTATAGTCCAGGTCCTCGGCGGTGAATTGCGCCTGAGGAGGAAACAAGAGGTTGTAGTCCAGCCCGATCATATGTACATGCATGTCCGACAGTGCTGGAATGAGATACTGGCCGGTGCCATCAATCTCGATAGCCCCACTAGGCACTTTAATCAACGATGTAGAGCCGACTTTATTTATGCGGCCATCTCTAATGATTACAGTTTGATCTGACAATACACGCTCTTCATCCATAGGAATGACGTTGACATTTGTGAAAACGATGATATCACCTGCTTCTTCTGCTTTACTCCAGCCCGTCACCATGGACGCCATAATGACGATCACTAAAACTATGCCGGTCAATTTCCATACTTCCATTTTATGCATCTCCTTTTTGTCTATTTTTTCAGGAACACTATCTACTCTTACAATAGAGCCATTTTTTCCCTTTATCAACCATTCGACAAGGCTCTGCAAAAGAAAAAGTAATTGTCTAACACTCCTTGAGAGCCTTCTTTTTATCTTAAGCTGGATTGATTTACCTGCCTTTCACCTCCTTTCTGTCTTATTTTTAGCTTTGATAATTTGCTATAAATGCTTATTCTTCCTTAAAGGAAAAGAGCCTACGAATTAGACCATCAGGGGACGGGATTATCCGCGGAGGATTGTTAGCTTGCCCCTGATATTCCCGTAAGCTCCATTAGGAATAAATAGATAAAGGATAAGCAACGCCTAAGAGCATTACCTATCCTTTATAAGAATTACCTTATTAAAGCTATCCTTCTTAGAAGAAAGAATTAACCCATTTGTTTGAGGACTGTCTATTCTTTTCACATCTTCACCCTCATTAATGGTTAAATAACTTTGTTTTTTAGTTTCTTATTCAACTAATAATCTAGGACTATTCTGATTAATAACTCTTGAGAAATTTCTCTTTTTCTTGATACCTTTCTTAAAGAGTTCTAGCTATTCCTTCTTAATGCTAGAGGTTTTAAACTTGAGGGGGTTGTACTATCGAATCTTGAACTCTCTATCCTATGTTTTACCCTTGATTGTTATTCATCTTCTAATGATCAAAGGGCAGGAAGAAAAAGTAACAACTATCCCTATTAATTTAATTGTACCACAGCCAAAGAATTTGTCGAACGATTGCGCAACTGCTAATATATCTTACTTTTGGGTTCGTCAAACCATTGTACTGGATGTCTCAATGCAAAGTAATTATGTCACCCTTTCTGCAAAATAAGAATGTCATACCCCTACAAATAAAGCTTCTCTTTGAGAAATTCTCTTCTTAAGGAATAACAGGCTTGACTGGAGGCTGAAGCCCCTTGTAGTATAATGATTGCTGGTGCACCTGGCAGGACGTTGTTAGAACTTTTTGGGAGAAAGATATAGAGATCCCCATCTACGAGATTCCTTTACAGTAGCGGGGCAAAGTACTCTAGACCAAAGTAAAAATGAATTAATCTGTCCTTCATGCCTGCTATTTCTTTAAAGAAATAACTCTTTTAGATATGAAGTAGCTTTAAGGATATCAATTTCTCCGATCGTTCTTTCTCTTTTTAGTTCTTTTACTATCTGAACACCTTTCAGACGATACTTTTCACAAAAATATTTTAGGTTTTGAGATATATTTGAACGACGGATTTTTCCTTCAATCACTTCCATGATTCTATTATTATTTGTGAGACAGAAATCTACTTCTTTTCCATCTTTTGTACGAAAATATTTCAGATCAAAATTTTCACCTTCATAATCATTCTTACCGAAAATATGTTTCAATAAACTTAATGCTACAAAGTTTTCAAACTTTACACCATCATCTCCAACAACAAGACCGTTATCAAAAAAATATATTTTTGGTTCTTTTAATATGGATCGAGCGATATTTCTTGAATAAGGGGTAACCCTGAAGATTATATATAGAGCTTCAAGTATCTGGACATATTTAATGATTGTTGTTGGTGAAGCATTAACATCCCGTGCAATTGACGCATAGGATACAGGTGAGCCTACTTTCCTCCTGAGAAGTTCAAAAACCATCTGCATTGTTCTAAAATTATGGATTCTCTCAAAATCAAGTACATCTGTCCGAATAAGACCGTCTATATACTGATTTCTCCAACGTTTTGCATCAACCTCATTTTTTGAAAGAAAAGGCTCTGGGAAACCTCCTCTAGTAATAAACTTCTCAATATCATTACTTATTGGATCCTCTTGAAGCTCAGAAACGGAAAAGGGTAACAATCGATGGGTGAAAAATCTTCCGGCCAGAGAGTCGCCAGTTTGTCTGAACATATCAAGTCTAGCGCTTCCAGTAACAAGTATTTTGAGGTCTTTAGATTTTGTATCGAACACTCCCTTAAGATAGTTTTTCCATCCTGGCATTTTATGTAATTCATCGAGAATCAGCAATTCAGTTGATTGAAGCCAGGATTCACCTTTTATGATTTGACGATCTTCAAAGCTGTCATAATTTAGATAGCTCGTATTATCAAATCGCTTCCTAACTTCTAGGGCGAGCCAAGTTTTCCCAACTTGTCTTGGGCCGACTATGAAGACAATTTTTTTGTTCAGATCTTTAGTAACAGATTCAATTTGCCTACGATACATGTAGACTATTATACACAGAAATAGAAAATAGTCAAGTCTATTTTCCAAAATCATGAAAGATAGTCAAACATACATGATTAAAATATCATGGTGGAAAGAGTACAATCAAGTGAGGCCGACAGTGCTCTTAATCGCAGACCACCTGCTCCCGAGGCTATTATTCCATTGACTCTAACTTAACAATCGGTACTATTAATGGGGACAGGTCAGGAATGACAAATCATATGGTTAAACAAAGCCGTAACTATAATTTTGTTAGTACAGATAAACCTATGTTGGACGGATGATATCGCAAGGAGGACCCGTGACTCGAAAGACAGAAGAATGGATCAGAGGGCATCCAATTGAGGCCTTCTTTCTATTGGCGATTGTCATGTCCTTCGGATTGCTGTTCTCGGCAGTCCTCATCATTCCTCGGGAAGACATGTTCGGTCAGATTCTAAGCTTTTATTTAGGAAGGATAGGGGTTTACAGTCCTGTTCTTGCGGGCATATTCGTTGCACGAATTATCCAACCTGGCCGGCAGCGAGTTTCCTTGGCTCGACGCCTATTGGTCTTCCTGCCCGTGTGGTTCATCGCAGTGATTATCCACACGGCGAGTCTTAAGCTTACTGCTCCGCCTGACGCCTCCCTAATCGTACTGATCGTACTCTCCCTACCGGTTGCGCTTCTGCCAGCTTTGGTCATCTCATCGGCGTTTTCAGGCACTGACGGCGTCAAACATATGTTGGCGACATTGGTCAGGCCGAAGGGGAGCATTGTCTACTACTTGGTCGCTTTATTGACATTTCCTTTTATACATTTCATAGGCGTGGGAATCACAAATGTCCTAAATGGCAGCGCATGGTTACCCCGATTGAGCCAGGGAGTTGACCTTGTCTTTACCCTCTCTATTACCTTCTTTTCGGTGCTCCTGTTCTCCGGTGGTATTAATGAGGAGTCAGGGTGGCGTGGGTTCGCTCAAAGAAGACTGCAAGCGCAGTACAGCCCTCTGGTCACAAACCTCATCTTGTGGCTCCTGATGGTGATCTGGCATATCCCGAACGATATTGTTCAGTATCGGCACGGCGGATACATACTGGGGCGGATTGCGCTCTATCCATTCATCACCATTCTGTTTGGCTGGATCTACAACCGAACCAAGGGGAGTATTTTGGCTCCGGCGATTTTCCATGCCTCCATGAACTCCATGAATCCCTTGATGGGGGTCTTTCCGATTACCACCGCGGGGAACATCCTGCTAGTTGTCCTCGCCATGGTCGCCGTTGTTTCTGATCGTATGTGGCGCAGACTGCCGGGACATCATCCGGCTGTGTATAAGGAGGCCATGCCATCTGTTTCCACTGGATTCTCCGTCTAGACCTATGTTAGATGGACTGACCTGCCCCCCCCTAGAATCGGCCCAGTTATTGTGTTAGACTAAGGATTGAAAAAAAGGGGAGTATAAATGGTGGGAAGAAGCCACACGCCATAGTGAATCATCAACAAGTTCAGGGAAATACTCGTTGGTTAAGGACCTAGCCTGGGTGAAGCCGCTAGAAAGATAGGGGTGACCGAAAGACCCGCTACCGTTGGCAGGGAGAATACGGTGGGATGAGCGCTGATGAGATTAAACAGCCCAAAGAACCTGAACCGGGTGAACTTATCTTTTGAGTAGGACACAGGGAGCCATGCTACAATCAGGAACTTCCAAATACCCTCTATGACCACATTTCAGACGCTGGTGCGCCTGGCAGGACTTGAACCCGCGACCCGCGGTTTAGGAAACCTATGACCCCCGATTCTGATAGCCCGTCCAGATGAGCAAATGCTAGAACCAGATTAACTTCCAGCGTTTTTGTATTCCCACCAATTTAGCTGAATTTGCCTCAATTTATACCAACTATAGTCACAAATTGGTCACAAGATCTAGTCGTTGCTTTTGGGCGAAAATACCTGGATAGGTGAGTTCGGTTCGAGTCCTGTACGGGTCCGCACCGTGGACAACGTTAGAACCATACTTCAACGACAAACTGAGTATATTTACATACCAGATTTAAGTCCGCAGATCTAAGTTATCAGATTTTACCCCACCCTCCAACTCACTATTTCTCTAATTTTATTTTTCAATAAGATTTTCGTGTGTCTTTTTAATGACTCCTGTTGGCTTATCTGTTGCGAGGCGTCACGTATAATACGGTAGACAATGTGTCGCTTTCTAATCATCGGTCTCAACACCTGTCAATCTGGTTTTGGAGGGACTGCAGCCGCATAGTTCCTTAAATTACCAGCCACCTGCTCCCGAGGCTACTATTCCCTTGACTCTAACTTAAGAAGTGGTACTATTAATGGGGGCAGGTCAGCATGAGTGTGGCTTTGGCCTATTACGTCACTCAATGCAACGGGGACCTTAACAGAAAGCGGATTTAGTATATAATCTAGGTGAGGGAAATGCTGGAGTTCGACAGAGGAAGAACCCGGACAAAACACGGTCAGGCTCCCTACAGCTGCGGTAGAAATGCTGACGTAGCCTTGGTTCACTGTAGACTTCTTGA
>Ga0209991_10001666_pt1 | contig 10122 bp, 7 predicted proteins | sample ChitaG_FD_183167 | JGI IMG/M metagenome (GOLD analysis project Ga0209991, IMG submission 183167) | Deep subsurface microbial communities from South Pacific Ocean to uncover new lineages of life (NeLLi) - Chile_00310 metaG (SPAdes)... | ecosystem: Environmental > Aquatic > Marine > Oceanic >... | reverse complement strand
TTCTCCCGTTTGATATTCAACTATGCCAAGCCTTAAATAAGTTTCATCCTTTTCAAGAATTTGAACTAAATCCTTACACACTTCATTTACTATTTCTCTTAATTTTTCATTCTTGAATAGGGAATCTATATTTTTTAGCTTAATCAGAAGAGCAATTCCTGGTAAGATACCATAAAGAATCAGGGCGAAGATAGGAAATTTCATCTTGAATGCTGGAACTCGTTTCTTTATTTGATTCATCCAGATATCTTTTCCTAGCTGGAATTTATCTTGAGCAATGATTGAACCGGTCAAAGCTCCAGCAGAAACCCCGCATACAATCTTGAATTTTTCTCCTTTTTCTAAAACGTGATTGTAAATATAATCAACTGCACCATACTGGAAAGTTCCTTTCACCCCACCACCTGACAGAATTAAGGCTTTAACATCTTTTTTGTTATTGGACATTGTCAAACCTCCTTATTTTTTAATTGTCGGCTTCTAAACTCATCCTGAACTTCGTCCAAATAGATCTATGGTCGGAGATAAAGCTTTCTCTCCTCTTTTAGATTAGAGAATTATTATAACCCGGATAATTACTGCTTCTTTAACTATGATTAGCTAAATAAAAGTTGTCAAGGTTTACATGTAAATGTCGCATTTTGTCATGGATAAATGTTTTAACCATATTCTGGCCTGTTTAATGCACCAGTGTCCTTGTGCTATGGCAGGGGTGTCTCGGCAACGTGATCCAGACCTTCGGGGATCGAATCAATTTCCACCCCCACCTTCACGTGTTCACGAGCGAGGGAAGGACAGCTCTAGCACGTTATGGCTTTCATCGAAGATCACAAAGCCATCGATAAAATCATCAAACATCTTAAGCTCAGCTTCATAGCCAAACGCCCGGCCTCCACCGCAGGTTCTCCTTCTCCAGCATGAGCTCCTTATGGCTGCTGAGGAGAGAGAGGAGTATTTCTGAGGGCCTCTGTAGATGTTTTCTGTTGATTTTGAGGGAAAAGTCTATCTAAAGGCTTTGTGTTAGACTGTTTTTCGCGAATTGTTGCGATTTTTGGCCATTAACCACGCTGTTTTAACTGTGATACTCTTATTCCAGGATGTCAGCAGGCGGGAATTGTGGCAAATGGCGAAAGATTTGGAGCAAAGCCAAAAAGGAAACTCCTATAGATATTAGATATTTTGTAAAATTTCCATTCACCCCATTATTCCACGCGCTTGGCATGACAGGAGAGAAGCTAAGGGCTTATCGAAATATTTTTCGGAATCATCCAGGATGCTTGCGGTACCAGTCTAATGTCTGGCGTATTGCCTCGCGGTGAGGAGTTGTATCCTCTCCGAATATATTCTTATACTTGCTGTGGTCTACGATATACGGCTTTTCAAACTCGTAGAGCATTTCTTTTAATTCGCGCATTATCGGGTTGAACAAGCCCATTATCTTTACAAGAAATCTTGGGGCGGCCATGACTTTGGGTGTTTTCCCTGCTTCCTCAAATATCAGCTCTAGAAACTGCCGTGTTGTCAGCGTTTCAGCACTAGGAATGTGCCAGATTTTACCGATTGCTTCCTCGCGCTCCCCAAGTGTGACCAATCCTTTGCCAAAGTCGCGGACAAAGGTGTAGGTATGCGGGACATCGAGATTACCTAAAACTTTAACCTTTTTGCCTCTGAGCGTTGCTCCGAACACCTGTTCCCCCAGGGAAGAATTAATTACACCCGGCCCAAAAAAGGCTGAAGCACGCCCGATGGTTGCCCTGACCTTGCCGCTTTTGTGGGCTTCCATGAGTGTTTTAGCCATTTGAGCCCGCGTCTTCCCCTTGCGTCCTGCAGCATTGTAGGGAAGGTCTTCTGAAATCGGCCCTTCTACTGGTCCATACATGTAAAGATTATCACCAAAAACGAGCTTCGCTTCTGCAGAGGCCGCGCCTTCGATGATTCCATCAAGAATCGGAGGGAACATCTCTGGCCACTTAGTGTAGGGAGGATTAGCGCAATTGTAGACAACCGTTGCCCCTTGACACACCTGACGGGCAGTCTTATTATCTGTCACATCGCCCTTCACTACTTCAACCCCATCAGGAACGTCAGCCTTTCCGCTGCGGTTCACGGCGCGAACAAGCTTTCTCCGGTCCACTAATTCTCGTACAACAGCATTGCCTAAGCCTCCGCTTGCCCCAATGACAACGTGTAATTCTTTGTTTTCGGTCATTTTCATAATCTCTTTAATCAAAAAGTTGTGAAAATAAAAAAGTCACAAAAAAAATATTAAGGCAGTGGCTTTCGATTTTTTAATTCTTGTACTAAATCTGCAAATTCTGTCTTATTTCGGAACCTACTAAACAGATCATCCGATTGCAGAAAAGGCAAATCTCGCCAGCCGCATTCTATCGCCTTCTGCAAATACTTGAAAGCATCTTTCTGGTGATTTATTACGGCGAAATAACTGGCAAAGTCATAGTATGTCTGAGCATCACATCCTTCCCAGATCCAGCTAAAATCGTATTCTTCTTTATTTTTGAAAAGCTCAAAGGCCTCCTGAAATTGCTGCTTCGATTCTCTATTCATGCCAAGTAGATGAAAAGCCCTTGCCAATCCCAGGCGCGCTTTTAATAAAAAATAACCAACACCGAGTGATCGCGGATGTTGAGATATGAGATCACAGGCTCTTTTGTAATGTTCGATGGACTCACCGTAATGACAGCGGCGAAAATTAATATCTCCCATTCCACAATATGTTAAGGCAATGAAGGGCTCCCGATACACATGATCTGCCTTTTCGAGAACCGCAATAGAGCGCCGGTACCAATCCAAAGCAGTGTCAAGCTGATCTTGACGGAAATATACATTACCTATTAAAGTTAAAGCGCCAACAAATTTTACTAATACTGCCTTTCCAGATTCCTCAATTGCAACCGCTCTTTCCAAATTCTCCTTCGCCTCCTGATATTGTCCATGGAGCAGGTAAATCCAGGCCATGTTCATGTAAGCTATTTGATAACTAGGCTGGAGTTCTACATTCTTTTTATAGTGCCGAATAGCATCTATATACCTGTTGGTTTTATACTCCATAGCTGCCCGAACATGGTAAGCCACCCCCAGGAAGTAATGTGCCAATGGATTGTCTGGCTCTAATTCGACAGCTCTGCTCCCGGAGCGGATAGCATCTTCAAAAAGCCGCTTTCGCGTGTAACTATACGTGAGCCAGAGATATGGTTCAGCAAGGTCAGGATCAAGCTTTGCTGCTTTCTGCAAATACGAAATTCCAATTTCCAGGTATTCCGGATTTGTCTGAGCGATGAATCTAAGCGTATGGATAGCTCCTAATCCTGAATAAGCCAGGGCATACTCTGAATCAACTTCAAGAGCTTTTTCGAGAAAGTTCTGTGCCTTGTCAAAACTTTCCTGGCCCATTTGAATAAATATCTGACGGCCTTTGGCATAATATTCGTAGGCTTGCACTTCAACGGTTTCGGGAGTTTCGATCTTCTTGAGCTCTGAATCGGAAACTTCAAGGCTGAAAGTATCAATGAGGCTGGTTATGATCTTATCCTGAAGTTTGAAGATATCATTCATGCTTCCATCAACTTTTGAAGATCCGACCAAATTGCCAGTGGAAACATCAGTGAAGTGTGATGTGATCCGTATGGCATTGCCATATTTTTGAAAACCTCCCCACACAATCCACCGCACTCTCAAATTCTGGCCAAGGTCAATGATTTGTTGCTCAGTAATCTTTTGCTCAGCTAATGGTTTCATGATTTTCAATACTTTTTCCCGACTCACAACGCTAAGTGCCGATATTTTTTTAAGGTCAACAGTCACTGTCTCCGCAATTCCCTCAGACAGCCAATCAATCTCTGAGTCCCCGGTAATATTTACAAAATTAATGACAGCAACGGAATTTTTTTCTTCTTCAGAGACTGCTGCAGAAGTAACCGGGATTCCTACCCTTAGGTTTTCCAGATCGATGAGAAGCTCATCTGCGGATTCATATCGCTTGTTGGCATCCTTTGCCATAGTTTTTTTAAGAACATGTTCAAGTTCGGACGACACTTCTTTTTTTAATTCCGATGCTAGCCGGGGCTTTTTATTTAAGATAGAATAAATCATAGCCTGCTCATTGGCGCCTCTAAAGGGAAGTGCGCCTGTTACCATCTCATAGAGCATCGCCCCTAAAGCCCAGATATCCGTTCGTTGATCAACATCTTCGCCAAGTGTTTGCTCAGGCGACATATAAGCAACAGTGCCCAAGGTGATCCCTGTTTGAGTGAGCCTCACCTGCCCGCTGAGTTTGGCGAGGCCAAAATCCACAATTTTCACAATACCGTCATTGGTGATCATGATATTGGCTGGTTTGATATCCCTATGGATGATGCCTTTTTTATGGGCTTTGGCCAGACCCCTTGCTACCTGGATGCTTATGTCAACTGCTTCATCTGGATTCAGCGGCCCCCGTTCAATCTTATCCTTCAGACTCTCTCCCTCATAGTAGGCCATGGCGATAAACACCCTTCCGTCATCTGTCTCCTCTATTTCATAAATGGTGCATATATTTGGGTGGTCTAAGCCTGATGCTGCGCGTGCCTCTTGGACAAATCGTTCACGAGCCTGAAGGTTGCGAGTTAATTCTGGAGGGAGAAACTTAAGGGCGACTGTGCGTTTGAGCTTCGTGTCCTCGGCTTTGTGGACTACACCCATACCGCCCCTCCCAAGCTCTTCGTCGATTTCGTATTTCCCAGCTATCATGCTTGCAGCACCTAATTCTTTCCTGGATGTTTGAATAGTCTTGGTATGAGAAACAGCAATGCCATTATCTGTAGGGCCCGTTCCCCGAACGGGCTGAGCGGAAGGAAGCTTGGTCCCACACTTGCCGCAATATTGGGTATCAGTGGGATTCTCAGAATAACATTTAGGGCATCTCATATCAGGTATCCCACTTTCCTCCAGATTCAGTATCAGATATTAACAAGTGAAAAGAAAATAATCAACGAAAATTGAGATGGGGACATTTCCCGAGATATAATTATGAAAAAAGCTGAAAAGAGAGATTTATTCATGCATTGTTGGATCGATAGAATTGTCTATAAAAAAAGGAAATCTTTGGTAAAATTATGTCCATCCCCGATGATTTGATTTATTTCTATTTCGAGCTTTTGACTGATGTTTCAGAAAATGATTTGCTCAGAATAGAAAGAGAGCCTGAAGACAAAAAGACCAATCCGATGATCTTAAAAAAGAGATTAGGAAAAGAGATTATGAGAATGTATTTAAATACATGCATATTAACCACTGCCTCCTAATCAGGGGGAGCTCTTATGCACTCTACAATACCTCCACAAATAGCCGACCAAATCATTAAGGTTGCAGCTTAAAAGGGTGATGTATTTGTCACCAGCACCGCAATAGATCAAAAGTTTGTTCTTTATTATGATAGCACCTGTCGGAAAAACAACCGCTGGCACATCCACAGGATACAGGTCATTGCCATATAACTCGTAAGGGGCTGAAGGGATGTAAATTGGATTTTTGGTTCGACAAAGCACCTTTCTGGGATCATCCAGATCCAAAAGAGCGGCACATATGGAGTATCCTCTTTCGATCTTCTGGAACAACCCATATTCTTTGCATATATCCAGGTCTATTTCGCCAACAGCATGATAGATAAGCAACAAGCCTTTATCGGTTTTGATGATCTGGGTGCTCGGACCCACCTTTTCTTTTTCATGAGGATAGTTCCCCGCTTCTAAAAGCAGATTTTCTTCTCGCCTCTGGTAGATTTTTCTCCAGTAATCCTCATACTGAGAGGGATTGAGCAACTGATCCATTCCAGCCTCAAGAAAATCCAGATGGATACTGGGGTGAAATCTAAAAAGCATATAAAGTTTTCCACTGATTAAGTCGGCGAAGGGAATCGCATTGCGGCTGTCAAAAGATCTAATTATGCCATGATAGGTGATATTTATGAAGTCTTTGGTCGAATAGATGGCTATTCTATCGGCGTTTTTGCCTTTGAAGGGAGGTTTTATCTTACCGCAACCAATCAGCAAATAGATCTGTGGATATCGGATAATTCTTATGTCTTCTATCCCGTAGATGAAATCCTGGTGATCGGTGCCATCCCCTCTGATCACAACATTGTGAAATCTTTTGAAATGAATGCCACCCTCGCTGACCAGAGGCCACACTTCCGAGATATAATTTTCCAAGCAATGTCTTTTTTGACCTAAGTTCTGATCGAAAAATGTCCCTTCCTGATAATTTTTATGACACCTTGGGGTTAAGACAATTTTATCCTTAAAGACTTCTACTCCACCATTAAAGACCGCTCCAATTTTTGATTTTCCATCTTCATTCCAGGTAAGAGTAATATCCTGAGGTTTTACCACAGGATTTTTTTCATATGAATCCAGCTTGAAAACAGTTTCCCCAGATGCTATTTGAATCACTTTACCATCTCCCAGCATTTCAGCCGAGTCGTGAAAAGAAGAGTTCACATTTCCTCCTTACTGAACAATAGTTGATTAAATAATTCCATGAATTGTTCTGCGATTTTCTTTGGAGAATGTTTGATGGTATACTCTTCAGCCGCCTGCAGAGAAACGCCACAAGCACTATTCCACCTTGATAGCATTGCTAATTTCATCATTTCTAATCCTATTGTTGGTATAATTCCAAATGTTGCTTCGCTACCGCCTGCCAGGAAGTTCTTTGTCTGAACTGCTCGGTTCTATCGAGCACATAGCTATTAAATTTGGAATCCTCAAAAAGGCGAAGGACTATTTTTGCAATTCCAGAGGAGTTATAAGGGAGGATGAGCAACTCATCACAGATGTTTTTCAGTTCCTCAAACTTTGGCATTCTGGAGGCGATGATAGATTTTTTCGCTCCTATGGCAAGATGAAACGAGCCGGAGGCAGATCGGTCCTCCTCGTAATAAGGAAATAGCACGACATCAGAGGCTCCAAACAAATAGGGAACATCCTCATTGGGGAAAAATCTGTTTGGGAATATAACATTTCTTTCCAGATTTAGCTCTTCAATCTTCATGTTCACAAATTCTATATATTCCTCGTCCTTCTTTGAGGGTACAGGAGTAAGCCCTCCAGCTACAAAGAGATATACGTTTTGGACTTTTTTTGATATCTCATCGAGGGCCTCAAGAACTATATGCAGGCATTTATGCTTCTTAACAAATCCAAACATGAGAAGTATCTTTCCCTTCACTGGCAATTCAAATCTTTTCCTCGAATCTTTCTTATCTGCTTCGCTGAGCTCTGTGCCATGAGGGATAAGATGAATCTTTTGTGATGATATACCCAGCCTATTCAGTATTGCTTCTTGGGATTCAAGATGGACGATGACCTCATCAGCAAGCTGGGCAATCCTTTTGATAAAGTTCTCATCGGTGGCTCCTCTTTCAGAGAATTGGCTTGGTCTCACGCAATGAACGGTTATTACTTTTTTGACAGCGGGATCCAACCCTTCAATTACCGAAGGCAATCTATCATCAAATTTATATATACTGTATTCGTGTTGAATATGGACTATGTCTGTACCCTTTGTGTGTTGAATAATGGATTCGACATAATTCTCATTTCTGTCCCAGCAGGGGACTACCTCAAATTTCTTTCGTTTAAGAGGAGATGCTCCCCGCTCAGCGACAACCTTAATCTCTGATGCTGGGTCCACTTTTTCAATCCCCCGGATAAGATAATCTGTGTAGGTGGCTATCCCACACCTCTGGGGAAGATAGGTTGATACGTATGTGATCTTCATCGTTTGAGTCCTCTCTCTAAGCTTCAATTATGTTCTTACCGAACAAACGAATTCATAAAATAGGTGTCATGCTGATTCCTCTTCGCTATACGTGTAATTTACTATCTTTTTCTTACTCAAATCGAGATTTGGAACTATTACTATTGCTTTATCCTCAGATAAAAATTTAGACCTTCTGACGCCTATATCCAATACTTCCACCATCTCTCCAGTGGGAAGTTTTATCCGGTCTCCTATTTTGAATGGTCTGTCTATCATGATCAAGAACCCGGCTATTAAATTGGCAATGGTGTCCTGGGCGGCAAGGGCAATAGCTAACGAACTTACACCCAGAGCTGCTACCAGCGCATTTATGTTAACACCGAAATGACTCAAAAGAATAATCAGAGCTATTATCCATAGGATTACATTTGTCGTCTTTGCAAAGAAAGGTATGAATTTGTCGTCCAACTTTGTTTTCGTTTTTGATGCGATGTTCAGCTTATACCAATTGAAGAATGCTCCCGAGGCCCTGTGCAACCAGTAAACTATTATTATTAAGCTCAATGTAAAAAATGCATGACCGATATTTTTTCTCCAGGTCTCTGCTATCAGGCCTTTAATTTGCATCACATAAAATACATATAGTAAACCCAGAAGTAATCCAATAATTGCCGGCAATAAGCTCTTCTTTCTAATTTCGCCCCACATCTTGTTCGAAATTTTAAAATCCATCTTTGTCTCCTCCTGCATATTTACTTCAATAATACTTCTTTGCTCTTTCATCGGCATATCATAGCGGATTATGCTCCCCCTACTCACGGACGTCCTTCAGGGCTTGTTGAAAAAGCTACCTAATCGATTTTAATTAAAACAAAATTCTCTATTTGTCAATCAAATTAATTGAGGTGGCAGAACCGTCCCTCCAACAGAGTCCTTTCCTTCGTCACTGAGTCTCACTTCAGGCCGAAGGCACTCAGTACGAGGCAGGACGAATGTCAGGTGAACTGCTATTCTACCACTCCATCCAGGTACTTCCGGTTTTAGATCTGCTGTAATTCATCTAAAAGAATCTTTTCCTCCCCTAAAATAAATTACCAGAGAAGATTAACTGATTTTGTAACCTGACGATATAAATAATAAGGAAATATCCGCGACAGAGGAAAAAAATGAGAGTTAGGACAAAAAAGGTGGAATAGGGATTGATGTTTTGACCGTTCCCCCCTTGTGGACCAAGAATCTTATTTATTCCTAGCTCAGAACAGTATCACCACCCTTGTCGTTTTGCACCAATTTCAAAAAGAACACACGCTAAAATCAGCACGCTGGTCTATTTTCTTTAAGCCACTCTTCTTATTCTTTCTCACGGAAATAATCACTTTGAAGACCGGAGATTTCTTCCGCTGGATTGTATTATCATTTTGATCCCTTTCAATGGATTAATTTTTCTCCTCACCCGGGCCAGTCTGTACAGGGCTTCGAACATATTCCGGGGGACATAGCTTTGTCCCGAATCAGGCTTCCGCGTCAGAGTAAGGGAACCCGTTGAACACGTTGTCACACACAACCCACAGCCAATGCAGTGGTCCAAATCCAGAACCACTTTGTCATCTTTAAGCGTCAGAGCCTCCATCTGGCACCGCTCAACGCAAATTCCGCAACCCTCACAGGACTCTGGTTCGGCATGAGCCAGGAAAGGAGAGGATATGATAGAGGACGGCTTCGGATGCCTCTTAACAGCCTTCAGCACCTGGCAACAACAGCCACAGCAGCAGCAAATATTCATTATTTTTTGAGCGTTACTGGATTGCAGGACAAGTCCGGCCCTGTCCGCTCTTTTTAAAATCTCCAGGGCTTCCTGTAAATCAATAGTCCGGCCAAGTCCGTTTCGCTTGTAATAATCCACTCCCCTTCCCAGAATCAGACAGCTTTCTTCAGGCTTCTTGCAGCCTTTATCCATCATTTTATGTTCCCTGCGGCAGATGCAGGGGGCAACCAGAAATTTCTCATGAGCCCGGACCATTTCCTCGGCCTTCTCATACGGAAGAGCCTCAGGCCTTGCGGTGATGCTCTGCCCAACAGGAACCGTGCGAAGCTGCGGGGCCTTCTTCCAAGTATCCAGGTTAAAAAGAGTGGGAATATATTCATTCATATCCTTGATAAGTTCAGGGTTTAAATCTTTAACATGAAACTCCCATATTCCAATAACATACTGGGCAGCCATGTACTTCATCGGTTTTTTATCATACTCGAGACGGTATATAAGCCCCTTTTTGGCCATCTTTTCAAGGCGGCTAGCAGCCTCCTCTTGCGAAATCTTTGCTCTTCGGGCAATTACCCGGACCTCCTCAGGCATAAGATTCAGAT
>Ga0209991_10001665_pt1 | contig 10126 bp, 9 predicted proteins | sample ChitaG_FD_183167 | JGI IMG/M metagenome (GOLD analysis project Ga0209991, IMG submission 183167) | Deep subsurface microbial communities from South Pacific Ocean to uncover new lineages of life (NeLLi) - Chile_00310 metaG (SPAdes)... | ecosystem: Environmental > Aquatic > Marine > Oceanic >... | reverse complement strand
GCCCAAGTCCTCTAATCCCGCTCCCCCGCTAATTCTAGCGGATATGCCTTGTTGGCCAGATGCCCGGCGATGCGCTTGTTCGTTACCAACTTTTCACCACGGATGAGAGGCCGTGGCATTCGGTCACTGATGCCGTACTTCTCGCACAGCTCTGCCACCTTCTGCCCCAGTCGGCTCCAGTAGCTCTGCGGTGGGCCGTAACTGCCTTGGGGATAGAGTTGCTCGTAGGAGGGCATCCTCCCCGGATAGATGCGCGCCAACTGCTTCAGGAAATAGGCTTTCTGTTTATCGGAGAGGGTTAGCTCACCAGCCAGGACGAAGGTGCCGCCGTGATCCCGGGTCCAGCGCACTACCGCTTCCAGGTTCTCATCATCATCGTAGATGCCAGGAAGGATGGGCATGAAGCAGGTGCCAGTGAGAATGCCCGCCCTAGCAAACTGCTCCATGGCCTTGAAGCGGCGCGGCGGCATTCGCACGGCAGGCTCGAAGCCCTTGAGGTACCCATAATTGGGAGATTCGGGAGTGGCGATAATGCTGAAGCTGACCACGGCTCGCGCCTTATCGTTGATAGCCTTGATCAGCTCCAAATCTTGCAGCACATTATGGGACTTCTCCAGCACCAAGACGGGGAAGCCAAGGTCGAGGCAGGCTTGGAGCAGTTGGCGCGAGAGGCCATAGCGGAACTGGGCGGGCTGGTAGTCTCTCAAACCGATGACATCAACCGGCACCTTCGAGAGCCCCTTGCGCAAGAGCCCCGGAGCATTGATCTTCACCTTGATCAGACGTGAGAAATCCCCGGGGTCAGGGTAGGGGCAATACTTGCTCTCGCGCCAGTAGCAATACTCACAGCTATGCTGACAGCCCAAGTAGGGATGGTCGCCATAGCGCGTCCAAAATCAGTGATCGGGGGGTTTGTTACCTGTTCAGGATGCGCTTGGGCCGGTAGAGCTTATGTACGACAGCCATGGTCTCAAGCCCAGGCCGCTGGGGTCAGATGTAGGCACTCTTTGAGACCATCATGGCAGAGTCGGCGCCAGCCACTTTTCTGCCGCCCAGCCGATGTCCCCGTCCTCGTCCTCCAGCCGCCACCAGATGTAACCATCGGCCTCCTCAGGGCCATCCAGTACTTTGAGAATCGCCCTGTCCTTGACTAGCTTGAGGCGAGCGTAGTTCATCCCAGGACCTGAGCGATAGCTCAGTTGGTCGGCTTCGGCGCCGATCACCTTTACGTAGCCGCCGACGGTGATCTCGGTGGGGAGGGTTGGGGTAGGCTGGGGACTGGGAGTAGGAAAGGGGGTCAACGTTGGCAGGGAGAGAGTGACGATAGGTGTGACCTCAATGGTCGGTTGGATTGCCGGCGGAGGCGCGAAGGGGTTCCAAAGAGTGATGAGCACTGCCAATATCAACAGCAGGATGACCACCAGAGGCCAGAGGGGTAACCGGCGCCGACTCTTCGCTCGTGTCTGCGGCTGAACTTCCTCTTCGTAATCACTTTCGGTGTTGAAGTCAGACATACTTGATACTCCTTTCTCTATTTATTGCGTACAAGTTCCAGTAGCTCGTTCAGAGACAGGGTATTCACTACGTTCTCGGCTTCGGCCCAGCCACGACGGGCAGTGGCCACGCCATACTCCATAGCCGCCAGGCCCTCTGCATTGTGGGCGTCGCTATCTACGGCCAGCCTCACCCCCATGCCCACGGCGCGGCGGATGTGGGCATCGTCGAGGTCCAACCTGTCAGGGATGGCGTTGACCTCCAGAATAGTGCCCGTTTCAAGGGCTACCGCCAGAACCCTGTCCATGTCCACGGCGCTGGCCTCCCGCTGGCCGAGGATGCGCCCTCGGGGGTGGCCAATAACGTCCACGTGAGGATTGCGCATGGCCGAGATGAGCCGGGAGGTGATGCGCTCCCGCTCCTGGCGCAGGCCTGAGTGAATCGAGGCCACCACAACATCCAGTTCGCTCAACACCTCATCGGGGAGGTCCAAGCTGCCATCGGCCTTGATTTCTACTTCGGCCCCCTGGAGCAGCCGAAAATTGGCGAATTGCTCATTGAGGCGGTTGATTTCAGCCCGTTGCTCCCACAGTCGCTCCGGCGTCAGCCCCCGTGCCACTCCCAAGCTCTGGGTGTGGTCGCTCATCACAGCGTACTGATAGCCCCGTGCTCGAGCTGCCTCGGCTATCTCAGCAATGCTGGCCACCCCGTCGCTCCAACTGGTGTGGACGTGCAGGTCGCCCTTGATGTCACTCAACTCGATCAACTTCGGTAACTTGCCCCGTCTGGCCGCCTCGATCTCACCTCGATTCTCCCGCAACTCCGGAGGGATCCAAGGCAGCCCTAAAGTGTTATAGACGCTCTCCTCATCTGAGCGGAGGATCTCTTCCCCGTCCCGCTTGAAGCCATACTCGCTCAGGCTGAGGCCCTGGTCCAGAGAAAGCTCCCTCAGAGCCACATTGTGATCCTTGCTCCCGGTGAAGTACTGCAGGAGCGAGCCGTAGCGGGCGGGCTCCAGCACCCGCAGGTCAACCTGAAGCCCGTTGTGGAGGATCACCGAGGTCTTGGTCGAACCCCGCAAGGCAACTTCTTCCACCAGTGGAAGGTTGACAAAGCAATCCATCACGGCTTCTGGCTCGTCTGAAGCCACCAGGAGATCAATGTCGCGTATAGTAGCTTTCATGCGGCGCAGGCTACCCGCTACAGTGGCCTGTTGCAAGGCAGAGCAGCCAGCTCGCAACGCACCCAAGATCTCTCTGGCTACTGGCCAAGCAGTGCCCAAGGGGATGCGATCGGTGCGCCGGTGGAGGGCCTCGATGCCGGCAAGGATGTTGGCCTCCGACTTGACGCCCAATCCCGGCAGATCCCTGAGCTTGCCCTCCCGGCCTGCTCGCCCCACATCGGCCACGCTCATCAGCCCCAACCTCTCGTAGAGCAGGTTTGCCGTCTTGGGGCCCACATCGGGGATGGCTAGCATGGCTACCACCCCTGGCGGAATCTCTTCTCTCAGCCCCTCGTAATACCCCAAGCGCCCAGTGCGCAACAGCTCATCGAGCTTCTTGGCCAAGGCCTCGCCCACGCCAGGTATCTCCCTGAGTTTACCATCCCGCCAGACGTCATTGATATCTCGTCCCAAGTTGAGGATGTTATCCGCCGCCCGCCGGTATGCTATGGACTTGTAGATGATCTCGCCCTTTATCTCCAACATGTCAGCGATGTCGTAGAGGATATCGGCCACCTGGCGATTGTTCATAGTCCTTTTCCTCCACTACTCACAGCGGGTAGTCTCCCTGGAGGTTGATGCTCTCCCCCAGTACATCTACTAACATTATACCAGCTTTTGCTCAACTTGACAATAGCAGGGTCTACCGCAGATTGTGGCATACTTCCTGTGCAGGTCGAGGCCGAAGAAACGTGTGTTCATTGATTTTGGATAGCAATGACCGATAAAACTAACGCCATGCGGATGCTTGAGGCCCGGCGGGTGCCATACGAGACCTACACCTTTCCGCCAGAGATTCACTCTGCCGAAGGAGTAGCCCAGGTGGTGGGCCTGCCGGCCAGTCGGGTCTACAGGACCTTGGTCGTGGTGCGCAAGCAGGGCAAACCGTTGTTGGTGATGATAGCCGGCGACCGAGAACTCGACCTCAAACGGCTGGCCAAGGCCATGGCGGAGAAGAAGCTGCGCATAGCGACCTGCAAGGAAGAGGAATCGCTGACAGGGCTAGAGGTGGGAGGCATCTCGGCCCTGGCCCTCCTCCATCGGGGCTTCGATGTGTACATTGACCGAGCAGCAACAAAGCTCAAGCGCGTGATCGTCAGCGCTGGGTGTCGGGGGATCAACCTAGGGATGACGGTGGAGGATCTCATTCGCGTGACCAAAGCCAAAGTGATTGAGGCAAGTTGAAGCTTATCGCTCCTTCCTCCTCAGAAAGCGGGGATGGGTCTTCACCAATTCCATCTACGTGAGGTGAATAAGGTCCCCGTAGATGGAATTCCCCACTACCTTCATCGTGACCCTATGCAGGGGCAGATATCCCTTTTGGGCCAGCTCCGGTCGGGGGATGGAGGACTCATCTGGTTTGTCGGTTAAGCCGAAGAGGAGGACACCCTTCCCTCTCAAGAAGCGACAAACATCGGCCACCTCCCGAGTAATGACGATCTCCTCGGCGAGGATCATCTCCTCGCCCGCATCGTCGGACAAGCGATCCATCCGCCTCACTGTCTCCTCGTATTCCCGGTAGCGAAAACTTTTGAAGGGAGTGGGATCGCCCCGCCGGAAATTGGTGTAGACCTCCTGGTGAACAGGGGCTAGTTCGTCACCAATGGACCTCTCAGCACAGGCTTCGATGAACTGGGCGAAGGAGGAAAGGCGCTCAGCCTCAAGATCGGCTAAAAGCTGGGTGAAGTCATACACCCCACCGCTGACCATGAGGCATATGTAGGCCAAATAGTCCTGATTGTCAGCGGTGAAAGGATGATATCGGGGTTGATTTAGCTCGTCGTAGACGGCCCGGAACTCCCCTTCGTCGAAGTCGGCGGCTCGACTGAGCGGTTCGGCTGAGCTCACTGTCGAAGCCTCGCCGAAGTCTCCCAGGACCTCCTCAACGGTCCGGCGCACTGCCTCTACCCGCGCCGCATCTATGGCTTGAGAGTTTCTCCCCCGTGCTCCGAAGGCCGTCTTGTCCAGATCAACAAGAGCTGCTGTCGCCTCATCAAGAGCGAAACCCTCTTCCTGTAGGAAGTGGACGAAATCAGCCAGCGCCGCCCAGCGGTTGGCCAACATTACCCCATCCTCAACCTCGATCTGCCTACTCTCTTCCACTCCCTCGTGGCCGATGAAACCGCGGGTGGGCAGACGCTGGTCCAGATTGCGGATGGCCTGGCCGTCGTTCATGGCCGTATCGCCGATGTAGATGAGCCGCTGCAGGCGCTTATCGGAGCGCAGGGCCTGGGCCTGGGTCAAGAGGTGCAGGATAGCCTGGGCGTAGACGGGCTCCGCCTTGCGAGGGATGAGGAAAGAAGGCAGCCTGACTTCCTCCCAGAACTCGGGAAACCCTTGCCCTTCGACAGCCCTTCGATGGACCCCTGGTCCTTTGGCACTTGTCCTGGACCCTTTGTCCTTGGGCACCGTACTGGACCGTACGGTACAGTGCCAAAGGACCAAGGGCGACAAGTACAGGGCCCCAGGGACAAAGGGCTCAGGGCAAGGCTCAGGACACTGCAGCCTTGGCCTGAGCAATTGGCTGGGGGTGGACGACCTCTATCTGAAGCACGAGGGTGAGAACCCCACAGGTTCGTTCAAGGACCGGGGGATGACGGTGGGGGTGACCCAGGCCAAGCTCCTGGGTTGCCGGGCCGTGGCCTGTGCTTCCACGGGCAACACCTCAGCCTCCCTGGCTGCCTACGCGGCCCTGGCAGGGCTTTCCGCCATCGTCTTCGTCCCCCAGGGACAGATCGCCTTCGGGAAGCTCTCGCAGGCTCTGGCCTACGGGGCTAAAACCCTGCAGGTGAGAGGCGATTTCGACACTGCCATGAGGCTGGTGCGCCAGACCTGTGACGAACTGGGCATCTACTTGCTGAATTCGGTCAACCCCTTCCGCCTGGAGGGACAGAAGAGCATCGTCTTCGAGGCTCTGCAGCAATTGGGTTGGGAAGTACCGGACTGGATCGTCCTGCCGGCGGGCAATTTGGGCAACACCAGTGCCTTCGGCAAGGCCCTCTACGAGCTAAAGGAGTTGGGGCTCATCGGCCGAATGCCGCGCCTGGCCGCTGTCCAGGCCCAGGGAGCCAATCCTTTCTACCGCAGTTTCCTGGGAGGCTTCCAGCAACGGGAGAGCGTGGAGGCGCGCACTATAGCCACGGCCATCCGCATTGGCGACCCGGTGAGCTACCCTAGAGCGGTGCGGGCCCTGCGCTGGACAGACGGCCTGGTAGCCGAGGTCACCGATCAGGAGATCATGGACGCCAAGGCCAGGGTAGATGCGGCGGGCATTGGCTGCGAGCCTGCCTCGGCCGCCGCTGTTGCCGGAGCTAAGAAGCTGGTTGAGGCGAGCGTCATCGGGCGAAAAGAGAAGGTATTGGTCATTCTCACCGGACATCTCCTGAAAGACCCCCAGGCGACGGTCGGTTACCACTTGGAGAAGCTGGCGGGCCTAACTCCAGCCTACGCCAATTGTCCCGTGGCCATTGAGCCGACGCTGGAGGCGGTGCAGGAAGCACTGGAGGGAAGATTATGATTGTGATGAAGTTCGGTGGCACGTCCCTTGGCGATGGGGAGGCCATCAAGAGGGCAGCGGACATCGTCTGTCACACCTTGGAAGACAAGGGAGAGGTCGTGGTGGTGGTCTCGGCTATGAGCGGAGTAACCGACGTCTTGCTCTCTGCGGCTACCTCCGCGGCCCGAGGGAATGGTGAGACCTTCCGTCGGGCGCGATGGGCCCTCTCGGACCGCCATCGCCTAGCCATGACCGAGGCCATCAGCGACGAAGAAGCTCGGCTGCAGTTGATGGAGGAGGTCGAGGCCCTTCTATCCGGTTTCGAGAGCCTTTGTCGCAGCGTTCATATTCTGGGGGAGCTTACGGCCCGGGGCTCCGATGCTGTGGCATCCCTGGGGGAGAGGCTGACGGTGCGCATTCTAGCTGCGGCTCTGAGAGAAAAAGGGGTGAGGGCCACGGCGGTGGAGGCGATCGAGGTCATTGTCACCAATGGCCAACACGGCTCAGCCGCGCCCCTCATGGATGAGACGAGGGAGACGGCACTGGCCCGGCTCCTGCCCCTCCTGGCCGAAGGGGTGACGCCAGTGGTGACGGGTTTCATCGCTGCTACTAAAGATGGGGTGACCACCACTCTGGGGCGCGGGGGGAGTGACTATACGGCGGCCATCCTGGGCGCTTGCTTGGATAGCGACGAGGTCTGGATCTGGACCGATGTGGATGGGGTGATGACGGCCGACCCGATGGTGGTGCCTGAGGCCCGCACCTTGCTTGAGATCTCCTACGCCGAGGCGGCGGAGCTCTCATACTTCGGGGCCAAAGTTATCCACCCCAAGACAATCCTGCCAGCGGTGGAGCGAGGCATTCCCTTGCGCATCGTCAACACCTTCAACCCCTCTCACCCCGGCACTTTGATCGTTGCCGAGGTCAAACTCAGCGAGCTTACGGTGAAGGGAATCACCTCCATCAAGGGCCTGAGCCTCGTTACGGTGGAGGGAAGAGGGATGCTGGGGGTGCCGGGCGTCGCCGCCAGGGTCTTTACCGCCGTGGCCCAGGGGGGTATCAGCGTGCTGATGATCTCCCAGTCCTCCTCAGAGCAGAACATCTGCTTCGTTATCCGGCAGGAGGCTGTGGAGGACGCTCTGAGGGCTCTGGAGGCGGCCTTCGAGCTGGAGTTGGCCCGCCGCAACGTGGATCGCATCTGGGCCCAGGATAAGGTGGTAATCGTAGCCGCAGTGGGAGCAGGGATGAAGGGAACGCCGGGGATAGCCGCCAAGGTTTTCGGCGCCCTGGGGAAGCACGGTGTCAACGTTATCTCCATCGCCCAGGGCTCCTCGGAGTACAACATCTCCTTCGTGGTGGACGAGGGGGACATGGAAGACGCGGTGCGATACATCCACCAGGAGTTTGGGCTAGGGCTGTGTCCTGAGCCTGCGTCGTCCTGAGCCTGACTTCGGCGAGCTCAGTCGAGCCGTCGAAGGGTCGAAGGGAGGTCCGAATGTTAACAAACACGATTTTGGCCTTCATCGGCAGCGGCACCTTCGCCGAGGCGACGATCAAGGGCATCCTGAACAAGGGCCTGACAGACCTCCATCGGATCATAGCCAGCGGCCCCCGCCCCGAGCGAGGTCGGGAGTTGGAGGAACGCTACGGAGTTAAGGGTACCACCGATAACAAGGAGGCGGCGCAAGCAGGCGATATCGTCGTCCTATCCATCAAAGCCCAGGTGCTGCCTCTCGTCCTGGACGAGCTGCACGGCCTCATCCGCCCCCACCAGCTCATCTTCTGCATCGTGGGCGGGGCGCGCATCGAGACCATCGCTCGAGGATTGCACAATCGGGCCATCGTGCGAGTGATGCCCAACACCCCCGCCCAGATAGGCGAGGGGATGAGCGTGTGGGTCGCCACGCCCGAGGTAACGGAGCAACAACGTGCCCAAGCCAAAGCCATCCTCCAGGCCCTGGGCAAAGAGATCTACGTCGAGGACGAGGATGCCCTCGACATGGCCACCGCCGTAAGCGGCACCGGGCCCACCTACGTGTTCCTGATGATGGAGGCGCTGGTCGAAGCCGCCGTCCACCTCGGCTTCTCGAGGCGCGTGGCCAGGGAACTGGTCATCCAAACGGTCCTGGGCTCGGCACTCTTCGCCAGGGAGTCAGGGAAGCACCTGGCCGAGCTACGCAACATGGTCACCTCGCCGGGGGGCACCAGCGCCGAAGCCTCTACCAGTTGGAGAAAGGGGTATTGCGGACGATAATCTCCAAGGCCGTGTGGGCCGCCTATCAGAAGTCCAAACTGCTGGGAGAGATGAGTGCCAAGAGGGGGATCAGGAGCAACTCCCCCTTGGAGAGCCCTGGAATTCCGACCGAAAGGTTGACTTCGGCGAGGCTTCGACGGTGAGCTCAGCCGAACCACTCAGTCGAGCCGGAGGAACAGGGGGCGTAGCGACAGTGGAGGAAGGGCTATGGGCAAGATCAAGGTCGGCATTTTGGGAGCCACAGGGATGGTGGGGCAGCGGTTCGTGCAACTGCTAGCCGATCACCCCTGGTTTGAGATCACCGCGCTAGCTGCCTCGGAGCGTTCAGTAGGGATAACCTACGGCGAGGCCTGCCACTGGGTCGTCTCGGACGTGCGGTGTCCTGAGCCTGCCTGTCCTGAGCCCTTCGTCCCGCTCAGGGCGGGGCGTAGCCGAAGGGTCGAAGGGATACCCGCTCTTGTAAAAGAGATCGTCGTTGAGGAATGCAGGCCCGATCTCACCTGCCGTCTGGTATTCTCCGCCCTCCCGGCTGAGGTGGCGGGGCCCATCGAGGAGGAGTTCGCCGCTGCGGGTTACGCCGTCTCCAGCAACGCTCGCAACCACCGCCTCGACCCAGACGTGCCTTTGTTGGTGCCTGAGGTCAATCCCAACCATCTGGCTCTCATCGGAATTCAGCGACGGAGGCGCGGCTGGAAGGGCTTCATCGTCACCAACCCGAATTGCTCCACGGCCCAACTGGTGCTGGCTTTGAAACCGATCTGGGATCGCTTTGGGATCACAGCTCTCAGCGTGGTGACCATGCAGGCTCTCTCCGGCGCTGGTTATCCCGGCGTTCCCTCCCTGGATATTCTGGATAACGTCATCCCCTACATCGCCGGCGAAGAGGGAAAGCTGGAGAGGGAGCCGCTTAAGCTTCTGGGGCAGTTGGAGGGGGCGGCCGTCAGGGAAGCAGAGGTGATTATCAGCGCTCAGTGTCACCGCGTGGCCACACGAGAGGGGCACCTGGAAGCTGTCTCGGTGAAGCTGGCACGAGAGCCAGGCCGCGAGGAACTAGTGGAAGCGTTGCAGGGCTTTCGAGGGCCTCTCCAGGATTTGGGGCTGCCCAGCGCCCCGGAGCACCCCATCGTGGTGAGGGGGGAGATTGATCGCCCTCAACCCCGTCTCGACCGCGATGAGGGCGGAGGAATGAGCGTGGTGGTCGGGCGGGTGCGGGAATGTCCGGTGCTAGATTACAAGTTCGTCCTCCTGGGCCATAACACCATCCGGGGGGCGGCCGGGGCAGCCATCCTCAATGCTGAGCTGTTGAAAGCACAGGGATATCTCGAGGAGCCGGGGTAATGGAACGGGCATCCCTGTATGATTTCTTGGGTGATCTGGTGGTCTACCGCAACCTGGAGCCTGCCGACGGGCGGCTGCAACGTCCTGAGCCTTGCCCTGAGCCCTTTGTCCCTGGGGCCCTGTACTTGTCGCCCTTGGTCCTTTGGCCCAAGGACAAAGGGTCCAGGACAAGTGCCAAAGGACCAGGGCCCCGTCGAAGGGCTGTCGAAGGGCAAGGGTTTCCCGAGTTCTGGGAGGAAGTCAGGCTGCCTTCTTTCCTCATCCCTCGCAAGGCGGAGCCCGTCTACGCCCAGGCTATCCTGCACCTCTTGGCCCAGGCCCA
>Ga0209991_10001662_pt1 | contig 10135 bp, 7 predicted proteins | sample ChitaG_FD_183167 | JGI IMG/M metagenome (GOLD analysis project Ga0209991, IMG submission 183167) | Deep subsurface microbial communities from South Pacific Ocean to uncover new lineages of life (NeLLi) - Chile_00310 metaG (SPAdes)... | ecosystem: Environmental > Aquatic > Marine > Oceanic >... | reverse complement strand
TTCTCTGATATATCCTGGGATGTCTCTTGCATTTTCATAGCAAATAGCAAATTTGTATCTTTTGTAAATTTCTTTTTTTGATTTAATTGCCCCTTTATAGGAAGGGTATCTTGGTTTAATAATTTTCCTTAAAGCGTTAAACCTATTTAACCTTACTAACATACCCTTAAAAAAATATTTGTCCCAACCTATACCGTACAAATCAAAATCTTCTGGGTGATTTTGCTCAAACCATCGAATTGTCTTTACCCTTTCTGTATAAAGTTCCAGAGGATGTTTGTTAAATTTATGTCCTGCTATCATGGTACAGAGTTTTGTCTTTTTATTTATATTAAAATTTAAATCTGTAGGTATTTTGCTTGAAAAATTTAATTTGAAATATTTTTTATTATCAACATACTTATCGTTCCAAGTGAAAATTTTCCTGAAGTATTTATGATTTTTTGTACTCCAATTATCTGGTCTTATGATTTCGGACTCAAAAATAATTAAATACAAATTATTAAATCCATCACTAATTAATCGTCTAAAATATTTATTTTTAAACTTAGGAAAATCCATAAACACTATTGCATCAAAATTTCTAATATTATCCATATCAATAGTATTTATCTTATGTCCTTTTTTTACTAAATATTTCCCCATATAAACAGAAGAGTATGATAAATCATCGCCGATAGGTGAAGATTCATCTGTAAACATTCTATTTTTATTGTAATATTTATAGTAATTATAAAATCCTATATACATACTTTCCCTAATTAATAATTAATGATATACATTTATTCGTGATATTGTAGTATTTTTTTATGAATAAAATCTCTAAACTTTCCTATTATAAATTCAATTTCCTTTTCGCCTATTCCTGGCCAAACTCCTATCCAAAATGTGTCTATCATAATTTTATCTGTATTTTTTAATTCACCAAATACTCGGTAGCTTATCTGGTTATTTGTAAATGCTGGTTGATTAATAATATTTCCTGCAAACAAAAGCCGCGTTCCTATTTTATTTTTCTCTAAAAATTCTATTAATTCTTTCCTATCAAAAGAAATATCATCTTTTATAGTCAATGGAAAACCAAACCAACTTGGTTCTGACTGTGGTAACCATTTTGGCATAATGAAATACTCATCCAAATTTTCCTTTATAAAACCCTCAAAAAGTAATTCAAAATTTTTCTTTCTTTTATCAAGAAATCCTGGAAGTTTTTCTAATTGCGTAAGCCCTATTGCTGCCTGAAAATCTGTAGCCTTTAAATTATACCCTAAATGAGAATAAATATATTTATGGTCATAACCAAAAGGGAGATTCCCAAGTTTCCAGCTAAATCTTTTACCACATGTATTATCTTTTCCCGGAGGACACCAACAATCTCTACCCCAATCCCGAAAAGAACAAATAATTTTATAAAGTTCAAAGTCATCTGTTAAAACTGCCCCGCCTTCTCCCATCGTTATATGATGGGCCGGGTAAAAACTGGAGGTGGATACATCCCCAAATGTCCCTGTGTATTTACCGTTATATTTAGAGCCTAATGCGTCACAATTGTCCTCTATCAACCAAAGGTTATATTTATGGCATATCTCTAAAATTTTATCAACATTAAACGGGTTGCCCAATGAATGCGCTAAAAATATAGCTCTTGTTCTATCTGTAATTGCCTCTTCAATATATTCCGTATTAATATTATAAGTGCCAAGGTCAACATCTATAAAAACTGGTACTAACTTATTTTGTATAATAGGAGTAATAGTTGTTGGAAAACCAGCTGCAACCGTTATCACTTCATCACCTGTTTTTAGCCTTCTATTTCCAAGCTTATAAGATGTTAAGGCAGAAAGGGCTAATAAATTTGCAGAGGAACCCGAATTAACTAATGCACAATATTTCCTATCTAAATATTTTGGAAATTTCTTTTCAAATTCTTCAGTAAATCTACCAGCAGTTAGCCACATATCCAATGAAGCATCAATCAGGCTAAATAAATCATATTTATCTAAAATTTTACCAGATGCTGGAATTTTATCTAAGATTTTCCCCTTATAAAAATTATCATAGTATATGCTGCTGGCATATTTTGTAAAAGCTCTCAATATTTTATTAAGAAACTCTTTTTTAACTGCTCCTACTTTTTCACATATATTTGAAGGAATATAATGTAATTTTTCTAATTTTATAATACCTTCATTTTTTATACTACCTTCTTCTAAATCACTATTTTTAAGAATTAAATTATTATAATTTGCATTTTCTTCATCTTCTGAGATAACAGCACAAAGAATATTTTGACCCTTTGGATCTAATACAATTAAAAGTTTATTCTTTAAATTTATTATATTGTCAAAATAACTATCGCTAACTAAAACAATATCACTTGATTTTAACATTAATAATAGTAACCTCTTTTAAACTTTTTATTTCCTTTAAATAATTATATTGTCGATTTATATTATTTTTTCAAATATTGATATAACCGCATCTTTTTTCATAATCTTTAATCTGCTTAACTGTGTATATATATAAATTATTCTCTTCCGTTTCATTATAAAACATCTTATACCATCCTACTGTTTTTAAAAGAGCTTCATCGACATTATACAATGGATACCAGTTTAATATAGAACGAGCTTTACTGCAATCTAATTTAAGCAGTTTAGTTTCATGGGGATTTTTAATAGAAATTTCATTTTTATACTTCCCACTTCCCCAATAAGACACAATCTTTTTTGTAATTTCCTCTACAGTAATTAAATCACTATCAGATGGTCCAAAATTCCATGCACCATTATACTTAGCACCATCTTTATACATTTTCGCTCCAAGCAAAAGATATCCACTTAACGGTTCCAGTACATGCTGCCAAGGACGAACTGCATCTGGACTACGAATTATTATTGGTCTATCTTCTGATAAAGATTTTACACAATCTGGAATAAGGCGATCTTCTCTCCAATCACCACCACCAATAACATTGCCTGCTCTTGCAGATGTTATAGCTATTTTATGATCGTTTTGATTTACTGGATTTAAAAATGAACGTCTATATGCAGAAACCACAAGTTCTGCGCATCCTTTACTCGAACTATATGGATCATATCCACCTACAGGATCATTTTCTCTGTAGCCATATATCCATTCTTTATTTTCATAACACTTATCACTGGTAATAATAACAACAGCTCTTACACTCTTACTCTTTCTTATTGCTTCTAAAACATTTACTGTGCCCATAACATTAGTTTCATAAGTTAGTCGTGGCTCTTTATAGGAAAATCTTACTAACGACTGAGCAGCTAAGTGAAATACTAATTCAGGTTGATACTTTTCGAATACAGAAAGCAAATGTTTTTCATCTCTAACATCACCCATAATATGAATTATTTTGTTTTTTAAATCTACAGCTTCAAAAAAACTTGGTTGAGTGGGAGGATCCAAAGAATATCCTATTACCCCTGCCCCAAGTTCCTTAAGCCATAAAGATAGCCACCCTCCTTTAAAACCTGTATGCCCAGTTACAAGGACTTTTTTACCATTGTAAACATTGGTAAATACATTATTGCTCATTTATATTTAATTCCTCCATAAGATTATATATTATCATTTCCTCTTTTTTTGTTATTTGAGGATCAGGTTTACATATGGGTTTATTGTATTCAAGTTTTGGATAAATATAAGTTTGGTAATCCATATCTATCTGCACTAAAAGCGGAAGTTTTATAGGTGAATTTAAGATACTTTGTATTTTTTCTCTCCAATCAACCATATTTTTATTTATGTTTAATGAGCTTATACCATATGCCTTTGCAACTTGAACAAAATTTATTGAATGATAACCACAATGCTCGTCAGTATCACAATAATGGTCATTAAAATATAAATGTTGAAATTGTTTTATCATGCCAAGGCTTCTATTATTAAATACAAAAATTATCATAGGCAATTTTAAATTTGCTACAGTATTAAGTTCCTGTATATTAATTTGCATACCTCCATCTCCTACAATAACAATAGTTCTTTTTTTATTTTCCAGCGAAATTGCAATTCCCGCAGGAAGTGCGTATCCCATAGGTGCCATTCCTCCACTATTAATAAATCGCTGTTTTTCTTTAATCTCTAAAACTTGTGCTGCTAATACTTGATTTTGGCCAACATCTGCACAGACTATGTCTTCAGAACTTAAATTCTTTGATATCTCTTTTATTATTCTATAATGAAAATCCTCAACGTCTGCTCTAAAAGGTTCGCTCAGAGGAGAAAATATATTTTTTAATTCTTTTATAAATCTTAACCAATTTGAATTATTTTTAAATTTATGATTTTTACCATTTAAAAAACTATTAAATTGAGTTATAAAATTTTTAACATCAGAAACAATACTTGCCTTAGGTGATAACCTTTGCCCAATTTCATTTTTATCTATATCTATTTGAATTATTTTTTTTATGATAAATGGGCCGAGTATATTCCCAACCTGTCTTGAATCTAACCTAGATCCTAACACCAATAACAAATCGCTCTTAGATAATGCTATATTCCCATAACGATTACCATAAACTCCTATAAACCCAGCAAACAATGGATGATCGTGTGGGAAGCAGTCTTTTCCCATAAGAGAAACAACAACAGGTAAATTTAATTTTTCAACCAAAAGAATTAATTCATTACATGCATTAGATGTTCTACAACCTCCTCCTATTAATACAAGTGGACGCTTAGAATTCTTTATTAAAGAATAAATCTCTTCAATATCCTTTTTATCTATATTTGTAAAATTGCTAATATTATTAAGTCTTTTACTAAAAATGGGGTTTTTAGGGCTAAGGTTTTCTCTTTGAATGTTCATTGGGATATCCAAGAGAACAGGTCCAGGTCTTCCATTAAGTGCTATTTTGACTGCCTTTGTTAATTCTTCCTCTACTTTCTCAACTTTATCCAGTAAGACACTATACTTTGTTATGGGTTTTACAATATTCACAATATCTGTTTCTTGGAAGCCATATTGTCTTACAGGTCTTTGATATTTAAAATCATACGTATTAACCTGCCCAGTAATAAATAAAACAGGAGCAGAATCAAAATATGCATCTGCTATCCCTGTTATTAAATTTGTGGCTCCTGGCCCGCTTGTAGCAAGAGCCGCCTTAATATTTCCACTATATTTTGCAGATGCGGAAGCACTAAAAGCTGCAGCTTGTTCATGATAACAATGTATAAAACTAATATCAGGTTCTTTAAAAATTGAATCTACTAAATGAGTAACTGATCCTCCAACACATCCATAAATATATCTAACTCCAACAGATTTAAGATATTCTACAATATAATCTGAAACTTTCATTATATTTCTCCTTAATCCTTAATCTATACATAAAGATATAGGTGGTCTCTATACCATTTAATTGTTTCCTCTAATCCATTTTCCATAGAGTATTCCGGACTCCAATTTAGAGATTTTTTACTTTTACCAATATTGGCAATCCATATTTTCAAGTTTTTTATTTCTCTATTATTATTTTCCATTTTTCCCCATTGAGGTTGCTTTGTATATTTTGTAAGTTTTTTAATGATTTCAAAAATTTCTTTAAGAGTATGCTGTTCCCCCAATCCAATATTAAATATATCTCCAGATAATAAATTTTCTTTTTTTTCTACAACTATAAAATACGCTTTTATTACATCCTCTATAAAAATAAAATCTCTTACAGCATCCGGAGTAAATATTTTTAATTCCTTGTTCTTTAAGCAACGAATAATAAGATAAGAAATTAATCTTGTATGCCCTTCGTAATAACCATATGGAGAAAATAGTCTTAAAGTAAATATTGGCAAATTTTTTCTTCTTCCTAATGCCTGACAATAGAGAGTTGCAGCAGCCTTAGCAATTCCATAATCATTTATAGGTTCTAATAAATCATTTTCAGACATTGGTTTATTTTTTATTCCATATTCCGAAGAACTTCCAGTATTAATAAAACATTCAAAGCCAATCTTACAACAAGCATCCAATAAATTAATTGTTCCTATTATATTAGTATTAATAATTTTCAAAGATTCTTTTTGAAATGGATATCCTCCATATACTGAAAGATTAAAAATAATTTCCGGTTTTATGTTTAAGACTATTTTTCTAATCTTTTCTCTATTAGTTAAATCGCAATAATGTTTATTCACCTTATCAATGATATCTTTAATGCGCCATATATTAGAAGTTTCTCTTAAAATAATATGAATCTCCTTATCGCTATTCACTAAGTAGTGCAAAAGATTTGCCCCTACAAATCCAGTAGAACCAGCTATTAGGATTTTTCTATTTTCAATATTCATGCCTCTACCCTTTTAACCTTTTTGATTAATAAATGTGTAGTTTCTGGAATGTCAATCGCAATATACTCATTTTTTTGTAAATTATATAGGAAATTATCACACGCCTTTTTAACACCAATGAAACCATTGGATCTTATATTATAATCGTGTATTAGAATATACCCCCCCCCTGCATAATTTTGGATAAAAATAATTCAAAGAATCCAATGTAGGTTTATATAAATCACAATCACAATAAATTAGAGAAAAATTTTTATTATCAAATTCCTGTAAAATATCCGGTATTTTACCTTTAACAACTTTAACATTGGGAAAATCACTAAACAACGTTTCGATTCTTTGAAATGAGTTATCTTTAAACATATTTGACAAATTAGAAGGGTCGAAATTGGATAATTCTGGAAAACCCTCAAAAGTATCTATCAAATAATAATGTCTTGAATCTTGAATTATATTTTTAAATAGAGAAGTAAAATATGCGTTACCGCCTTTATAAACTCCCAGTTCAACAATATCATCATCAAATATTTTAGTATCTCTTAATAATGTTAGAAAAAGCTGTGTTCCAAGTATAGAAGATTGATTCTCGATAGAAAGATTGTAAAATAAACTTTTTACAAAATAGTAATCATTATCTTTAATACTCAACCCAAAGCTCAATAATTTGCTTTTAAAATTTTCTTTTATCAAAAAACTATAATCACTAAAATTAACTTCTTTTTCAAAACCAAAGGTTATAAGTTCTTCAGAAATGGACTGTAACACAAATGAAGATAAAGCAAATATAATTATAAAAATATTTTCTCTATGTTCATGTTTTAATATGTCGCTTTTAAAGACCGGAATATTATATATTTTTTTCTCATTAATTTTATTATCAATAACATATTTAAACTTTATATTTACTTCGTGTTTACAATTAAGAATATAATTACGGAAAGCACTTCCTGCTCCATAAGCAATTATTTCTTTTCCTAACAATTTATCCACTTTAATCCCCCCATATTTTCCATGGTGGATTACCAGATTTCCACAATTCTTCTAATTCTCTTTTATCCCTTAATGTATCCATACATCTCCAAAATCCATAATGTTTATATGCTATAAGCTGTCCATCTTTTGCTAAATTTTCTAAAGGATCTCTTTCCCAATAAGTATTATCACCTTTAATATAATCAAATATTTCTGGTTCTAAAACAAAAAAACCACCATTAATCCACGACCCATCTCCTGCTGGTTTTTCTATAAATTTTTTTACTTTACCTGATGTTTCTAAAATCAGTGAACCAAACTTTCCAGGAGGTCTAACTGCAATAAGGGTAGCATATTTATGATTCTTTTTATGGTATTTTACTAAAGATTTAATATCCGCATCACTAACACCATCTCCATAAGTTAATAAAAATGTATTATTACCAATAAAATTTTTTATCTTTTTTATCCTTCCACCTGTCATGGTGTTTAACCCTGTATCAACTAAAGTAACCTGCCAGTCTTCTGAATTTGAACGTTGAAGAATCATTTTTCCTGTTTTTAAATTAAAAGTAACGTCGCTCACATGAAGGAAATAATTTGCAAAATATTCTTTAATAAGATAACCTTTATACCCTAAGCATACAAGGAAATCATTATAACCATAAGCTGAATAAAGCTTCATAATGTGCCAAATAATAGGATAACCACCTATTTCTACCATAGGTTTAGGCTTAATATCAGTTTCCTCACTAAGCCTTGTTCCAAAACCTCCAGCAAGAATAACAACTTTCATTTTGATCCTCCCATGATTAGTAAAATATATGCTTATATATCTCTTTAATTCATTAAAAATAATACAATATTAACATTTTAATTTATACCATTCAATCGTCTTCCTCAGCCCTTCTGCAAAATCCATCTTAGCCTTAAAGCCAAATTCCCGCTCTGCCCTGCTCGTATCTAATCTCCTTCTAGGTTGGCCATCTGGTTTACTAGTATCCCAAATAATCTTACCCTTAAACCCGGTAAACTTAGCAATCAATTCTGCCAAATCTTTTATGGATATTTCTAAATCACTTCCCAGATTTACCGGCTCACTCTTATTGTACTTCTCAGTGGCTAGTAAAATCCCTTCTGCTGCATCTTCCACATATAAAAACCCCCGGGTGGGCTTACCGGTCCCCCAAACTACTACCTCATCTTCACACCTATTCTTTGCCTCCATAAACTTCCTTATCAAAGCCGGGATTACATGGGAACTCTTAGGGTCAAAATTATCTCTCGGTCCATATAAATTCAAAGGCAACAAAAATATAGAATTAAAATTATATTGGGCTCGATAGGCCTGAGATTGAACCAACATCATCTTCTTGGCCAACCCATAAGGGGCATTAGTCTCCTCAGGATAACCATTCCATAAATCCCCTTCTTTAAAAGGAACGAGAGTAAACTTGGGATAAGCACAGATGGTCCCCAGAGCTACAAACTTACCTACCTTAAACTGGCGGGCGTATTCCATCAACATTGCCCCCATCACCAGGTTATCATAATAAAACTTACCCGGATTTTCTCGATTAGCTCCAATTCCCCCCACTACTGCCGCTAAGTGAATCACAATATCACAGGGATAATCCTGATATAATCTAACAATATTTTTTTCTTTAGTTAAATCATAATCCTCAACCAAGGGGATAAATATGTCCTTACATCCTCTATCTTTTAACTTCTCTACCACATATGAGCCTAAAAATCCGGCTCCGCCGGTAACAATGACTCTCTTATCTTTCCAAAAACTCATCTTTCACTCCTATCTACACCTCTGCCATTCCCACGAAAGTGGGAATCCAGAAATTTATCCTACCCCACAGTTAAATGATTCTCCGTCCAGCCAATCCCCTTTTGTTTTAAAATCTTCTTCCCCTCACTTGGCGAATCTAATCCTATTAATTCCATATCACTGTCCACCATTATCTTAACCAATTCTTTAAAACTTATTCTTGGACTCCAACCCAGCTCTTTTCTTGCCTTAGAAGAATCTGCCAATAAAAGCTCCACCTCAGTAGGTCTAAAATATCGGGGGTCTATCTTCACATATTCCTTCCAATCTAATCCCACATAATTAAAGACCTCTTCTAAAAATTCTTTAACCGAATGGGTCTCCTCAGTACCGATAACATAATCACAAGGTTTATCCTGCTGCAACATCAACCACATTGCCTCTACATAATCAGGCGCGTATCCCCAGTCTCTCTTGGCCTCTAAATTACCCAGATATAATTTCTTATCTTTCCCCGCTATAATCCGAGCTATTCCTCGGGTAATTTTCCTTGTTACGAACGTTTCACCCCTCCGTGGACTATTATGAATCTTAAATAAATTAGGACCTGTTGCAAAACTTTGAGATTCTGTTTGAATATCAAAAAACCATCCATCAAGAGAAGTTGTGTCAACTATTTTAATTATTTCATTCAAATCCTTTCTTAGATGTTTACCTTTATCTGTGGGATTTTGAGTTCCGAATTGCACATAATAATATCTTCTTCCATCTCTATATTCACATTTGCATTTTATCGTTTGCTCGGAAAAGCTTCTAAAAATAAAAATAAGTCCTAAACATAATGTGGCTGATTTTGTAGTAAACCCTTTGTATCTATATCTTTCATTGCCTCTATTTCTTCCATCTGCTAAATAGTATCCGTCAAAGAACGCCCTTTTTATCTCTACATCTGAATTCAAAATAAAGATTGGTGCTTTTTTCTCGTGAGAGTGTTTTGTATAAATATAACTTCTTAGCCACAGCCCAAAATAAATATCATTATTAATATCTAACTGC
>Ga0209991_10001660_pt1 | contig 10137 bp, 8 predicted proteins | sample ChitaG_FD_183167 | JGI IMG/M metagenome (GOLD analysis project Ga0209991, IMG submission 183167) | Deep subsurface microbial communities from South Pacific Ocean to uncover new lineages of life (NeLLi) - Chile_00310 metaG (SPAdes)... | ecosystem: Environmental > Aquatic > Marine > Oceanic >... | reverse complement strand
CCTGCTTGATAAGAAGGTCTATAGCGCGAACAACAGGGGCTTGAGCGATTGCCTCAGCCGAGACGCGTGCCTCCACTACCCCCACTCTCTGGTAGCGAGTGGGGATTCGACTAAGCTGTTCCTCAATCTCGCCACCAACCCTATAGTTGAGGTCTATCATCTCCTGGATATCCTGAGAGGTACTGAGCACCGGCTCAATCCTTCTCCTGGTCAGGGCTGCCAGGTCCTCAATAGCCTGGATATCCCTTGGGTCTTCCATGGCTACCACCAGTGTACCATCAAGTGTATCTATGGGGATAACCCCATATTTCCTAGCTATGACCTCGGGGATTAGCGCTATTGCCTCGGGTCGAACCCCCTCTTTTTTCAAGTTGACAAAGGGGACCCCCAATTGCAGGCTGGTAAAGAGTGCCAGTTGCTGCAGTGAGATTAACCGCTCTTGCAGCAGGATTCGCTCAATCTTATCACCATTCTGGGCCTGCATCTCTTTGGCATGGTTTAACTGCTCCTCAGTAATCAGCTTTGCCTCGACCAGCATCTGGCCTAACTCTTCTGGTGATGTTCTTTTAGGTAACCCCATTCTCCTCTCCTCAAGCTAATCTAATAAATAACTCCTGTCTGCGTAAGTTCTAATCAGTTACCCGTAACTAGGGGGGATTATGCTTCTTTCAGGGTTAGTTCAACTCTTGTTTTTACTCCTTTCCCCCCACCTCTCAGCCGTGAGCTTGATTTTCCCTTCACCGAACTATCCTTTTGAGGCAACTCCGCTATTACTTCTACACCAGGTGCCTCTGATATTTTACTGATTAGGGGAATTGGCTTATCTGCCACGACTGTTACAGTAGTGCCTCTATCCCAAGAGCCTGTTGTACGAAGAATCTTTATATCAGGTATCGTTTGCAAATAGTTATAAAACTTAGACACCATCTTTAGTTCTACTGGTATGGCTATAGCCAGCTCTACCTCACCAACATAAAGGGTTTGCCTATCCGCTGGTTTTAGCCGGGTAGACTTGGTTTCCTCTCTACTAGGTATTTCCTCTGGGGGGTGCTGCCCCAAGGGCTCTTCCGTTGTCTCCTCCACTGACTCAGAGGCAGGAGCTTTTTCCTGAAGCTGGGCAGGCTCTTCTGTTTTCTCCCCTGAAACCTCCTCTTGAAGTTGGACAGGTTGCTTAATCTCTTCTTCAGGAGTCTCCTCTTGAGGCTGGGCAGGCTCTTCTGTTTTCTCCCCTGAAACCTCCTCTTGAAGTTGGACAGGTTGCTTAATCTCTTCTTCAGGAGCTAATGTTTCAAGGGGAGGCGCAACTTCTTCAGGAGTCTCAAGCAGTGTGGTTTCATGTTCCTTCAGTTCAAATTTTTTGCTTTCCCACAACCGGGCTCTTTTGCCTTTCAGCTCCACCTCTATACTCTGCCCCTCATCCAGTAGGTTCTGTAAGGAAGAGGATAATCGGGCATAGGCTCTCTTATACTCCTCTCTTACCTCTTTCTCTATCTCCTCTCTCGCCCTGAGGAGGAATAGTAGAGCATTCTGCCTCGCTTCTACCTCAGTGATTTCAGTCTTTTTATTTACCACTGACAAAATATCTTCTGCCTTTTTATTTGCCACCGATAAAATATCCTCCGCCCCTTTCTGGGCGGCTATTTCAGCTCTTCTCTTTATTTCCTGGTCCTCTTGCTTGGCTTGGGTGATAATCCCGGCAGCTTCAGCTTCGGCCTCGGCTTGCGCCTTCGTCTTGATGCTAGCTGCCAACTGTTCCGCATCCGTTACTGCCGTTTTAAGGAGTGAGCGGAGTGAATCGGCAGAAGCCTGTTGCACAGTCCTATGCTGGGCAATCAGGTTATCAACAAAAGCAACTACCTGCTTCTCATCTAGTCCCTCTTTTACAACATTGAATTCGCTTTCCCACAATTGCCTTGTCTTCCGTTTCCTCATCCAGGGCATTAGAACCCTTCTCTTTTTCGGCTTTTCCGCTTTCATATGCTACCTCCCCGCAGGTGATGATGGCATAAATCCGTATCATCCATAATTACACTATAATTTGCCAAATGGCAAATGTCAAAAAGCTAATCTACCCCCCGCCATTATAGGGTCAGCTCGTTGCTTACGCAATCCTGCAAATGGGTGATTTCAGACAGGAATGGCATCTTCTAGTAGTAGCCCCTTCGGGTGAGCTTATTGAGCGTATACATATTTGTTTGCACCCCCGGAAAAGTTTGGACAAATAAATCTAATTTCAGGATACAGGTTCACATAAAATTTGTCAACTAGTAGCCGAAACTTATATCGGGAGAAGTGATGCTAGTTGAATTAAACAAACTTTTCGACAGCTTTTTGACAACTTTTCGATAACTTTTCGATAACTTATTGACAAATAGCTATTTTGTGGTTTATAATATAGCCAGCTGGCATTTGCTGGCATTTTTGTCTTAACAAAGCTAACTACTACCAGAGATGATTAGATGGACAAAATAGTAGTGACGATAGTTGATAAACAGGCTCTCTTTAGGGTTGGTGTGCGCCACGCCTTGTCTCAACAACCTGACTTCGAGGTATTTGACTGTGCCCCAAATGAGAACCCGATAGCGCTAATTGAAGCCAACCCTCCCGATGTGTTACTACTGGCTATTGACTATCCTTCCCTCAGGGGGCTTGAACTGGCACGAGAAATTGCTCTACACTACCCAACCACCAAGGTAATAGTGCTAACTTCTAACCCTAATGACAAGCAGCTTTTTGAGATTATCAAGGTTGGAGCTGTAGACTACTTAGATAAGAGCATCACTGCCAAAGAGCTGACTAAGAGCATAAGACAAGTCGCCCGTGGTGAATACCCCATAAATGACAGCGTCTTAGCCAGACCTAAGGTTGCTGAACATCTACTAAAACAATTCCAAAGCACACATAATATCAATGGGAAAACCATGGATACTATAGTCGCTCCCCTCACCTCTAGAGAAACACAGATTCTAAACTACATTGCCAACGGTAACTCAAACAAGCAAATCGCCTATATTCTGCAAATCAGTGAGCAGACAATTAAGAATCATGTTAGCAATATCCTCCGTAAGCTAAATGCTAATGATAGAGCCCACGCTGTGGTCTTAGCCATACGCTATGGCTGGATTTCAGCCGAGGAACTCCAGCCACTAACCTATCCCCAAAACTGATGGAATAGCTGCCAGTACAATTAAGGCTCCACCCAATAAAGCCACCCTTGAGCACTTTCTCAGGTCAAGACAATAGGACTAATTACCTAGGCATAAAGTTACTAACGGACTATTTATCCCCACTGGAAGCCGTAGGATACTATAGCTGAGTCTAAACCATACGGGCATAGGTCAAGTGCTTAAAACATCAAGTGCTTTTCATTAACAATCTATACCAATTTCTGCTCTTGTTCGGTAATATCAAAGATAGGGAGCATAAATTATGAAAGATATCCGGGTATTCCTAGTTGATGACCAAGAGATTGTTCGTCGTGGGGTACGAGGCATGCTGGAACAGGAAGAGGATATAGAAATCATAGGCGATTGCGCTTCTGCCGAAGAAGCCCTGCTCCAGACGGAAATATTCTCGCCAAACATCATCCTTATGGAGGCCAAGATGCCAGGCATAGGCGGAATTGAGGCTACTCGCCTCTATTGCCAAAAACAGATGCCTTGCAGTGTCATTATGCTAACCTTGTGTGAGGACTGTCTGGCTGAGGCTCTGGAAGCTGGGGCAGTAGGTTGCCTTCCTAAAGACATAAAGCGCCAAGAGCTTGCCCAGGCTATTAGGAGAGTTTACAACGGGGAATTAGTTATTGATGAGCGTTTCACACTCCAAGGTGTGGAAGGAGGCTCAGAATACCTGCCGCCGGGAGGCGATAGCTCCAGCACCTTGGTTAAAGAAGCAGAGTTGGTTATACTTCCGCCTATTGATGCAGCTCGGTTACTAAGATTCGCTTACCAAGTGGAGGAGGTGCTCGAGGCAACCATCGTGCAGCAAGTTGGCTCCTGGGATAAAGGTACTGCTATTACCATCCGACTACGAAGAGTCACCTCATTGGTAGATATATTAGATAGGTTGGGAAAGATGCCCGATGTAGAGGACGTGGGAGAACGGCCAGCAGCAAAACGCCACTCCTTTAGCTTTCCCCAAAAATCCATAGCCAAACTAAGGGTCCGCCCCAGGAAAAAGTTCCTAGTAACCCTAATGCAAACTAGCCCAGCTAAACAATTAGAGTCAACAGAACTGAGAGCAAGCCAATCAATGGGCATCAAGGAGACGGGGAAGAGTTCTTAGTAAAGCAAGCACCCTCTCATAAAATCGATAGACATTGTTTACCCATTCTCTTGACAATTGCCCAATGGCAAGGTATTATAGTAATTTGTTAACCTTTAGGTTAATTAATCCGAGCCCTTTGGGTCAAGATGAGGCAGTGAGTTAGTACCCAAGGTATTAAATAAAAGCTGGCAACAATAGGACATGGGAGGGAGAAGCCGGGATGAAGATGAACAATAGAAGGTCTAACATAGAGATAATAGCTGATATGTTGAGGGTGGGAGAAAATGGTGCTGGTAAGACAGAGATTATGTATAGCGCCAATATGAGCTACAGCCAAATACAGAAGTATCTTGGCTTTCTAATGAGCCGAGGCTTTATCAGTAAAGTCAAGGTAGGTAACCCAGCAGTAACCTATCAAGTAACCGACCTAGGTTTGAAGTTGCTTAAAAGTATAGAAGGTGTAACCGAAATGCTTGGTTGGCTCGACAGATGACAGCTGATTCTAACGGCTTGTTGGTTTCTAGGGTAACCTGGGGAAGCAGATTCTTCAGGTTTCTCTTTGTTTGTAACAAATTATAAAAGGAGTGTTCCATGTCAGAGAAAAGGATGCTAATAGTTGATGCCGAAGTGGTAAGGAAAGTAGATGAAAATCGTGGTGACATGAACCGTTCGGACTTTATTAACTTTATTATTGATAGCTGTTTGAAGGAAGACTCCGGGAAGCAAAACTATATAACCAAGGAAGAATTCAATCAGTTCCAGCAGGGAACAAGGGAGCTGTTACGAAATTTCCTTGAGTTCTTTATTAGCTATGGCCTAGAGCTAGGTAAGCAACCAAAGGATAAGACTTTTGAAGAATTAAGCCAGAAACTACAAGCCCTCGGTGGCTCTGGTAACAAAGCTAAAAACCTCTAATTTAGGCCTCTATTAACTTCTAATAGCCTCATTTCTAACCAACTATTCCTATCTAATAGAACTATCTTCTAGAACACAATCACTTCCCAAGCTAACTAATAACTGTCATAGTCTTTTCTAGCTGAACTTTAAGTTTGGGAGGTGCCGTATGTTTAGAGCAGGTGAGCTTCTGCAGCAAGGCAAGACTAAAGAGCTATGGCAGAAGTGTTGTGGGTTCATTGACCTCAGTATGGATGAGTTTATGACTATCCAGCGGCGGCTATTGCTGGAGCAAATAGAACTGCTGAAGGGATGTGAACTTGGTCGCCGAGTGATGCGGGGAACAAACCCAAGGAGTCTGAAGGAATTCCAGGAGCAGGTGCCCCTCACCACCTATGGGGACTATACCCCTTACCTCCTTGAGCAGAGGGAAGATGTGCTGCCGGAGAAACCTATCGCCTGGCAGCGCACCTCAGGCAGGTCTGGTGAGTATCCCTGTAAGTGGGTCCCCCTCTCCGAGAGGATGTATCGGGAGCTGGGAGAATCCATGCTAGCAGTTATGATTTTTTGCACCTGTAAGGAGAGGGATGATATTGCCCTTAGGGAACACGATAAGGTCATCTATGCTCTGGCACCACGACCCTATGCCTCTGGTATTTGGGCAGTCAGGGCTGAGGAGGTATTCCCCTTTGACTTTCTCCCCCCTCTGGCCGAGGCGGAAAAAATGTCCTTTGAGGAGCGGATAAAGCAGGGTTTCAAGCTAGCTTTACCCCAAGGGCTGGATATGTTTTTTGGCCTCTCCAGTATATTAGTTGCCGTAGGTAGGCAATTCAGCCAGGGCACAGGGAGTAAAAATATCACTTCTTTACTCACCAAGCCAAGGCTTCTATTAAAACTGGTAAAGGCACTGATAAAGAGCAAGCTGGCTCGTCGTCCAATGTTGCCTAAAGACCTATGGCCACTTAAGGGAGTAGTGGCAATGGGCACAGATACCTCAATATATAGGGAGCAAGTCAAAGAAATGTGGGGTCGTACTCCCCTGGATGTATATGGTTGCACCGAGGCTAACATCATCGCCATGCAGACCTGGGACTTCCAGGGTATGACCTTTGTTCCCCATATCAACCTGTTAGAGTTCATCCCCGAACGAGAATACCTTAAATGGAAAGCGAACCCCGAGTATCAACCAGGTACCATTTTGCTGGATAAAGTAAAAGCTGGGGAGAATTATGTAATCGTCATCACCAATTTTATGGGCGGGCCTTTTGTTAGATACATAATTGGCGATATGGTCAGGATAACCTCACTGCGCAACGAAGAACTTAACATAGATATCCCCCAGATGGTGTTTGAGGGCCGGGCTGATGACATTATTGATCTCGCTGGGTTTACCCGCCTGACTGAGAAGACATTCTGGCAGGCAATAGAGAAAACTAGGCTGGCCTATGAAGATTGGACGATACGGAAGGAAGCTAAAGAAAAACCAGTATTGCACCTATACTTAGAGCTCAGGGAGAAAAATAGCTTGGACGAAGCTCAGGTTGCCACTGTTATAGATGAGCAGCTTCGGAAACTGGATGAGGATTACGCCAACCTAGAGAACATGCTTGGCCTGCAGGCATTACAGGTTACCCTGCTCCCCAGTGGTTCCTTTAAAGAATACAGGTTAAGACAACAGCAGGCCGGTGCTGATTTAGCCCATCTGAAGGTGCCACATATTAATCCTTCTGATGCCATGCTCAATACTCTATTTAAAGAAGTCATCCCACCAACTCCAGTCGCTCCGCCTACTGAGAAGGTCGCCACCCGATAGCACTGGCGGCTTTTGCAGCAGTTTTAAGTGGGTAGCATTCAAAGTGCTGCCCACCTTCTCTTTCCAAGCTTGACAACTATTGAACTCAAGGACATAATTGCTACTAACAGATAGTAGTTCAGGTAAGGAAAGAGCCTAGGTGGATATTTATGTTATAGCCCCGTTAATTTGCTGCGTTGCCTATGGTGTGCTGGCGGTTATCGTCCTGCGCCACCCGACAAGAGCACGTGTAGTCTTCGCCATCTACCTCATTGCCGGAATAGGCTGGAGCCTGGCTTCTGCTATGGCTCATATCGCTCTTGCTCACCAAACGACATATCTCTGGGCCAAACTGCTAATAATTACTGGCTGGCCGATGATGGTTTTCTACTATCACTTCGTCCGTCTTTTCACCAATAAGCGTCCCGGCCTGGGGGTCTACCTGGGATATGGAACTTGGTTGGTTATCGTTGTCTTGACTGCCCTCGGCTATATCCTGAGGGACGCCTACTTTGTTCAGGGAACTTTATACCTTGATTATGGTAACTCTTTCTACCTAGTGGCTGGCTCTAGCGCCATCTTTATGCTAGCCGCGGTAGTTTGTTTGGTGCGACACTACCGGGGCTTGACCGACCCCGTAGCTCGCCGCCGTGTTGTTTATCTATTATTGGGCATTATCGCTTTTGCAGCCCTTGGCTCCACTGACCTCGTTGCTCCTCTATTAAAATACCCTATAGACTATATCGGTGGCGTAGTCAATGCCCTTATCATCAGCTATGCCATCCTGAGGTATCAGCTTCTTGATATCAGGTTCGTTATGCGGAAGGGATTGGTTTATTCAAGCCTGACCGTCTTCCTTACTGCTCTATATCTACTGCTGCTCTTTATCTTGCAGACGCTCTTTCATGGTTGGACAGGCTATAGCAGCCTAGCACTCGCCGCTGGCTTCGCCTTTTTGATTGCCGTGCTATTCAATCCCTTAAGAAATCTCCTCCAGAAAGGGATAGACCGAATCTTCTTTCGTGAAACCTATGACTATCGCCAGATGCTACTCAGCTTCTCCGACAGGATAAGCAATGTCCTTGACCTGGGCGAATTGGCACAAAGCGTACTAGACCCGGTAGTAAAAGTCCTACATGTCCAGCGGGCAGCTCTGCTATTCCCCAGGATTGAGAGCGGTGATTTCACCACCCAGTTTGTCCAGCAAGCTACAACAGAAGAACCATCCACTAAGCTGAGGCTTACCAATGACAGCCCGATTGTGACCTGGCTTACCACTGAAGGCAAGGCTCTCAAGCGAGAGCTCATAGATATCATCCCACAATTTAAGGGATTGTGGGAAACAGAGAGGGTTGCTCTTAAGGCTCCGGGAGTGGAACTGCTTTGCCCTATAAGGAGCAAAGGCAAACTAATCGGTATCCTGGCTGTGGGTAAAAAGCAATCCGATTCTCCATACTCTGATGAGGAAGTAGACCTACTCATGACCATAGCTAACGAAGCAGCGGTAGCTATAGAAAATGCCAGGATGCTTGATAGCCTCAAAAATGAACAACTTCGAGTGAGTCAACTTCTGGCGCAGGCAGTCCATACCCAGGAGGAGGAACGAAAGAGGATTTCCGCTGACCTCCATGACAGTGTTGCTCAATGGCTAGCTGCCGCCTCATATCGAGCTCAGACCGTTAATGCGCTTCTTTCGGGAAATGACAGCGATGAAGCCCAAGATGAGCTAGCGGCTATGGAAAGCACCATTGATAAGAGCCTCAAGGAACTGCGCCGGGTAGTGACTGGCCTCCGCCCACCCGCTTTAGATGAACTGGGGCTTAGCCATGCCCTGCGGCAGAGCCTTGAAGATTTGAAGACCGATGGTGTAGATTGCCAATTTAGTGAGGTAGGCACGCCGGTTCGACTCCCATCAAGCACGGAGATAGCTGTTTACCGCATGGTCCAGGAAGCTCTTACTAATGTCCGAAAGCATGCTGATGCCACCAAGGTAAATCTCCGCTTACAATTCCAAGCAGATAAGCTCTTGGTTGAAGTTCGTGATAATGGCAGAGGTTTTGACCTCTCTCAAACCCTGGATAGCGCCATATCGGTGGGACATATGGGCTTGCTGGGTATGAGACAGAGGGCGGGGGCGCTGGGAGGAGATATCAAGATAAAGACAGGCGAAGAGGCTGGAACTACTATAACCTTGCGACTTCCCATTCAGCCTCAAATAGAGGAAAGATAAATGGACACCATCCGAATACTTCTGGTTGATGACCACCAGGTTGTGCGTGAGGGACTGCGGCATATGCTGGAGCTTGAAGCCGATATGGAGGTGGTGGGTGAGGCAAGCAATGCTAAAGAGACACTCACTCAGGTAGAGTCGCTCTCCCCCGAGATTATTCTCATGGATATTAAGATGCCCGGGGTGGACGGGATTGAGCTTACTCGACAGCTAAAGGAGAAACTACCCTCCAGCAATGTCATTATGTTGACTCTATATGATGAGTACCTGGCCCAGGCTATTGAGGCTGGGGCAGCGGGTTACCTGCTTAAGGATATTAAGCGCGAGGAACTGATAAAAGCTATCCGAGCCGTCCACCAGGGCCGCTCGCCACTCAATCTATCTCTCAGTCGAGACCAATTAGCCGAGCTTGCCGCCCCGACTGAGAGCCAACAGCGAGCTTACCTGTCAGAGCGGGAATTGGCTATTCTCCGAATGATTGCCGATGGTGTAACCACCAAGGAGATGGCTAACCAGCTTTTTTTGAGCCAGGCCTCCATTAAGAGAAGCGTACGCCTCATCTTTGAAAAACTGGGGGTCCACAATCGCTCCGAGGCGGTATCAGAAGCCTACAAAAGAAGACTGATTTAGCACTTCGGCGCCCCTTCTTAAAAGACCCGGCCAGTGGGTCTCTTTTAGTTGTCTCCATCGCACCAATTCAATAACTAAGCTCTCTACCTATGGGAACTTCAGGCTCATTAAACTGACCCTTTTGGCTCATAGATTTATCCCTTTGGGACTTCCGAAGTTAGTATTAAAAGGGTATCATCAGCGGGCACAGATTATCCTATAACTATATTGGCTTTTCCCAACTACACGAATGGAGGGTAGGATGAAGAAAGATATTCGGATTCTCTTAGTTGATGACCACCAGGTTGTGCGTGAGGGTTTGCAGCACATGCTGAAACAAGAAGAG
>Ga0209991_10001658_pt1 | contig 10139 bp, 7 predicted proteins | sample ChitaG_FD_183167 | JGI IMG/M metagenome (GOLD analysis project Ga0209991, IMG submission 183167) | Deep subsurface microbial communities from South Pacific Ocean to uncover new lineages of life (NeLLi) - Chile_00310 metaG (SPAdes)... | ecosystem: Environmental > Aquatic > Marine > Oceanic >... | reverse complement strand
TGGGGAAATGCTCTTTGGTATAGATCTCTAAAGCCTTCTGATAAGCAGCAATGGCTAATTGGCAGTTCTCGGTCCTGTCCTTAACTTCGGCCAGGCTCCCGTAGGCAGACCCCAGGTTGTTTTGAGTCATGGCATATTGAATGGGGAAATGCTCTTTGGTATAGATCTCTAAAGCCTTCTGATAAGCAGCAATGGCTAATTGGCAGTTCTCGGTCCTGTCCTTAACTTCGGCCATGGTCCCGTAGGCAATACCCAGGTTATTCTGGGTCATGGCATATTGAATGGGGAAATGCTCTTTGGTACGGATCTCTAAAGCCTTTTGGAAAGCCTTGATGGCTAATTGGCAGTTCTCGGTCTTGTCCTTAACTTCGGCCAGGGTTCGGTAGGCAGACCCCAGGTTGTTTTGAGTCATGGCATAATCCATGGGGAAATGCTCTTTGGTATAGATCTCTAAAGCCTTCTGATAAGCAGCAATGGCTAATTGGCAGTTCTCGGTCCTGTCCTTAACTTCGGCCAGGCTCCCGTAGGCAGCCCCCAGGTTGTTTTGAGTCATGGCATATTGAATGGGGAAATGCTCCTTGGTACGGATTTCTAAAGCCTTTTGGTAAGATTGAATAGACTTTTTTAAATCAGAAATAAACTCCTTTGGTTCATTTAAAGATAAGGAAAGGGAAGCTAAATTTTGAAGAATATTAGCTTCCATAAATTGATCCCCTATTCTTTTATTTACTTTTAATGCTTTGTAAAAATAGTTTTTAGCCAAAGGAAAGTTAGTTAGTGCTTTATTTACTAATCCCAAGTTATTAAAGATAGGGGCTTGGGCATTTTGCTTTTCTTTTCCATCTTCTATTTCTTCTAAATTATTCTCTGCATTAATGAAATTTTCCTTTGCTTGACCGAATTCACCTTGATCGTAATAGCATAATCCGATTGAATTATAAGCTGATACTTTAATAAATGCTGGAGAAGTCCAATAATTTAAAATATCTTTATAAGTATTTATTGCTTCCACATAATCTCCCTCTTGTTCATATTGCCTACCTTGTTGAAATAATACTTGAAATAATGGATCTTTGGGAATTTCATCAGGATACCTTAGTGGAATACCTCTTCTATTCGCTTCGGATAATTGTAAATCATGAATTATTGCTTTAACGAGTTCTTCTGATTTTCTATCATTTCTATAATCTATTACAGTAGAAGAAATTGATAATATGCAAATTAAAAGAAAAATAATTACCGAGATAATTTTATAAATTCTATTATATTTTGGAGGAATAAATTTTAAACCTATTAATGCAGCAATAAGGGAAAGTAGACATATTAATATTGGTAAAATTGGTAAAATCATATTTATCCTTCCTTTTCATTAAAAAATAAGGATACATACTATTTTTTCTATGGTTTAATTTCCCATTTTACGAGGTCTTCATTTAGGACGTCTATCTATAATAATACTTAAAGCTTCAACCATCCGGTTAAAAAACTCCTCATGTCCTATAGGTTTTCCGGTAAAAGTGGCCGAATTATTGACCTGGTACACCCTTCCCTGTTTATCTATTTTAAAAGTAAAACATTAATTATCAAAGAAAATGGGATGTGTCTATTTACTTAAACCGTCCGTGCCGATACTTTTAAGATACGACTTCCCTTTTCTTAGTATTTTGCAAATAATCAATCATCTTTATGGTAAGCATGGTATGAACAAAGGCCACCTTCATCTACATCTACTCCTGAATTCAAAATTGCACTTTCAATTTTTCCTTCAAGGTCTTCCACCCCATAATGTTCTTGTGCATTTTCAGAAAATATTCCTTCATCGACAATGGAAGCACCACAAAGAAAACATTCCTTCATAGCATTGAACACTTCCGCAAGCCGATAAATTCTATCAGGAAAGTCTTCATCGTCATCCTTTGTATGAGGCACTAAATATTCAAGGAATTCTTTAAAGGTGTTAGGAAGTTCGCTTGTGATTTCTCTTCTATATATTTGATCGATTTCAAACCATTCTTGTTTCCCACGTTTACTCACCGCATCCGTTGCAATTCTAATGCCACATGCGACTATTAAAGGTGCGATTTCAAAAATGAGTTCATTGGGTATATTCCATCCTGTACTTTTTTCATATGCTTTTTTAAGTTGCTTTTTATTTTTCTCTGAAAGCAGTGCTTTCTCAAGCGGTTTTATATGTGTAATGCTCAACTCGTCGTACTTATCTTTTACAAGACAAACTAAATAATCAGGTGGTAATTTCCCAAAAGCCTTTTTAAATAATATTCGTAATGTATCCTCGTTTACTAATCTGCCTGTACGCTTTGATGGTTCCCTTTTTTCAGACACTTGGTCTCTAATATCTTGGGCAATTTGGTCGGAAACATCAAGTAGTTGTGATAAGCGATAAGAAAACTTCTTTAAGGATTCTGGTAGATCATCTCCCTCTTTATAAATATCTTTATGAGTAAGAATGGCCCAACTGTCTTGGAGTACAGTACGGATTTGTATTTCACATATTACAGTGCTATGTTTGGAATCACTAGTTTCGTATTCAATATAAAATTTAAAATCTCTATAACCAGATGATGTTGGTGTTGTTATCCGATCTTCTTCTGAGCCAGGAATTTCTTTAATCCGAGGATTACTAAGCAACAATTCCTTGATACGATGTACATCTTCAATATTTGCACATACAATTCTAAAACCCACAAGATCTTTTATTTCTTCTAAAATCGCTTGTACTTTCCACTCCTTTTTTTGAGCTTTTTTCCATAAGCTTGTTAAAGATTTTACTCGCCCCTCAGTCAGTCTTATTCGCACAAGTTTAGGGTTTTGGACCTTTCCTATCTGCTTAATGATAATTCGTTTAAGTTCTGCAAGACTTTTATTCAGAATTGGCTTTAAAGATTTATATTTCTCTTCAAGCATTTGTGGAATTTTTGTCTTTTTCATGTAACTCCTATAATTTTTCCATTAAAGTGTTGAGACAATTCTACTATTTATTATTTTTTGCCTGCAATGAGCGGCTAACGTTCTCGGTGTTTCGGGCGACGACTATCAATTAATATTATACAATTTAAAATTATAACCAAACCACTTCCGATAAATGTTGACCTAACATTTGTTGAAAGAAAATTTTTCCCTCTCTGTTACCCATTTCTTCAATGCAAGAGTCATATTTATTGAATAATTTCGTGAAAAAGGCGTTATGGAGGTAATGTCTAGTACATTCTCCGCACTCTGGAGACCGATTAACATTAACAATTTTAAATTCATTTCTTATCTTCATGTACGCTTCAGATAACCATATATTCTCAAAAGATACTTCATCCGAAATTCTACCTATTCTATATCTTTGCCTCTTACTTTCATATTTCTCATAAGCATCATTGTCATAATAAAGGAAACAACACGGATAAACAGCACCAAAAGCATCGATAAGGGAAAAAAGATAAGGCGTAAAGCATCTTATTTTATTATTCTGATAATACGAATTTAAGGGTAGACCTTTTGTAATGTCTTCTTTGTTTGAATAGTTCTCCATGAATTTCTTCAAATACTGTAGATTTGTCATTTCATTCCAAGTAGGATCTTCCTTCACAAGGACATTTTCATGAAATTTGGAGAGCTGTGGAACTGAACATAAAAACCCATTTCTACCATGAACAAATTTAAAGGTTAAACATTTTTCTCTATCTGAGAGAGCTAATTCCTTAACAAATCCGATCATTTCAGCAACATCATCTATATTTAGATTTTGAATGGAGTAGCAAATTCCTATATTATAATTTTTACTATTTCTTTTTTTAGCTTCTTCCAAAATTTTGATTGATTCTAGTACTTTTCTGAATCCATCACTGCTACCTCGGACTCTTTGATATATTTCTGGATTACTTCCATCCAAGGAAATCCTTACCCAATTTGAATATTTTGTAAGTGCGTCTGCCAACTTTTGGTTGATACCCAAGCCATTGGTTAGAACACCAAGCTTCAATCCTTTGCTCCACGCGTAGCCTAAAATATCTATAAAATCTTCTCTCAAAGTAGGTTCTCCTCCTGAAAGGGTTATAGATTGAACTCTTAATTTTGCAAGTTCATCAAATAGGCTTTTTATCCTATGTGTAGACATTTCATTATCGTTCGGCCAGCTATATCTTTTACAATGTTCACACTTTGTATTGCACTTATTGGTTAGTTCTAACTGGATAGAAAGTGGAAAGGGGGGTAATTCATTATTTCTTATGGAATCAAACAATTTTGGAATTATAAATAAGAAATTTTTGACGTTATTCCTGCGCATTTTTTCGTATTCTGAGTATTTTTGAATTAAGACATTAATATCCTCTTTGATAAGATCTTGCCTGTGCTTTATTTTTTGTTTATCATAATGAATATAAGAATCACTCTGGTCATAAAACCCTTTATAAAAACTATAAAGTTTATTTCCAAAGTGACTTTCATCTTGCGGGTTACATTCGTAATATTGTTGATATTTATCTGTTTCATCTTCACCGAAGCTAAAATCAAGGATAATCCTTCTCTTTTTTTCTTGAGTAAATGAAATAAAGCTATTAAAAATAACATAATCACATATTTTAACTTCAAATGAACCCTTATATCTCTGCCGTGATGCTTCATCACAAATAGAGGCAATCTCCCTCAGTGAAATCTCAAGATCATTATTAATTGTTTGAGGATTTTTTAATTGTAAAGGTCTTAATTCAATTTTGCTATTTTTAACTTTTTGAGGATTTAACAAAAGAATCTTAAAATTTAAACCATTTTTCAATCCTTCTATCAGATAACCTTTTTTCTTCTGAATTAACCATCGGATAGTTCTTCCGACAATTAGTATTTCATCGTCTACTTTCCCCTTATCAATCATTTTTTTAAATAGTTCTCTCAGAACAAACTTATTAAGAGGTAAAAATAACTTTAACCCTGTCTCTTTTAATTTGTTGTAATCAGTCCAAATTTCTTTGAATTTTTTACCTATTGGTGTTAAAGCAATAACTATTAAAATCGCTATTAAGGACCCTATACTACCTATTATAATACCTACTATAAAATTCATTGTTCACCTCCTGATAAATCCATAAAAGTCTGAATCTTTCATAATGAGTTGATACCCTCCTAAGTGACAGTAGTTACCCAAAACTGTATTTGAAGGAAGAGAAATTCTATCTTCAATGAAAGAGTTTTCTCCAATAATGCTCTGTGAAATTTTTACTCTATCTCCTATATGTGTATTATCTAAGACAATAGATCTTCTTACAGAAGAAAATTTACCAACATACACATTATCTCCGATAATTGAACATTCAATACTGGTATTTAAATCAATTCTACTATTTTCACAAATTAATACCGGCTTTTTTAAGTTCTCTATGGAGCTAATTGTTGAACCATTCCCAACCCAAATTCCCTCTTTGGAGAGTGGAAAGTAAAAATCAAAATCAATCCTTCCCTCCAAAATTGCAAGTTGGGTATTATAATAATTAAAAATAGTCCCTATATCCACTCTATAACCTTCTTCAATATCAAATGCAAAACATGGTATTCCTTTATCTACAAGTAGTGGAAATAAATGTTTTGGGAAATCAAAAAAGCAATTGGAAGGAACGAAATCTAAAATCTCTTTGTTGAGAATATAAACGGCAGCATTAGCTACAGGATCAGCGAACTTATTTTTTATCTCGGCAATTAGAGGTTTCTCAACAATCTTAATAACCCGATTATCTAAATCTATATCCATAATTCCATAATTAGTCCTTTTCTCATCCTTGATAATTTCGCCATGATATTCGTATAGAAAAGATTCAAAATTGGGACGATGATATAAAATAGTAACCCATGAATTTCTTCTTCTATGGAATTCTAACATTTTCTGATAGTTTGCCTTCAATAAACTATCACCATAAATAACCATAAAGGGATTAGAAATTTCATCTTTCATTTTATCTATGAGATCTTTTGTAGTTCCAGCAGTTCCATACCATTTTTTACTTTCATAATACTTGATATTAACACCAAAATTGCTCCCAGTTGAAAAGTATTCTCTAGCTTCTCCTTGCTCAAAAGATGTATTGATTACTATTTCCAATAAGTTGTTTAATTTAAGTGAGGTGATAAGGAAACTCAACAAAGGCTTTCCAATAAAGGAAATCATTGATTTTGGTTTATCTAATGATAAAGGTCGCATCCTTGGAGCAGTTCCTCCTGCTAAAATTATAGCAGTAATCTCAGACATCTTTTCTCCTTCCTTTAAAGCCTGAAATAGCATCTAACGATTAAGATTGCTTCCGAAGTTGGAGCACAGATAAAGCTAAGGTTTTTGACTTTAATGTTACCTATGCTCAATTTTGGAAGCAATCTTAATCGTTAGATGAAGTGCTCAATTTTTTTATCTCTTTCTTTCCTCCATAAAGCAATAATAATCTCACTTACTACAATATTCAAGATCATTATAATATATGCTATAATAGATAAAATATCTCTTTGTGTTGCGAAAAGAGTTATCTGTGTGGTATCTACAAGAGCATCAATTAATGCTAGAATCAGGGATATGCACGAAATGAATGTGATGACAACACTTCTCAAAACTACGGGTCTAAAAATGTAATACTCTTCGATTATTCGAAACATACTACATTCCTTGCTTTCAAAGTAATTCTTTGCTATTGTCAATAAGGCTGAGTCAATTTTATCCTCACGGTTTTTATATGCGCGATAAAGTTCTTTAATATGTTTTTCAAATCCTGAGATAATGTGTGGAATAACTACCCAACTTCCACAAATATTGATAAAACTGTAAATAGTAAATATATAAGAAAAAATCAGTATATCCTTTGTATAATACCCCATAACACCAAGTAAAGTTGTCAGCCCAATTATTATAAAATAACTTTGATGTTTAACTAAGGGACTATATCGTGAATAACGTTGTAATAATGCAAATTCGTTAGAAGTAACAATTACCCATTGAAAAACTAAAAATATTACGACAAAAAGCAAAAATACCGAGCAAAAATTCAATAAATAATTCTCTGTTTCAAAATTGAATAGTAGAGCGATCTGTTTTTTTCGAAATATGAGAAGAATAATTCCAATAACAGAAGGATATGCTATATGCTGGAAAATTTTCAAAGTCTTCAACTTCCAATTTTCAGATGGAAGTAACATCTTAAATCCTCCAAGTGAAATTCCTTTTCAAACAAAATCGTTTTTTATTTATAAGGATTTCATCTAACGTTCAAGCATAAAAGAAGCCCTACACTAATTTCTCCAGCCTAACAACAAGCCTCAAGCACTTCCCTTAACCATTGTATAACTTATTAACTACTCTTACAACCGAAAAATTTGTGCTGGGTAGGGGTGAGTGCACCTAGCAGCCGAACTTTTATACTGTGTTATACGTTGATGCCTGCTAAATTACTTTAGATTTATTTTAAACCCCGATGCATTTAGTTCTTTTATTATATCTACTCCTTTTTCCTCTACACTCTTATTATATTTCAAATAGAGAACCCCGTGTAAATCTGAGGGCAACTCTAATTCTCCCTTATACAAACAACAAACTCTACTTCTACCTAACTTTCCTGTAAAGAGACCCATTTCAAATATTACATTTTGTCTTGCCCTACATTGTTTTTTTTGAGAGACATCCTTTTTATATCCAACATCATCTGGCGTCAGCACTACAAAACAAAAACCTACATCAGAGTACCGCTCTAACTTTTCAATTATTGTTCTACCTCTATCTGGTTGTTCATGTAAAATAATTGGCTCAAGCCCGATTCTTTCTAAAAATCTCGCCAATTCTAGTTTTGATTCGTTATCATTTCCGTGAACAATAAAAATTTTCTTCGGATCCATCTCATACCTCCTTTTAGATAGATATAAATAGTGTGATAAATCAAAATAATCTTTAATCGCACATAATGCGATTACATTGTTAAATATTGACCTAACATTACATATATTTTTATATGGCTCAGTGAATCCGTAGTTCCTTTTAAATAAATTCGATATCTTATTTAGCGTAATAATAATCAATTCTTCAATTTGATCATCAATGGTTGGTTTTGAATATAACAACGATTTTATACCCCAAGTATATGTATAATGATGCCAATCAGTTCCATGAATAGACTGGATTTCTAATAATTTATTATTAAAAAGCAATTCCCTTATTTCCGTGCATAATAATTTTCTCATTTCGTTAAATAAAGTATTTTTAGGCTCCAATATTGAATAGATTAGAGTTACATAGCTAACAGCAGCAATTGAGGTATCACCTTTGCCGTAAAAACCCCAAAAATCCTCTTGATTTCTCAATTGTTCTATTGTTTGTTTCCATTTTGGAAATTTTTTAATCAAATATTCTGAGCTTCGATATTGAGTTATAGCTATAGTAGCCATTAGAGTTTCGAAAAGATTAACCCTTTTCTCACTTGCTTCCTCTGGCCAACCAAAGTCACCAACAACTAAATTTTCTAATTGCGTTATATAACTATCTACTATGGGCGCATCTTTAAACCCAAGTTCATATAAACCGAATAAGCCAAATGAAAAATATCTCGTCCTGTATCCTCTTTCTTTTGGATGACTTTCTAATGCTTTTAGCAAAAATTTTCGTGTTTTTCTACTATATTGAAATTTAATATTACTATGCATTATTACGAATATGGCTTCAGCGGTATTTACGATAGAAGATGATTGTATTCCCTTTTCAATATTCAATCCCCACCCATAATCATCATTTATCTTTTTTATTAAATACTCAGCACTTTCATTAATATAACCTTCTATGTTAGGAATTTTCTTTCTCCGCATTTTTCAGTCCCTCGTATATAGCTAGATATATTTTTCTTGAAATTTGTAATTAATTAATAATTTTTCATCATTTTTATTTGTTAAATAACCTAGTTTTACTAAAATCGCAGGCACATTACTCCAGTTGAAATCAGTTATATCTTCTTTATAAAGAAAGCTAGGGTCTGTTAATCGTGTATATAAAATCAACCTCTTATGGATGTGATATCCAATAACTTTACTTTTTTGCAGATATGACTATCAAGGTATTTATCACTTGAACAAAGTGTTTGAATGCCACTTCTCAAAAAACCAAGGAATTTCAAACTGTTTCTTATTCCATTGCAATAAATTCAATACACAAGTCTGTGTTACTTTTATTAGCAATTTCAACTCTCTGAATATTACTAATGTTTACATCTTCTTCCTTTCTAGTTAGAACAATATTCATACCTTTATCAAGCAGTAAATTTGATAATTTTTTGGATATACGTAGATTCAAAAATTGCTTACTGACTCTTGTTTTGATTCCTGTTACGTAAGGTCATATTTGAATTTCATTTTAGGACTTTACGGAACTATTAGTCCTTTAGTAAAATTAGGATATAGTCGATGTCCAGGGTCAACACATATCCTGTTTAACTTCACGAAAGATATCCTTTATTTATCAATTCAGGTAAAATATTGTTTTTTATAATGGGCGATAAAACATCTTTTTTGTCGATTGTAGAAAACCATATCAATTCTTTTATTTCACTAGAAGGTTTAATATGACCATTTACTTTCCCTAAATATAACTCTATTTCAACTAAAGTATTTTCCCTCCCTGCTGCTGAATCCACAAAATTTCCAAGATATCTTAATGAATTAACATCTAAAACAGCCTTACTTCCAAGTTCTTCCGTAGTCTCTCTTTTTAAACATGAGATGTGATTTTCTTTTCCTTCTTTGATTCCGCCTGGTAAAATTAGTTGCTCGAAAGCAAATGGTTTACAAAGTAATATTTTGTTATTTTTTATAAAAGCTAGACCATATTTAAATATTTTTTTCATCCTCTTTCCCTATAGCAGGCACTGGCGTATAACGTTTCCAGCATATACGACGTTTCGACCGTAGGGAGCAATGTCCGAAGGGCAAGGGCGTAAGTCCGCGGCATATATGCTGTGTTATCGGAAGTTACAACAATATATTTTTCAAGCATAATTTTTCCATTAAGTAGCGTTCTTTACAAATTCTCTACCCCATTGCATTTCTTCTTCAGATGAAGCAGTTTCAGGTGTTCCAATCCTTGAAATATCCCTGATAAAAAGACCCTGCAAACTTTCTAT
>Ga0209991_10001656_pt1 | contig 10143 bp, 5 predicted proteins | sample ChitaG_FD_183167 | JGI IMG/M metagenome (GOLD analysis project Ga0209991, IMG submission 183167) | Deep subsurface microbial communities from South Pacific Ocean to uncover new lineages of life (NeLLi) - Chile_00310 metaG (SPAdes)... | ecosystem: Environmental > Aquatic > Marine > Oceanic >... | reverse complement strand
GATATGATCGATGTCAGCGAAGGCCTTTGTGGAGATCTCTCCCCCTACAAGAACGAGGCCGGTGGTGAGGAAGGTCTCGCAGGCTACGTGCGCCTTCCGATCCTTTGCTAAGACAGCGTCCAAGACGGCATCAGAGATTCGATCGGCGATCTTGTCCGGGTGACCTTCGGTCACCGACTCCGATGTAAGAAACCCTCTTGCCATACTCCCTCCTCTCTTTAGCATAAATCCTAGCCGTCCGTCCGGTCGATCGCAAGGTTTGCGAACCTTTTTCAGTCATCAGCTCTCAGCCCTCCCACTTTGCACTGCTCCCCGCCCTTAATCCCGGATCGTTCACCCATCAGCCGTCACTCATCACTGCCTCCCCATCAATCCTTAATCCTTCAATCCTGTGCTTGTCACTCATCACAGCATGGGACCAATCAGGCTCCACATCGAGGGGGAGAATCCTGTACAATAGGCGAGCAAACGGGAGAGGATGAGGAAAAGCGTGCGCGAAGAAGGGACCTACGTGTCAGAGGGGAAGAGTGAGGGTGTGGAGTTGACGCCAGGAATAGTCTTTGAAATAGGTTTTGAGGCCCCAGGGTGGAGTGCCCGTGGGGCATTTTGCTTGGCGGTTGCTGGCTATGGCTCTTGAAATCGGATAAGCAGAAGGGGAATGGAAACTCCACAGGTAGTCCTTGACCTAGTCGATCGGTTCGAGTGCAATCGGGATGTCTATCGCTCCAACCAGTACAACGAAACCCAGGCCAGACATGAATTCATCGATCCGTTCTTCATGGCGCTCGGCTGGGACGTCAACAACGAGAAGGGCTACGCGGAGGCGTACAAGGAGGTCATCCACGAAGACGCGATCAAGGTAGGTGGCGCGACCAAGGCGCCGGAACAACCGTGGCCATACTTGAAAGCTCAGCCTTCTGCCCATGAGGCCAGCAACAGCGCATCACGTCTTATGGAAGGGGGAAAGGCAGATGTGGACACACCTTGAACCTCATTCAGCCAAACTCGAGCAGGTTTTCGAGCCGTTGCACGCTAAGGCAGCGCAATACGATCACGCATGGTCGATTGCCGAGCTAAGACTATCAGAAGACGACGTAACATGGCTTCGATCTTGGTTTGGCTGCCTAACTCCCGAAAGCACTGAAAACTGGACCAAGTCCGTAATGCTTGCGAAGTATGAGGATGACGCATGCGTGACCTATCGCCAGATGTTCGGCTCTCTTTTCATCTGTGCGGGGGCAGAGGTTTGCCGAGAGGAGAGTAGGGAAGACTCCGTCTGGCCAGCAATACGAAGTATCTTCCCAGAATCGAACGCACTTCGACATGAGTTGTTTCTGTCGAATGGGCAACCATCTCCACTGATTAAGGACGCTATTGCGGATGCTGTTCGCATACTAAATCTTCGCAACGCGATGGATATTGAGGGGGCTCAGCAGTGGTTCGTGACAATCAAACTTCAGTTCGGCTTCACGTATCGCGGCGCGAAGAACAGACTAGCCGAATGGTTGGTCAGCCTCGGGCGGCCGCATGCGGTCCACTATCTTAACGGCGAATCCGAGTTCTCTGAACTTGCCTCTGAGTCGTTTCAATCGATGTGGCGAGCGTTAACGCAGTACAGGCGCGGCTTGATCGAAGAAACGGAAGCCCGAAATACACTGCAACGGAATCCATGGGTCAAGGCCCATTGGATCGATGATTTACTGAAAGAGGCGAAAGCAAAGATCGCAACGCTTGGGACTAGAGAACGGCACGAGGAAGAAACTGAGACGTATGAGGAAGAGGTTTCAGAAGAAGAGCTTTGTCCCATCGTGGGCATTGCGCTCGAGTGGATCCCAAACACAGCGCCTCGATTCAGGTTCCAATTGGATCGTCAGGCCATCGAAGATGAGGTTGTTGGGGCAGACCTGGGGGACTTCTTGGATTTCTGTATCGATGGCAGGAGACTATGCCGCTGGCTTTGCCAGAGAGACGGATCTTGGGCGGGCGTTGATCACATCTATGCTGAACCGAATAAGTATAGCGAGCAACCGAATCTCAACCCTCGGACACTTGTAGTTCAGTCTAGCTCTGGAGAATCTTTACTGGAGTGGGACTTTGCCGATTCCGGTCTATCGGAGGATGTCCTGGTGTTCGACCTGGAAAGGGAGAGGATGGTCAAAGCGGGTTTGGAACGGCTGGAGCCTAATCGGCGGTACGCAATAGTTTGTGATCGCAAGTGTGAACTGCGGGGCAGCAACACGGTTGAGACATTTGAGCGGAACGGTATTTCGAGAAAGGCAATACGCCTAGCCTTGCCTTTGAACGAGAATCTGTCTATTGTCTACGAAGATTTTGTGCTATGGCAGCCAGTAAAGGCGGAAAGCGATCAGCTTCCGCGATTCCCCCTTAGCCTAACGACGCCGGAAGGAACGACCCTATCGCTACATGATAGATCGAAGCTGTTCTTGGAAGGCTTGCCAGAAGATGCCAAATCTGTCAAACTACTGATTTATAGGAAAACATATGATGTTGAGCAGGACGATAGCAGATGGCGCACTTTGAAAGACGTTACAATAACCCCAGAGCTGGCGGCACGGCAACGTTGGGTTCGCGTTTATTTCTCATCAGGAAATAGGAAGTACAAAGAAAAACCGCGCCTTGCTTTTAGCCTACTTGGCGCGGCCATGCTTCGTCATCAGCAAAACGATAATGCCGAAAAGGTGTCGTTTGAGGTTCTGAAACAAGGTGATCAGTTGAATTGCTCTGAGGGGACGACCTACCTCAGAATTTGGACACTTGATCACGACAAGGGCGCATCGGTGTTTGAAAGCGACTGCCAGGTGGGCCGCCTGAAATACCAGAAGATAAGACTACGGGATATCCCCGGGCACGGGGGCGAGCTTCAGGTCATGAGCCAAGGAGAGCGACACAGCTTGGGTATTGCGTGCTTGGACACAGGTTGTGTTCGTGACTACCTTCCTCCCCTGCTTAGCTCCTCGGATGCGCAATTATTTCTTCTCTCGGACAAGGACCCTGCAGAAGTGGGGGATAACGGATTTGCTCTATATGTGTGGTTCGTTGATAAAAAAGGAAAGGCTAGACTCCGTAGGTTACCGGATAGCAGTGTCCAGCCGAGTTCGAGTGATCGAGTATGGAAAATCCGGGACTCGTGCAACCCAATGGCCGTCGCACTAACGTGGAAAGGAGCGTGGCTCGGGGCATGGTGGGGCCTTGAGCGTATCTGCGACTACGTCAACGAGCGGACGGATTTGCCTGAGCATGATTTCGCGATTATGAAGTGGCTGTGTGTGCCGGTCCTGCAGTCGACACTATCCCCCTCTCTAGCAAAGGCAATCTTGCAGGCCCCTTCCCGCTTCATCAAGACATGGCTGAACGATAGTGGACTTCCCGATGGGCTCAAGCCACATGCTCATATTCTGGGAATTGATTCGGTGGTTCGCCATTTTCTCTGGAATGATTTTCCGCCGGGGTATGCGAAAGATACAATCGATATAATCACGCAACGGGATGGTGGGTTGCATCAAATCGACAGCCACATCGGCTATTTACAGGAACTATCTGATATTTCTCCTGTTTTGTTGTGGAAGGGGATGGAGAAGGTCTTGAGACTCGACTGCAACACGATTCGCGATCTCCTCCGTATGTTTGCTCGTGCTGAAGTGGGGTTACCGTCAGACGCCGACCGGCAGCAAATGCTTTTCAGGCTTCAAGGGTTAGAGAAGAGAACATCGAGTGCAACGGGTATCAGCCAGGAGAGATTGAAAGAGATCATATATAACTGTTTTAGGTTGATGTATGAGAAACGATGGCGTCCGTTGGAAGAAGATCGCGTTGACCTATTGAGGCTGGGGCAAACTATTTCCGGCAGGAAGTATCTATCAGTACGAATGGGTCTATACTGGCTTGATCTAGCTAAGGTATAGGAGGATCTGAATATGGGGCAAGTTGACGCACTGAAAATGGTCGAACACGTTCGGACGAGGCTTGTGGATCTTGCCGTGTCCGAGAACTATGTCCGGGACAACAGGCTTTCCGACGCCGCGCAAACGGTCTGGGAAGGGTCGGGCTCTGACGGGGGGCTGGTCAGCGAATTGTGGGTGGAGGGTGCGTTTCCCGGTGAACATAGCTCTGATTCGCTGAAGTCGCTGAGTGCTGAAGGTTTGTTCCCTGATGACCTTTGCCATCATGTGAATGCTCGTGACGTCTTCCCAGAAGATCGGCTGTTGTACAACCACCAGTCCGAAGCGCTGCGCAAGGCCGCGGCAGCGAAAACAAGAGAAAAACAGGCTTTCGTTATCACCGCGGGGACGGGTCTTGGAAAGACGGAAGCTTTCCTCTTGCCCATGCTGGCAGACCTCTGGACCGCACCTGATAGGCGGAAGAACGGAGGGATGAGATGTCTGATTCTGTACCCTATGAACGCGCTTATTGCGGATCAAGTTGACAGAATCTACGGATGGCTCCGGGGGCAACAGCGACTTACTGTATTCCATTTCACAAGTGAGACCCCTGAAGATGCCCGATGTGCAAATAGGCAGGGAGAACATAACTGGGAACCGTGCAGAGTGCGGACACGGCAGGAAGCACGCGGTTTTGAGACACACAAAGGAGACCGGGTAAGACAAGAGCCGTTTGGCAGCGTCCCGGATATCGTAATCACGAATTACTCGATGCTCGAGTATATGCTGTGTCGGCCACAGGACTCCCGCTTCTTTGGTCCCGACCTCCGATGCATTATCCTCGATGAAGTCCATCTCTACACTGGTACCTTGGCAGCGGAGATTATGATGCTCCTGCGACGTGTGCGGGAGCGCTGCGGAGTTTCCCCGCATGAAATCCTCCATATGGCCACGTCGGCGACCTTGGGCGGAGATGATGAAGAGTTACAGGCTTTTGCCTCGTCGCTCTTTTCCACCGATAAGGCGAAGACGACTGTTATTCGCGGCCGCTATGCCGACCACGATCTTGGGGACGCTGAGTCCCCACCAGCGCAGCCGACACCGACGGCAGATATCGCGAAATTTGTCGACCTTGATTTCGGAACACTGACGACAGAAGATAAACTGATCGAAGATAACGAAGAGACAGTGAGTACGTTACGCGAGGTTGCCACCCTTCTTGTTTCCAAAGCCACATTGGACCGTGCGCAACATGAGTACCCCGGTACGCCGGCACGTTTTCTATACGCGAGCATGCGAGAAGCGCCACTCATAAGAAAAACGGCTGACATACTGGCAAAGGAAAAGGGCAGTGTTCTAAGTCTGGATGATCTAGCAGACAGGCTATTCGATGGCAAGAATTACGCAAATGACCGCAACGCGACCATTGCCTTGCTGCGTCTTGCTGCCGCTGCACGGATGCGCGCTTCGGACCTGCCCCTGGTTCCCCATCGACTGCATTTCCTGGTTCGCGCTCCTGAGGGGCTGTCTGTTTGTCTGAACCCACAGTGCTCCGGTCCTGATGAACGTCGGATCCCGTCTATTGGGTGTCTACAGCCTATAGGAGAAGGAGATCAATGCCGATATTGTGGACATATCCTGTTGCCAGTCCACCGTTGCGACAACTGCGGTGAATGGGCTCTTGCAGCGCATGAGAAACAGGATGCATTTACACTCGAACCCGGATACTACGCCGAATTCGCTGAACAACGCACCTACTATCTATTGATCCGCCCCAAAGACCTCGATTCGGAAGAAGTGGTGGTTGATTCTAAGACAGGCGAGATTCACGGTTATGGCGCTGCAGGGGTATCCCTCTGGAAAGCGCCACACGCCGAGGGCGACTCCAAACACCAGCGGTGCCCGACGTGTGGTTCTTCATGGACGCCAGATGCCCGTGAGGAGCGGCAGCCAGAATGGAGACACACCTGTCGAAGTTTGGTCGGTGGTCGTCCACTCGCATTGTCTGTGACGGCTGAGACGGTGCTTCATGATCTCCCGCCATACCATGGGATCTCCCGTAACTGGAAGCCCTCCGGAGGCCGCCGCCTTCTTGCCTTCAGCGATTCGCGGGCATCGGCCGCTCGGCTTGGTCCACGCCTGACCCAGCAGCATGAAATGCGGGTTGTCCGAGCCGCTATGGCTCGTTGCACCCAAGATCTTACACCGGTGGGAACAGCCGAATACCTTGCCAGTGAAGAAGATAGGCTGAAGAAAGAAATGGAAAGACCGGAACTTTCCTTTGACTTAATGCAACACCTGCGGGCGGAACTGCAAGAGAAGCAAATCAAGGTGCAGCGCGCTAAGGTTGGAACTTCCTTCACCGACTACGCAAGACTCGTAGCCCAAAGAGGTGAGCTAATCGAGATTCTGGATCGTGATACCGCCGAACGTCACAATGCAGACAATTACGGACAATCCGATTGGGAAAGGAACGGCAAAGAAATTAGAGATCATATCGAGGGCTTGATTGCTAGTGAACTTGAGCGACGGCGGGAGAAGATAGCATCCGTAGAATCGGTCGGACTCATAGAGATCGTTTATCCAGGGATCGCAAGTCTTGGCATTCCTCCTCTCTTGGAGGAAAAGCTGTCATCAGACGTCCGACCGAAGATAGCAGAAGTATGGCCTGAATTTGTCGCTTTGCTCCTGGACTCTGCTCGGAGAGATAGCTGTGTTGCTTGGTCTGATGAGACGCCCGGGCGAACGTGGCTTGGTGAATCGCCTTTGCCGGGGCGATGGTTGACTCGTACGCGCGGTGGATGGGTTGCTGCTCCATTTGTAGGTCTAACGCGGAGGCATCTTCGGCGGATATTCGCATTCAATGTGCTCCATACATCCGGATGCGGCAATAGACAATTGGAGGATCTGTCCGAGGAAATTCTGTGTGCTGTCTTCGATCAACTTTTTCAATTGGCGGGTAACGTTGCGCACGGTTTTGCATGGCTGAGGAATGATGACCACCATCAGACCGAGCCTGAGAAAGCGGACAAAGCTATACAGATATTACTGGACCAACTTAGCGTACGGACGCCCACTCACCTCTACCGCTGTGAGGCTACAGGAACAGTCTGGGCCCACTCTGCGCTCGGGTGGGCGCCCATCGATGGCTGTCTTGGCACATTGCGATCCACCACACCAAAGGAACTTGACAAGGATGTACGGTGGGGTCGAGCGCGTCGAGAGTTCAAAGAATCGCCAATCTTCTCAGAGGGATTATGGGCAGAGGAGCACTCGGCACAACTGTCGCCTCAAGAGAACCGACGCTTGCAGGCTCTCTTCAAGAACGGCATTCGTAATGTACTATCCTCTACAACAACGATGGAACTGGGTATCGATATCGGTGGCCTAAATGGGGTGTTATTGAGTAACGTGCCTCCTGGACCAGCGAATCATCGCCAGCGAGCTGGACGGGCGGGACGCCGATCCGATGGGTCCGCAGTGGTTGTCACGTATGCTCGTAACTCGAGATACGACCAGGAAGTATTTGGCCGGTTTGGGGGTTTCCTAAAGCGGGGCCTGAGGAACCCAACTATCTCCCTCGATCGTGATCGCATTATCCGACGTCATCTCCATGCTGTTCTCTTGTCTGAGTTCATGCGCTCAAAGCAGCCGGAGAAAACCGGGGCAATGCATGCCTACGGAAGAATGGGGGCGTTCTGCGGCGTCAACACCTTTCCATCACGCTGGATACGCGTATCGGAACCAAAGCCACTGTGGTCGCCGGAGGGTCTCAACATCGCTGATCAGTTCCTTGAGTTCTTGAACCTATTACGCACAACGGATAGTGGATTCCAGAGTCGCTTGTTCTGCCTTTCGAAACGCACTGCACTGAACACCATAGGGGAACTCGACGACTGGCGTGAGTTCGTTGATTCAGCAATGGACGTCTTTCGCAGGGCCATCAATGAATGGACGCGAGATGTTGAGCAACTAAGGGAAGCCTGGGATCAGATTCCATCACAGCCAGCGACTGACAAACGCCACGAGATGGCTAAGGCCAACTCGATTAGTCGCATGATTGAACCACTTTGCGAGATTACCGTCATAAAGTGGCTGGCAGATCGGCGGTTTCTACCGCGTTACGGATTTCCTATCAACCTTCAAAGCCTGACCGTGCGAAAGGCAATTGAAGGAAGACACCGTGAATACTCCGCACCGGACGAGCGATATCGGCTAGAACGGAGTTCGCTCCTTGCTCTCAGGGAATACGTGCCCGAATCACGCGTGCTTGTTGGGGGACGCGTGGCGACCTCTCGTGGTTTGCGGAAGCACTGGACAGACAACAATCTGGACAAAGCGCTAGGTTTGCAGTACTTTGCCCTTGAATGCCCAGAGGGACACGTTTACATTCGCCAAGACCCAGATGAAGCTTGCCCAAGATGCAGCTCTAATCCAGTAAGAAGACAACAGCTACTGTTCCCTCGCTTTGGCTACACAACTGCCGCATGGGAAAAGATGCCCTTGGGAACAAGACTTGAGCGAATCGGAGAGCAATCTGTTTGCCCAACCGCTTTCACCGAACATGGTGAAGCCGAAACAGTGGAAGCTTTTGGTGACATTCTCAACGCGCGTATCACTTACCGAGAAGAAGCGGAACTTCTCGTGCGAAACGCTGGACGCCGTGGTTGTGGCTTCGCCATCTGCACACGATGCGGCTTTGCTATGAGCGAAATCGACTACGGTCAAGGTCGGATGAACCTACCAAAGAATTTTACGAAGCACGCGTCTGTGTCTTCCATCAACCCGGCAAGTTTCTGCTGGAGAAAAGGCGAGAAGACAGCACCCGTCTTAAGAAATAGAGTACTAGCTGCCAGAGAACTGACTGATATGGCCCTCATTGAATGGCCTGGTGCGACGTCCAACGAATACGATGGCGTGTACTCACTTGGACGCGCGCTGGTGTTAGCTGGCGCACGCCTCCTTGAACTGGACGAGCGCGAATTAAGAACGGAGCTCATTCCACTGAATGGCAAGAATCTCGGTATTGTTATTTACGATACTGCTCCAGGGGGAGCGGGACATTGCCAGAGACTCATTGATCTTGGCCGGGAATGGATCGAGACGGCCCGTGCCGTTCTTTATGTAGATGACAAGCACCACTCGCGCTGCAAGAAGGCTTGTCTTGACTGCATTCTTGACTTCTCCGGCCAGTATTCCGCGAATCGACTGGATCGACTGGCAGCCTTAACTCTCTTGGATGATGCAATTTCCTGATGTCCTGCTCCCAGGTGCATCTTGCGGACGTTGTTCAGTCAACTCTCCTGAGGATCCGACTCGCGTTCCAATGAAGCGAGGTCCGAAAACGTACCTCTTATCTTTTCGCTAACGAACCCGCGACGCTTTCTTTAGTTCAGGGGGGCACAAACCAGAACTTGCGCGATCTGTGTCCCTCGATTCCCACGTTTTGTTGCGTAGTTTGTCAGGTGGATAACTTTCTCTTTGCGGAATTCCAGGGACGCATACCATGATTCCTCAAGGAGCAGCCTGAAATAAGGTTTGTGTCACTCGCATTGGAGGCGGCCTCCTTGTCTCTATATCCGACAAATCCACTGCTACCACGGTCATCTTCCCGTCTATCCCAAGTCCGTACCTAAAGAATACCTGGCAAACCATGCCAATGATGGTAGTATAATCATGGAGGGACGGACGATAGTGTTTAGACAAGGAGGAATAAAATGAAAGAAAGATCACCCTTAGCAGTCTTTGTACTCCCATTTATCACATTTGGTATATACTCGCTCTACTGGCTGGTGGCAACAAAAACAGAGATGAACCGCAATGGAACTAATATCCCTACAGCCTGGCTCCTTATAGTTCCGCTGGCGAATATTTGGTGGTACTGGAAGTTTAGTGAGGGCGTTGAAGAAGTGACCCATAGGCAAACGAGCGCGGGAGTAGCTTTTCTCATGCTCTTCCTGCTCCCTGTTATTGGTCCGGCAATAATTCAAACAACCCTAAATAAAGTGGCCGAGATAAAGTAATCGCTTCCGGATACTCTCTTCAGTTGGGCCGGGGAATTCCCGAGACGCATGCCATAATTCCTCAACGAGCAGCCTGAAATAGGGTTTGTGTCACTCGAATTGCAGGAATGAAGTTGACACCCCTGCTCCAACGGCTGTATTATGAAGGTCGAAGGAGGTTACTATGCCTCGCAAACCTCCGAAATACGTCGATACGGTACGTCGCCTCATCTACTGGCAGT